>Ga0315333_10000170_pt1 | contig 19690 bp, 20 predicted proteins | sample M120034915metaG_FD_204521 | JGI IMG/M metagenome (GOLD analysis project Ga0315333, IMG submission 204521) | Ammonia-oxidizing marine archaeal communities from Monterey Bay, California, United States - M1 200m 34915 | ecosystem: Environmental > Aquatic > Marine > Intertidal zone | place: USA...
ACAAGGGTTGCTATGTCCCATTGCGCCGCACAACTCTGAGAATGCGCGCACAGTTGCATAGTGAAAGTTTCGGACCCGTTCGGACTTTTCTGGTACATCAATAGCGCGAGCGCGGGATGCATTTTGCGTTGCGATTCCCGTCGGGCAATGATTTGTATTACAACTTTGAGCCTGTATACAACCCAATGCCATCATCATTGAACGACCAGCATTAACTGTATCGGCGCCGACAATAATTTTTTCTAACATGTCAAAGCCAGTCGCAGTTTGTCCCGAACTAATTATTTTTACGCGATCGCGGATACCAGCGCCAACTAGTATTTGATTAACGTAGTAAGTTGCTTCAATGCAAGGCGTTCCTATGCGATTGGAAAACTCTACCGGGGCAGCACCAGTTCCGCCTTCTGCTCCATCGATAGTTATAAAGTCAGGATAGATGTCGGATTTCAGCATCGCTTTGATTATCGCTAGAAATTCGATTTTTTTGCCTAGGCAAAGTTTAAACCCAATCGGCTTTCCGGCACTTAGGTTTCGCAAACGTTCAACAAACCTCAACAAGCCCTCAGGGGAATTAAATTCAGGATGGGTTGGTGGCGATAAAACTGTTTCGCCGACTTGGACTAGTCGAATCTTGGATATCTCTTCGGTTACTTTTATCCCCGGTAATACACCCCCATGAGAAGGTTTTGCGCCTTGCGACAATTTAATTTCAATCATTTTTACAGTATCGAGCGAAGCTCTTTCTTGGAAGGCGTCATCATTGAATGTGCTATCAGGATTGCGACAACCAAAATAGCCCGTTCCTATTTGCCAGATTATGTCGCCACCATGTTCAAGGTGATGCTGACTAATGCTTCCTTCGCCGGTGTTGTGAGCGAAATTCCCCAAGGCAGCGCCACGATTCAATGCGGCGATCGCTGTTGAGCTGAGTGAGCCAAAACTCAATGCAGAGATATTTAGGCGGGACGCGCTATATGGTTGTTTGCAATCAGGTCCTCCAATAGATACTCGCTCATGCTCCTCATCGACCTCGGTTGTACTCAAAGAGTGGGCAATGCTCCTATACCCATCCTGCAAAATGTCTTGCTCGGTACCAAACGGTAGAGTGTCATCTGCCCCTTTGGCTCGCCGGTAAATCAGGTTGCGGCGTTCTCTGCTAAAAGGTTTTTCTTCAACATTATTGGCAATAAAGTATTGTTGAATTTCTGGGCGGATGTATTCCAACATATAACGAATATTGGCTAATACAGGATAGTTGCGACGTAGATTACTAATACAGAAAAACAGCTCAAAGGCTCCTAGTAAGGCCCATGCTAGCAGTACCAAAAAGAGAATTAGTTGAAATGGGGAAGAAGTTAGAGCTTGAATTGAATAAGAACCCCCAATGCTTGAGTGCAACCATAGAAAGCTCAATGGCATCAAGATTACAGCGATTGCCCAATACAAACGAATAACAGGGGTCATAATGCCCTCTCGGAATAGAAATTAAACAGAGGACCAGCAGATCAGAAATTCATTACAAATGTAACGGCTGTTTCTGAATCAGTTTCGTCACGCCCGGATGGAACTTCAGTTTGGTGCTTAAGTCTTAATGAAAAGCGCAACGAGAGATTCTCAAGAATTTGTGTTGTGATGCCTGTATCAGACCGATAAATGTTGGAATCAGTACCATATTCCACCGCAAGTTCCTGGCTAAAGGTGGCCGAATTACTAATTATCCATTCGTACTCTCCTGCTACTCGCAAAATAGGCTCATCAAAGTCAGAACCATTAAGTCGAGACCAGCGGATACCCACACCTGTATTAAGTATCAAGTCCATATCCGACCGGTTCTGCAAGAATCCACGTCTATAAGAGACTGTAAAATCTGATTGGCTGTCGAATCCGCTAAACCGATCATCCTCATGGGAAGCACGTGCTTGGAAAAAACTGTCTTCAGTAAATTCATAGTTTGCACTGGCTATGCCATAGAATCGCTGACCCTTAGTTTTGTTATCACTAGAAGCATAGAGTCCGTCAAGATTGAATCCGTATTCCCACTGGTTGCGCGTAAAAGCTATCTCTCCGGCGAAATTAAGGGCTTGCTCATCCGTATTGCCTGTTGTGAATAGGGCGCCGACTTCTAATTCACGGGTAATACTATTCTGTTGTTGAGCAAATGCTGAAGTAGCCAGAAAAGCCAGTAAGATGCTTAGCACTGGTCTGCCTAAAAATTTCATGATCCTGTTCCTTAGTTGATTCTGCTAGTACTACAATGTTTCGGCAACTTGTACAGATGGCTTAGCAATCATTGAGGGGAAATTTAACAAAAAAACCCGATTTCTCCGTAACTTATTAGTAAAATCTAAGATCTTACTAAGCTGGAGTTAGTTGTTTTTTTACGGTATAAATCCTAGCGAAATAGTCAGGCGACGCCCTTTCTTCTATGAAGACCCTTTATCTGTTAAGGCACGCGAAATCATCTTGGGACGACCCAGAATTAAAGGATTTCGAACGCCCCCTAAGTTCTCGTGGCCTAAAAGACGTACCTGTGATGTCCGATCGGTTCGTCGAAAAAGGGAATTTGGTAGACTGTATTATTTGTTCACCTGCGATTCGAGCGAAGTCCACGGCCCAGCGGTTGGCGAAAAACATTGGCTTTCCACAGGATGATATGATCAGCAACGCAGAACTCTATTTTGCAGGTGCTGGGATGTTCTTAAAAGCCGCAAGCCTAGTTGATGAAACTTGCGCATCGGCAATGTTGGTTGGTCACAACCCAGCGATTACAGAATTCGTTAATATGATGGCTGATGTCGACATCGACAACATTCCTACTTGCGGGTTAGTAAAGCTAGGTCTATCCGTAGATACCTGGTCAGACGTTGAGTTTGGGGCTGCGACCTTACTGGACTTTGATTATCCGAAAAAGAAAGTTTAATTAACAGCAAATGAAATTCTTTCAATCCATAAAGTCTTATTTAACTTCTATTCCATTGTTGATGCTTGTTATAGCCTGCAGTGATCTCGAGCCAGACATTGCCGAAACATCGAAAATCGAATTGATTCAGAGTTCGGCTCGCTGGTACTCCCGGGATCAGGTCGCCCAAGGTAGGCTGGTATTTGCAGCAAATTGTGCAATTTGTCACGGGTCAAATGCAGAGGGAATCGCAGAGGATTGGAAGCAAAGATTGGACGATGGTAGTTTTCCACCACCACCTTTAAACGGATCGGCCCATGCCTGGCATCATCCGAATTCGATGCTAATTCAGGTAATTGATAACGGAGGAGCAGCATTTGGTGGAAAAATGCCTGCCTTTAAAGACGTACTCGAAGAGGCCGAGAAATTAGCCGCAATCGCGTACTTTCAAAATTACTGGACTGATGAAATCTATGGTCAATGGGAGCAAATGGGTGGCACAAATTAAGATTGTTCTATGTGGATTATTTTTTAGCATATCAACAAGTACTTCGGCGCAGCTAAGTAATTTTTTGGAATGGGAATCCAAACTTTATGCGGATCATTCGCTAGTTGGGAAAATATGGAACAGTGCGACTGGTTCCTATATCTCAATAACACAGCTTTCGGAATTTTCTCTAAGCGCCAAATATCTTATTTTAGGTGAGAAACATGACAACCCTGATCATCATGCTCTGCAATTAAATTTCGTCGAGTTTTTGATAAATAATGATGCTTTGAGCCAATTGACACTAGAAATGATGGATAGTGACTCCTTATCAGCTCTGCAGCAGATGCAGGGTGCTAATTTGGAATCACTTGATGACATAAAAAATTATTTGAAGTGGGATGACAAAGGATGGGATTGGAATTTTTATGGTCCAATTGTTCAAGCAGCTTATACAGCTGAAGTTCCGCTTGCTGCAGGAAATATCAGTAGTGCAAGGATGAGCGAAGTCTATGGTCAAAGCTCATTAGCGGCTGAATTCGATATTCTTAATGCCGCAACTATGAATCAATTAATCGTCGATATTGATGAAAGCCATTGTGGACTTTTACCTGAATCTCAATTTCCAGCCATGGTTCGAGTTCAACAGGCAAGAGATTATTCTATGGCCCAAAGCATGGCTGCACCTGATGATAGCGAGATAGCAGTCTTAGTTGCTGGGAATTATCATGCTAGACAGGATTTAGGAGTTCCAAACTATTTGCTTGCTAAGCATAACAATTTATCAAGAGATGACATTGTTTCCATAGCCTTTATGGAAGTTCAGCCTAATGAAGAAAACCCAGAGAGTTATCTGCAAAGATACAGCGATGTAGTGGCTTATGATTATGTATGGTTTACTCCAGTAATATCTGAAGAAGATTATTGTGCTTCCTTGCGATCACAGTGAAAATATTTCTTAGTAGAAGACCAGTGAAGTAGGGTACTCAGGCACATACATATTCATATCTCACCACGACTGACTGGATTTTTCGTTTTGAGAAACAAAGGGATTCGCGGCATTCCTTAATATAACTTAGAACAGCTCAGCAAAACGTTAGTGCCTTATCTCTTTAAATCAACATTCCTTCTAGCGATCACTTAATAATTTTTTGCAAAGGGAGGGAAGCTTGAATTAAACACAGATTCCGAGGAAACTGGCTGGAAAATAACGCAGATTCAATCTAGATAGGTAACGAAGATTAAGGCATATGAATAAATTTACATTTTCAATTTCTACTTTTACGTTGATATTTCTTGTGGTTAGCGTTGCTAATGCTCAGGTATATCCGCAGATCGGTGGTCCTGCTGATGAAATTTATGATCTAGGTTACGATGAAGCGGGCGAGTTTAATTTCGTCAGGGTGCAATTCGACACATACTACGGAAGAGGCTTTGGCTACGGAACTTGGTCAATAGATTTTCCTAATGCGGATATGAACTTTCTGCGGGGCGTTTCTCGGCTGACCAATATTCGAGTAATGAGCGAACCCATTGTTTTGCGTTTCGATGACGATAAGATTTTTGATTACCCCTTCCTCTATATGCTCGAAGTCGGTCAAGGCGGTGGTTTAGTGCTCAGTCCAGGGGAAACAGATAATCTAAGGGAGTATTTGCTAAGAGGTGGATTTCTGTTAATCGATGATTTTTGGGGTCAACAGCAGTGGAACAATTTCTATGCGGCATTTAGTCAGGTATTTCCTGATAGAGAGATTGTAGAGCTGAAACCTGATCATGAAATTTTTCATGTTTATTATGATATTGACGGGCCCCAAATGATTCCGGCTCTTTATCGCTCTGACGAATATGGGGAGCAAGGAATAAATTTTGCAAGTAATCACGCTATACTCGATGACGGTGGGCGAGTAATGGTTTTGATCAATTGGAATTCTGATATGGGAGACGGTTGGGAGCACACGTATCATTCAGCCTACCCAACCAGATACGCAAATTCTGCTTATCGACTTGGAATAAATTACTTGATGTATTCAATGACACATTAGTTTTGAAGCTCCGTAAAAGAACAAAAATATACTTATAGAATAACGAGGCACGAGATGAAGAAACTAGCTCTATTAATTTTTTGCTCGCTCTTTGGTGGCAACGCAACTGCTGCAGTGCCCTATGACCATATCCACTTAACTGCCACGAATGCCCAGGAAGCGGTTAACTGGTATGTAAAACATTTTGGCGGTGAAGCCGGACGCTTCAGACGGGGTGATGGAGATACAGTTCAGTATCCAATTGATCGAGTTTATTATGATGAACTTTCCGTGATTTTTTTCGAAAGAGAGCCAACGGGAGGCTCGGTAGGAACCGGCGTGGATCACATCAGTTTTTCCATGACAAATGTTGAAGAGATAACCGCCGCAGTCGTTGCAGATGGTGGAACTCAATTGGGTGATTTGGTCGAATTTTCTGGCATGCAACTCTCATTCGTAGAAGATCCATGGGGTACTAAGATTGAGTTGATAGACGACTCGGAAACCCGAGGTTTGCATCATATCCATCTGTCTTCCCCAGACCCTGAAGGGACTCTTAGCTGGTATCAAAGGAATTTTGGTGGCGACATCGTGCAGTGGAAAGGCGTGCTCCCAGCGATAAACTATAGTGATGTCTGGTTGCTAGTTGCACGAGCTAATGAGGCAATTGTTCCTACCCAGGGAACGTCGATGGATCATCTTGGTTGGGCCGCTGAAAATTTGGACGACTTGGGCGACGTGTTCTCCTCAAACGGTGTTGAATTTACCATGGAGCCTAGGCCATTTCGGGGCATCCGCATATCCTTCGTCGAAGGTCCGGATGGTGTCCGGATTGAAGTGGTAGAGCCTGATTAAAAGCAACGTTCGATTAAAAATAGAACCTCGCCAAAAAGTAAATTGGAGTGCTAAATCGATTATCGGTCCATGGGGTTGAGCTTCTCTGGATCGATTTCGAGCTTACTTATTTTCTTTTTAAGCTGAGCTGCTGAGAGTGATTTATTACGAAAGAGTCCAACCAAAGCAGCGTGACTAATATAGTCTGCGCTAACCTCAAAATATTCTCTAGCCGTTGCTCGCATTCAATATCACCAGGGTAGGCGGGTTGGTCTGAGGAGGGGATTGTATTCAGACAGGGCGAGTTTATGGAAACTGATTTAGCTTTGATTTTGAGTACGCCAGGAGGTTAAGGATTCGAGGATATGGTTAACGCCGGGCGATCCATAAGCCGCATATATATTTTCAATAGCTTCTAGCCATTCTTGCTCATCCTCTTTGATACTCGAGGGGTCGTGTAGTTTATTCATCAAAATCGAAGGTGTCAGGACGCTGGGTATTTCCGCTTTCAATTAAAGCCTGCTGCACGAGAAATTCCTCGATCAATTCTGCATCTCTTTCTACGCAGGAGTCGCTGTGCTCAAAAATATATTCAAGGCTTATTCGCTCGATTTTATTTGCTTTTGAGACTGTATTTTTAAACGTATTAATTTCCATAGGGGGTAGGCCGCGATTGCTATAAAAATCGATTAGAAGGCGAAGTTCTTTTTGTGATAAGTTTTCAGCTAATATTTGCACGATTCCTGGTTCGAATTGATCCCAGGCATAGACTTCTTCGTAGCAGGCAGCAATTAAGGTTTTAATTGTTTGGGGCAAATCGAGAGCGACGGACATATTCACGATACTTGAATAGGTCCTGATAATTTTGCGAGTCTGATCTAACGCCATCGAATCGAATCGATTACCGAGGTTGGTCACTCGTAGTAGACGGTTCGCATCTCGAACTGCATCAGCGTGAGTAATCGTAGAAACGAAACACAGACAGACAAAGAAAAAGCTTACTTTTATCTTCACTATTTATTTCGAACGCTACAGTAACTGATACCTTTTATTCTACTGTAACAATACCCGGAGCAACAGCGCTGGCAGGGGGATGGTTAACAAAGTTTGACATGAAACCCTTCAGAACCTTCGACATGAAGGCTATTACTTATCAATAAGTTGGTTTTTCAGTTCTTATTAAAATTATCCTCACCTGGAGTTTGTCGCCATTAGTGTTTTTCGTACTGTCTTTTCAACTAAGACTATCCAGCCTTTCTGCTCGATGAATTGTTAGTTTCCAAATAGTAATTATTGGTTCTTTTGAAGATTTTCTGCACCGGATCAATTGACTGCCTTAAATTACAGTGACAACATACTGACATAAACCAGTAGTTCAGGATTTACCCGAGTGCATCCTTCTAAAAGAGTTCTTTTTCTCGACTTGGTGTTGTCAATTTTTCGTCTCAATGGCCTGCTCGTTGCCCAAGGAGATGACATGACGGAAGGTCTGGGTTTAACCCATGCGCGCTGGAAAGTAATAGGCGCCATCGCTTTATCAAATAATGGATTGACGGTGCCGGGAATCGCCCGAGTATTAGGACAATCGCGACAAGCTGTTCAACGAATTACTGATGTCATGATTGAAGATGGCTTGCTGGAGTACCACGAGAACCCAAAACATAAGCGTTCGGTTCTCGTTTTGTTGAGTGATCAGGGCAAGGAAATATACAACACTTTACGAGAAGTCCAGGATCCTTGGGCGATTGATGCCGCTCAAGACATCCCTGTAGAAGAACTAGAAACAGCTCTCAGATTAATCCGCCGCCTAATTAAAAAATTCAACTAAGGTTAAGGTCGCTCCTATGAGTAACTTTACTATTAAGTTGCCGAAAAATTTATATCGAGCAGCCCAAGTTCGGGAGCTTGAGCGAATCGCCATTGAAGACAATGGAATATCAGGATTTAAACTTATGCAAACTGCGGCGGCGGTTGTTTTTAGTACAATTCGGGACAAATGGCCACAGACCCGCCATCTTATTGTATTCGTCGGTGCCGGCAATAATGGTGGCGATGGCTACGCGCTTGCTGCGCTCGCAAAAGGGGCTGGTATCGGTGTAGAGGTCATTCAACTTAAGGACAGCGATCAACTTAAAGGTGATGCCAGACTTGCTTTTGAATTAGCATCCAATAAACAAACATCTTTCCACAGCTTTTCTGAAAGTAGCGAGATAGATGAGACGGGTCATGCTCACACCATTGTTGTTGACGCGTTATTAGGTACAGGAATCGACCGTGATGTAACGGGCGATTACCAGTTAGCGATAGAGCGTATTAATGCTATGCGCTGCCCTGTGGTTGCCGTCGATATTCCTTCCGGCTTAAGTGCCGACACTGGCAAATGTTTTGGAAAAGCTGTGGAGGCAGACTTAACAGTGACTTTCGTCGGCATGAAACAGGGATTGTTGACTGGAGAAGGACGGGATTTCGCTGGAGAAATAACCTTTGCTAACTTAGAGGTCTCTGAGGAAATTTATACAAGTGATTCAGCTCCAATACCTTTTACTCATAGAATTGATATAAATGATGTCAGCCGGAACATTTTCCCGAGACGTTTATCTTCTCATAAAGGCAATCACGGGCACGTTGTAATAATTGGAGGAGACGTTGGACTAGGAGGTGCAGCTCTATTGGCTGCAGAAGCTGCGCAACGTGCCGGCGCAGGATTAGTCAGTGTAATTACTCGTTCGAGTCACAGGCCGGCCTTTTTAGTGCGACAGCCGGAACTAATGGTTTGGGGTACTGAGGATGAAAACAGCAATCCAGCAGTGCTTCTTGAGAAAGCCACTACCATAGCAATAGGACCAGGGCTGGGCACAAATAAATGGTCTCGGCATTTATTCCAACATGCTTTGAGTGTGCAACAAGCGCGTGGTACGCCACTAATTGTAGATGCTGATGGCTTAAATTTATTAGCAGAACGAATAGCGACTGGAGCATCGCTAAAGAGGTCCAATTGGATATTAACCCCTCACCCTGGTGAGGCAGCAACTCTGCTTAATTGTTCTACAGAAGAAATACAAAGTGATCGCTTTTCTGCGGTGAGCAGATTGGCGAACTTATTGGGTGGTGTTTGTCTGTTAAAGGGAAGTGGAAGCCTTATATGCGATAGTGAGGATTCAAGCAGGAAATTTCTGAGCACAGAAGGTAATGCAGGAATGGCAACCGCTGGTATGGGCGATGTATTAACGGGAATTGTTGCAAGCCTAGTCGGACAGGGCTTGGATCTTTCTGCCGCACTTAGCTGCGGAGTTTCTATTCATGGTGAAGCAGCAGATTTGGCGATGGAATTCGGTGGAGAAAAAGGTATGACAGCAAGCGATCTATTCCCTTTCATTCGACAACTAGTCAACCCGCCACTTTCCTAACTGTGATGTCAGACTATCAACAATTTCTCGAAGATGAAGCAGCGACAATTACTTTTGGACAGGAATTGGCTCGAGCGACCTTTGTTGATGCTTCTCTGCAGAGTAAGTGTATTGACAAGGTAATCGGTACTGAAACACTCGGCGGGGTTTTGTATTTGAATGGAGATCTCGGTGCAGGTAAGACAACATTGACCCGTGGAATTATGCGGGGATATGGCTATGAGGGGGCGGTAAAAAGTCCGACATATACCATTATAGAGCCTTACGAGTTCGCTAAGTGCCATATCTACCATTTTGATCTCTACAGATTAGCTGACCCTGACGAAATAGAATATCTAGGTGCTGAAGAATACTTTTCCCCTTCAAATCTGTGCATTATCGAATGGGCCAATCGGGGAGTAAGGGTAATTCCAGCGGCTGACTTAACAATTGATCTTGAAACTCAAGGAACGGGACGCCAGTTAAATTGTCAAATTCATTCAGAAAAAGGACTTAAGATCGCCAAAAGATTGTGGAAATAAGGCCGAAACCTATAGACATGTTGGAGTTCGTCAGTAGTGAATGAATGATTTTTCGTTGTAATTCCAGTTACTTAAAGATAGTCACCTCGGTTGTGAGTATTTCGCTCGCGCCAATTTTAAGCTTTGCAGCCAGTATTGATGAAGTTCGCATGTGGCGTGCCCCGGATCATACACGCCTAGTTTTCGACTTAAGCGAAGAGGTTTCCTATAACTTATTCACCTTAGACAATCCCCATCGCGTTGTGGTCGATATTCAAAACTCAATACTACTTGGTGACCTTTCGGAATTAGAATTTGTCTCCAGTCCAATCGAAAATATGCGGAGTGGCTCTCGAAATGATAATGACTTAAGAATCGTACTGGATTTGAATAAACAAATAGAGGTATCCAGCTTTACCTTGCAACCAAACAGTGAGCTGGGAAATCGATTGGTTGTTGATCTTTACGATAGCGCGACGAGCTATGTCCCTTCGAATCCAGTCGTAAATCCAATCAGTCCCATTTCCACCGATGCCAAGCGAGAAATCGTTGTTGCCATATCAGCAGGTCATGGCGGAGAGGATCCTGGTAGTATAGGTTATGACGGGCGTATAAAAGAGAAGAACGTGACCCTGGCAATATCTCGCTATCTGCGAGATTACTTTGACTCTATTCCTGGCTATACACCGGTGATGATCAGAGAAGGTGATTATTACGTTGAATTACAACGCCGTCCGCAAATTGCAAGAGAAGGTCGAGCAGATTTATTTGTCGCAATTCATGCAGACTGGTTTCGCAGTAGTCGTGCGAATGGCGTAACTATTTATGCTCTTTCTGGGGATCGGGCCGACAGAGAAAATGCACGGCGCGTTACTGAGAAAGAAAATAGCTCTGATTTGCTGGGTGGAGTAGGCGGTGATTTGGCTATCGGCAGCTTAGATGATGACGTAGCTTTAACCCTGGTTTCTTTGCAGATGGCTTGGAGTATGGAGCAAAGCCTAATCGCAGGCACCAGTGTTTTGGCATCACTCGATGGGGTTTCGCGACTGCGTCGTGATAAGGTTCAGCAAGCGTCATTGCAAGTACTTAATTCACCAGACATTCCTTCTATGCTGATAGAGACGGGATATCTCACTAACCCAGAAGAGGCCAAACGTCTTAATTCTTCGAGTTATCAACGTAATATGGCTCAAGCTATCGCTCAAGGGATCATGAACTATTTTTACGATGCACCACCGGAAGATACTTTAGTAGCATGGCAAAAAGAAAATGGCATTACGCCAGGAACATATACCGTTAAGTCTGGAGACAGTTTATCGGTTATTGCCCAACGCTTTGATTTAACAACTATCGCACTTAAATCATTGAATAACCTTTCTTCGAACACGATCCAGATTGGTCAGGTTCTTAACCTTCCTGGTGCTAGTCCAATTAGAATTTCAGAACACACAATCCGTGGTGGCGAAACACTCTCTGGAATTGCAGATCGTTATTCAATTAGCCTTGCGAGATTGCGCGCTGCAAATAACTTGTCCAACGACAGGATACTCGTTGGACAAGTACTAAAAATTCCGACTATTTAAATTTGAAATTAGGATTTTCTGGCAATCTACCCTTTCTAATATCTGTTCATCGTAGAATGGGAGAATGTTAGTGCTACAATACTGAGAATTTGATACGTCGCACCCACATTAGTACATGAATCGAATCAATTTACTTAGTCAGAGACTGGCAAATCAGATTGCTGCTGGAGAAGTTGTCGAACGACCAGCTTCTGTAGCGAAAGAGCTGCTAGAAAATAGTCTTGACGCCGGTGCAGACAAGGTCGATATCGACCTTGAGCAAGGCGGCGTGAAATTACTTAGAGTAAAAGACAATGGCAGCGGCATTCTCAAAGACGATTTGGTACTAGCCCTTAGTCGCCATGCTACGAGTAAGATCTCAAATCTTGAAGATCTAGAAACTATAGTCAGCATGGGCTTTCGCGGGGAAGCATTAGCTAGCATTAGTTCGGTTGCCCGTTTAAAGATGATGTCCAAAGCTACTGGTGACAAGGATGATAACGGTTGGAAAGTCGAAACCGCAGGCCAGGATATGGACGCGCGGCTTGAGCCAGTTGCTCATACCCGCGGAACTACCGTAGAAGTGCGAGATTTATTTTTTAATATTCCAGCACGGAAAAAGTTTTTAAAAACTGAAAAGACTGAATTTGCTCGAATCGACGAAATAGTTAAACGGATTGCCCTTAGTCGCTTCGATGTGCAATTTTCTTTGCGACATAATCAGCGCAGTATTCACAAATTACTGCCAGCGAAATCTGAACAAGAACAACAGCGCCGAGTAGGTTTGGTTTGTGGTCCAGCCTTTCTAGAAAATTCTGTTTATATTAATCTAGAACGAGCGGGTCTGAGACTTTGGGGGTGGGTAAGCTTGCCAACGTTTTCCCGCAGCCAGGCCGATCTGCAGTACTTTTATGTTAATGGACGCATCATTCGCGATAAATTGGTTACTCATGCAGTCAAGCAAGCTTATCGGGATGTTTTGTTTCACGGTCGTCACCCCGCATACGTGCTTTATCTCGAATTGGATCCAGCCCTAGTTGACGTAAATGTACACCCTACAAAGCATGAAGTTCGTTTTAGAGACAGCAGGCTGGTTCACGACTTTCTTTTTAGTTCTTTGCACAAGGCACTGGCGAAAGTAACACCATCTGACCAAATGACAGGTAATAGTTCAACGCCATCACTTGGCTTACAAAATTTTCCAATTAGTCCGCAGGGAGGCGTTAAGGCATTTGCTTACCAGAGTCCACTGGCACTTAAAGAATCGAATGAATTAAGTTATCAGACAAACAGCTACAACTCGTCCACATGGCAAACTGATGTAAAAGACCATCTTGCAGTTATGGAAAAATTAGGGGCAGACGATGCAGAAATACCTCCGCTTGGTTATGCCATAGCACAATTGCATGGCGTGTATATTCTAGCTCAGAATAAGGAAGGCATAATCCTTGTCGATATGCATGCAGCCCATGAGAGAATTACTTATGAGCGAATGAAGCTTGCCTGCCAAAATGAAGAACTAAAGATGCAACCATTGTTGGTTCCCCTGTCTATCGCTGTGAGTCAAGCTGAAGCGAACTGTGCTGAAGCTCAACAACTAGTTCTTTTGAATCTTGGTATTGAGATTGAGCGAGTCTCTGATGAGGCAATCGTCATTCGTCAAATTCCGTCGATTTTAAAAGACTCTAATGTTGAGCAGATGGTACGGGATGTTTTATCGGACGTTTTGGAATTCGGTAGTAGTGATCGAATTCAATCCCATCAAGATGACCTTCTTTCGACTATGGCATGTCACGGTTCAGTTCGCGCAAATCGCCATCTAACCATTCCTGAAATGAATGCGTTACTGAGAGACATGGAAGTCACAGAGCGCAGCGGTCAATGTAATCATGGTCGCCCGACGTGGATTTATCAGAGTCTGGATGAACTAGATAAACTTTTCTTACGTGGCCAGTAAGAAATCGTGTGATTATTTTCTAACCACTTTGCAACTATCGTGAATCGTTCCAATTCAAAACCTAATGTTTTATGTCTAATGGGGCCGACTGCTTCTGGCAAAACTGGAATGGCAGTGGAGCTAGTGCAGCGGTTTGCTTTTGACATAATTAATGTTGACTCAGCGCAAGTATATCGGGGTATGGATATCGGTACAGGGAAACCTGACACGGCCACTTTAAGTGAAGCGCCTCATAGATTATTGGACATTAAAGATCCAAGTGAGCCCTATTCGGCTTCAGATTTTCGGGTAGACGCACTTCATGAAATTGCCCATATCCTTAGCGCGGGAAAAACTCCACTACTCGTGGGCGGGACTATGTTGTATTTCAAAGTGCTTCGAGATGGTTTGGCTGCAATGCCTCAAGCTGATGCTGGGGTTAGAGTAGAGATCGAGTCTGTGGCAAAAGAGAAAGGCTGGGAAGAAGTTCATCAATGGCTAGAACGTGTGGATCCAAAATCCGCAGCTCGCATTCACCCAAATGACCCGCAAAGACTGCAGAGAGCATTAGAAATTTACCTGATTTCTGGCAAACCAATGAGCCAATTTTATATGGAAGATCAAGCTCGAAGGGCTCAAGAGAATGAATCATTACCATTTAATTTGCATTTCTTCGCCATTCAGCCCGCAGACCGAGAACTATTGCACCAACAAATAGAAATACGATTTCGACAAATGTTAGCTGAAGGACTATTAGAAGAGGTTTCCGAGTTGTTTCAGCGTAACGATCTCAATGAGACGCTTCCTTCAATAAAATCAGTAGGATACAGGCAGGTTTGGCAGCATTTGGCTGGAGATTTAAGCTATGATGCCATGGTAGAAAGGAGTATTATTGCCACCAGGCAGTTAGCAAAGCGTCAACTAACCTGGCTTCGTAGTTGGGAAAATCTGCGAAGTTTGGACGATCCATCAGATAAATCCATCGATAGCATCTTGAAATATGTGGAATCTATCTCAATATAGACCCTTGTAGCTGGTTTACTTTACTAGTCACAATTGGGTCCAGAAACATATTAGCTATTTCAGCACTGGGCTCTTGGCACAATAGACAGCATTGGAGATTGCGAGGAGAAAATCAATGTCCAAAGGGCATACACTGCAGGACCCCTTTTTAAATGTGCTTCGCAAAGAGCGCATTCCGGTTTCCATCTATTTGGTTAGTGGCATAAAGCTACAAGGCCAGATTGAATCATTTGATCAATTTGTGATTCTGTTAAAAAATGCGGTAAGCCAGATAGTTTACAAGCATGCTATTTCCACAGTTGTGCCTGCTCGAATGGTTAAAATTCCTATGGCGGGAAGCGAAGTACAGGATGACGAAGGTGGCGAGCTTGGAAATGCTTAATTCTAGATATGACAGTATAATTTGAGGTAAATGTTTGTTTTTTGAAAGGCCAAAAACTGGCGAGGTCACAATTCTAGTTCAACTCTCGATCGAATCTGACAAGGAACGGGAGGATCCCATCGAATTTGAAGAACTTGCCTTGTCGGCAGGTTCTCTGCCAGTAGAATTCATCTCTGGCGCTCGCAAACAGCCCTCACCAAATTATTTTGTAGGCAGCGGTAAACTTGAAGAGATTGCTTCTGCTGTTCGCGCACATAAAGCACAAGTAGTTTTATTTAATCATGCTTTATCGCCAAGTCAGGAACGCAACTTGGAAAAAGAATTACAGTGTCGTGTGCTAGACCGGACTGGATTAATCCTTGATATTTTTGCTCAACGAGCAAGAAGTCATGAAGGTAAATTGCAAGTGGAGTTGGCTCAGCTTCAACATCTCAGTACAAGACTGAAGAGGGGTTGGACTCACCTCGACAGACAGAAAGGAGGTATTGGTTTGCGGGGTGCAGGGGAAACTCAACTTGAGCTAGACCAACGAATGATAGGCCAGCGCATTAAGTCTATTAGAAAAAGCTTAGCGAAAGTTCGCAGTCAGCGGGAACAGGGTAGACGGTCACGCAGCCGGGCAGAGATTCCTACAGTGTCTTTGGTGGGTTACACCAATGCTGGTAAATCTACCCTATTTAATGCCTTAACGAATGCGGAAGCTTATGCTGCGGACCAATTGTTTGCCACATTAGATTCAACTTTACGACGGGTAGAGCTACCAAACTTTGGTGGCGCTATAGTAGCTGATACAGTTGGGTTTATCAGTCATCTTCCACATCAATTGGTTGAGGCTTTTAGAGCAACCCTAGAAGAAACTGCTTCGGCGGATTTATTGTTACATATCATCGACTGTGCGCATGAATCCCACATAGACTACATCGATGAAGTAAATAATGTACTTAAGGAAATTGGTGCTGAGTCAGTGCCGCAGTTACAGATACTCAACAAAATTGACTTGTTAGAGAAAGCCAAGCCTGAGATCGAATATGACGAGAATCAAATTCCCAAGCGAGTTTGGATTTCAGCGCAGAAAGGAATCGGTATTGATCTGCTGCTGCAAGCTGTGAGTGAAATTCTGGCAGAATCTTTAGTGTCGGAAACAATACGTATTGCGCCAGAGCAAACCCGTCTGAGAAGTAAGTTATACGAAAAAGGGTTCATCGAAGACGAACGTATCGATGAAAGTGGTTTTTATCATCTCGAAATCCGCTTACCTAAACAGGAGTTGGAACGCTTGATGCAACAAGGTGCAGTACTTGAACAAACCCCGGAATTAATAGAGTCTTCAGACCCAGTTTGGGGTGTGAAAGAACAGGCGCGGACCGTTTAATCTGCTGAATCCAGGGCTTTTTAACTTTGTAAAATGCTGTGTTAATTCATTATTATTAGCTAATATCGACTTTTTATGTCCTTGAAAGCTATGGAGATACCAATGGCTTGGAATGAACCTGGAAATAATGGTAACGACAACGATCCATGGGGCGGTGGTCGTCGTGGTGGTGACCAGGGGCCACCTAACATTGACGAAGTAATTAAGAGCCTCACGAAGAAATTTAACAATCTCTTTGGAGGGTCTGGCAATAGTGGCTCCGGCAATAATGGCGGATCTACTTCAGCACCGAGAGGTGTTTCTGGAGGATTGGTTGCTGGCTTAGTTGTTGTCGTCCTCGTGGTATGGGGCTTCATGGGATTTTATATTGTCGACGAAGCGGAACGCGGTGTTGTGCTGCGATTTGGTGAAGTACTCGATGCGACTCCAGAACCTGGACTGCATTGGAATCCACCCCTCATTGACGAAGTGAGTCTGGTCAACGTTTCAGAATTGAATGACAAAACCTACGAAAATAGGGCTATGTTGACCACTGACGAAAACATTATCGACATTGAAGTGACTGTTCAATACTTAATTCAAGATCCGGTTAAATATGTAATCGCGGTTCAAAATCCTGAGCTTAGCTTAGATAATGCAGCCGAATCTGCAATTCGCCACGTAGTGGGCGGTAATACTATGGAACAAATTCTTACCACTGGCCGAGACCGAGTGGCGGCAGATGTTTCAGAGCGATTGCAAGACTACATGGATGTTTACAACACTGGTATTTTTGTAAGTCGAATAAATGTGGTCGATGCTCAGCCACCAGACGCAGTGCGTGCTGCTTTCGATGACGTTATTCGTGCTCGAGAGGATGAGCAGCGAGTGCAGAATCAGGCGCAACAATATGCCAATCGCGTGATCCCGGAAGCTAGAGGTCAAGCTCAGCGCCAAATGGAGGAGGCAAACGCCTATCGAGAAGAAGTTATCGCGGTTGCTGAGGGTGATGCCTCGCGTTTCAATCAGCTATTAACTGAATACACTAAAGCGCCAGCAGTAACTCGACAGCGCTTGTATATCGATTCTCTTCAAGACGTAATGACCGCCAGTAGCAAAATTATGATTGATGTTGAAGGTGGTAATAATATGCTTTATGTACCTCTCGATAAGATTCTTGAGCAGAGCGGTTCCTCTACTGCAAGGCCACGTACTTCTCAAGAATGGCAAGATCTTGCTAATGATCTTGCACCCTATTTGCAAGGGCCTTCAAATACCGCAGTTGATAGATCACGTTTAACGAATAGTGGCAGAGGGGGTAGACCATGAAGAATTTACTCACAGTAGGTTTTCTATTTATTTCCGTATTTTTACTAAGCAATACCCTTTTCGTTGTTAAAGAAACTGAAAGAGCAGTAATGCTTCAGTTTGGTGAGTTAGTGAACGCTGACATCCAGCCAGGTCTGCATGCAAAGATTCCTTGGGTGAACAATGTACGTAAATTTGATGCACGAATTCAGACTGAAGATGCTACCCCTCAAAGGTTTCTAACCCTCGAGCAAAAAGCATTGGACGTTGATTCCTATGCTAAATGGCGGGTCATTGATGTAGGGCAATTCTATATATCGACACGAGGAAATGTCACAGCCGCGGGCAGCTTATTAGCTCAGCGAATCAATGATGGCCTGCGTGATCAGATCGGCACACGCACACTTATCGAAGTAGTCGCAGGTGAACGTGACCAGCTAATGCTGGATTTAACTTCTGAACTTAATGAATCAACTGCTGCTGATATCGGCATAGAAGTTATCGATGTGCGTGTGAAGCGAATTGATTTGCCCGATGATGTCCGCTCGTCAGTTTATGACCGTATGATTACAGAGAGAAATCGAGAAGCACAGGAAATACGATCACGAGGTGATGAGCTTGCCATTGGCATCCGTGCAGATGCAGATCGCCAAGTTGTTATCTATGAAGCAGAAGCTTATCGCGATGCAGAACAGATTCGCGGTCAAGGAGATGCAGACGCGACTTCAATCTACGCTGGAGCCTATTCCAAGGACGAAGAATTTTTTGCTTTTACGCGAAGTCTGAATTCTTATCGTGAAACCTTTAGTTCCAAGAACGACGTGCTTTTGCTTGATCCTGACAGTGACTATTTCAAATATTTGAAAGGTGGGCTCACGCTCCAGTAAAAATCTAAAGTAAGTAGCTCCGTGAGAAAAGTTAGCGGCTAGAGCTAGGAAATATTCCCGAACAGGAAAATGAACCTGAGTTGCAAAATTGTGGCTCAGGTTCTTTCGGGCTGCGTTCTTGGAAAATGCTCTTTGGGCCAGGCTGGTTTAAGGTGTGTGAAATATGTTACATGAACTTGCGGTAGCATTTTGTTTAATTTTGGTGATAGAGGGGGTACTGCCTTTTATTGCACCTAACCGCTATCGAAACCTAATAAAATATTTGTATGAAGTTGATGATAGGACTATTCGATTCTTTGGCTTGGCCATCATGTTAATCGGAACTATGCTTCTTCTAATCATTAATTAACAAACAATCGTTCGATTAACGGACACATTATGACTGACGCAAAAAGGTGGTTACTTCCAGATGGGGTTGAAGAAATTCTACCCGCTGAAGCCTATAAGCTCGAATCGCTGCGCCGACAACTTTTGGATTTGTATGAGTCATGGGGCTATCAATTAGTTATTACACCACTTATAGAATTTTTAAATTCTTTATTGGTTGGATCCTCTCACGATTTGGATTTACACACCTTCAAAATTACCGATCAGCTGAGTGGTCAGATGATGGGTATTCGCGCGGATATTACCCCTCAAGTAGCGCGTATTGATGCACATCGCTTAAATCGTGAAAGCCCAGTCAGGCTTTGTTATGCGGATAATGTTCTGCATACAAAACCGAGAGGCATTATGACTTCTAGAGTACCTATCCGCATTGGTGCGGAACTCTTCGGTCATTCAGGCGTAGCCTGTGACATCGAATTAATCTGTCTAATGCATGAGACACTTAGCGCGCTTGAAATTCTTGATATTCATGTCGTACTAGGTCATGTAGGCATTTTTAGATCCCTTGTACTTGAAGCAAATATGGACACAGATACTGAAAAGTCTTTGTTCGAGGCTATGCAGCGTAAAGCATACGATGAAATCGATGAAGTTCTAGGAGCTTCACTCGACGATTCAAATTTGCGTGATATGTTGAAAGGCCTTTCTAAGCTGTCCGGTGATGAAAAAACTTTAGAAGACGCTATTACCGTATTTTCTGATGCTC
>Ga0315333_10000171_pt1 | contig 19635 bp, 16 predicted proteins | sample M120034915metaG_FD_204521 | JGI IMG/M metagenome (GOLD analysis project Ga0315333, IMG submission 204521) | Ammonia-oxidizing marine archaeal communities from Monterey Bay, California, United States - M1 200m 34915 | ecosystem: Environmental > Aquatic > Marine > Intertidal zone | place: USA...
GGGTTCCTCGGCGGACAGGCCAAGCGCAGCACCGACGAGCAGCAGAGTGGTGACGGTTGATCGAACGAAGTGATTCTTCATGCCGCCGACCGTACCGCTTGGCCAATCGCAGTCAAGCCAAGCACTCCCGGCAGGTTTCTGCTTTTGCCTTTGGCTAAGCGGGCTGGTAGGTTCCCGCGCCTGCCCGCCCGGGCGGCTTCCCAAGATGGAGTATAAAAAAACACTGAATCTGCCGCAGACGGATTTCCCGATGCGCGCTGGCCTCGTCCAGCGCGAACCGGAACGCCTGGCCAAGTGGCATGCGGACGGCCTGTACGAGCAGATCCAAAAGCGCCGCGAAGGCGCCGAGCGCTTTCTACTGCACGACGGCCCGCCGTTCGCCAATGGCGACGTGCACATCGGTACAGCACTGAACAAGATTCTCAAGGACTTCATTCTCAAGTACCAGACGCTACGAGGCAAACACGTGCCGTACGTGCCGGGCTGGGACTGCCACGGGTTGCCGATCGAGTTCAAGGTCACGCAGCAGATGCGCAAGGACGGCAACACTGACGCCACGCCGGCGACGATTCGCAAAGCCTGCGAAGAGTACGCGCTTGGCTTCGTCGACAAACAGCGCGAGCAGTTCAAGCGGCTCGGCGTGCTCGGCGAGTGGGACAATCCGTACCTGACACTCCACCCCAAGTACGAGGCTGAGGAGCTGCGGTTGTTCGCCGGGTTGGTCGAGAAGGGGTTTGTTTACCGCGGCAAAAAACCGGTTTACTGGAGCATCCCGTGCCGCACGGCGCTGGCCGAGGCGGAGGTCGAATATCAGGATCACGTCAGCCAGAGTGTCTACGTTAAATTCCCAATCGTCGGCGAGACCGACATGCACCTGCTGATCTGGACAACCACGCCGTGGACACTGCCGGCCAACCTCGCCGTCGCCTACAATTCACGGTTCGACTACCAGTTGATACGCGTCGGGGAAGAGGCACTGCTCGTCAGCGTGCCGCTGCTCGACACGATCGTCGAGAAGTGCGGCTGGGCGGGTGACTTCGAGATTTTGCGCACAGTGCAGAGCGACCAAATGGCCGAGCTGGAATATCACCACCCGTTCTGCAACCGCACCGGCAAACTGTTCGCCGGCGACATGTTCGTGGATGACAGCGCCGGCACCGGCCTAGTGCACATCGCGCCCGGGCATGGTCAGGACGACTACAACCTTGGCCGCGCCAATGGCCTGCCAATCTACTCGCCTGTGGACGACACCGGCCGCCTCACCCGCACCGCCGACCTGCCGGAGGAGCAGCAGATTGCCGACGAGCTCGTCGGGAAACAAATCCTCGAGCGCAAAGGCAAATGCGAAGCCAACGAAGCCGTCATCGAGGTGCTCAAGGCTGGCAACAAGCTGGCGTTTGAGGAGCGGTACGAGCACAGCTACCCGCACTGTTGGCGCAGCAAAACGCCTGTGATTTTTCGTTCGATGGACCAGTGGTTCGTTAACATCGATCACGACGGTTTTCGTGACAAAGCACTCGCCGCCATCGATGACGTCAACTGGCTTCCCGGCTGGGGACGCAACCGGATCAAGGGCGCGGTGCAGTCGCGTCCCGACTGGTGCATCTCGCGGCAGCGTTCGTGGGGCGTGCCAATCCCGGCGTTTTATGACGCCCAAGGCGAGCCGATCCTCGACTCGCGGATCGTCCTCAAAACCGCGGACCTCGTGGAGAAACACGGCTCGAATGTCTGGTTCGAACGCGACGTCGCCGACCTGTGGGCCGCAGTGAAGCCGGACGACTGGGACGGCGCAAAGCCTGTGGCCAAGTCCACCGACACGCTCGACGTGTGGATCGACTCCGGCTCGTCGTCGCGCGCCGTGCTCATGCAGCGCAGCGAACTCGGCCGGCCGGGCGCCGAGGCCGGTTCGCCCGACGCGTGGCAGGCCGACTACTACCTTGAGGGAAGCGACCAGCACCGCGGCTGGTTTCAATCCTCGTTGCTTTTGTCGCTGGCCGGCAATGGTGTGGCACCGTATCGCAACGTGCTGACGCACGGCTTCATGGTCGACGCTGACCGCGAGAAAATCTCCAAAAGCAAACAGGCTGGTGGCCACTCCAAGCCACAGACCGCCGAGGCCTACGTCGGCAAGTACGGCGCGGACATCGTCCGGCTGTGGGTGGCGTCTCAGGATTTCCGAAACGACATCACCGTCAGCGAAGAGCGCATCAAAAAAGTCGCCGAGGCGTATCGTGGCATTCGCAACGCCCTCCGCTACCAGCTCAGCAACCTGTACGACTTTGACCCGGCGCAACACACCGTTGCCGACAGTGAGTTGACCGGTCTCGACCGCTGGATACTCGACGCGTTCGCGAAGCTCGATGCCGACGTCCGCGCGGCATTCGACAAGTGCGAATTCCACATCGCCTACCAGCGCATCACGCAGTTCGTCGCCGTGGAACTCTCAGCGATTTACCACGACACGGTGAAAGATCGCCTCTACACATCGCCGACCAACTCGTTGCGTCGCCGCTCAACGCAGACAACGCTTTACCGGCTCGTGCAGGGCTTCGCCAAGATGCTCTCCCCGATGATCGTGTTCACTGCCGACGAGGCATGGGAGGCCATCCCTCACCTCGACTCTGCAGGTGTGCACCTGACCGACTGGGAGCCGTTCGAATTCAGCATCAGCGCCGAAGAATCGGCCAACTGGGAAACGATGTTCACCATCCGCGAACGCGCCCTCCCGGTGCTTGAGGAAGCACGCCAAGCCAAGCAGATCGGCAAGGGCCTAGAGGCCTGTGTAACCCTCACCGGCGGCGGCAACGAACTCGAGGTTGCCCAATTGTATCAGGAGGACCTCCGCGAGTTGCTCAACGTCTCGCAACTCAAGCTCGAAATGGGCCAAGGCGAGGAGTTGCAGGTCGGCGTGACCAATGCCGAGGGCGAAAAATGCGAACGCTGCTGGCGCTGGGAACCCACCGTCGGCTCGCACGACGAACACGCCACCCTCTGCACCCGCTGCGTCGAAGCCGTCAGTCAGACCACCGGCTTGGCTTGACGGTTAGGCTGCCAAGGGGGAGAATGTCGCCACCCTATTGGCTTATGACAACTCCACAAGTTTCTCCCATTCGTCGTAGAGAATTCCTGAGAACCACAGCTGTGGCGACCGGCGCGATTGCCTTCCCGATGGTTCTACCACGTCGTGTGTTCGGCGCGAACGAACGGCTCAATATCGCAGCGATCGGTTCCGGCGGCAAAGGGCAAGTCGACATCGACGGCTGCGAAAGCCAGAACATCGTGGCGCTTTGTGACGTGGATCCCGGCAAGGCGGCGCACATGTTCAACCGCCACGCGAAGGCAGCCAAGTACGCCGACTTCCGCGAGATGCTGGAGAAGGAAGGCAAAAACATCGACGCGGTGACAGTCTCCACTCCCGATCACACCCACGCCCCGGCCGCTGCGATGGCCATCCGCCTGGGCAAACATGTTTACTGCCAAAAACCGCTGACGCACTCCGTCTACGAGGCGCGTGTACTGACGGACCTAGCCCGCAAGCACAAGGTCGCCACGCAGATGGGAAACCAGGGGCACTCGAATCCCGACTCACGGCGCTACGTTGAACTGATTCAAGCCGGCGTTCTGGGTGACGTGAAGGAGGTTCACATCTGGACGGATCGGCCCATCTGGCCCCAGGGCATCGGCCGGCCGAGCGGCACCCCGCCGGTGCCGAAGAATGTCAGCTGGGATCTTTGGCTTGGCCCGGCTCCCGAACGCCCGTACCACCCGGCGTATCATCCGTTCAAGTGGCGCGGCTTTTGGGACTTCGGCACCGGGGCCGTCGGCGACATGGGTTGCCATAACTCTGACCTGGCCTATTGGGCGCTCAACCTGCGCAACCCCAAAACGCTCGAGGCTGTTTCCTCCGGCGTAAACAGTGAGACAGCGCCCAAGTGGTCGATTATCACCTACCATTTCCCACAGGAAGGCAAACGCAAACCGGTGAAGGTCGTCTGGTACGACGGCGGCAAAAAACCGGATTTAGCCCTGACTAGGCAGAAATCACTGCCCGGCAACGGCTCGATCCTCATCGGCAGCAAGGATTCACTCTACATCCCCATGTACTGGGGAAAAGGCACCTTCCTCTCCGGCGCAACGGGGGCCGACTTCAAAAATGTACCGGAGACAATCGAGAAACCGGCCGACTTCAATCGGCACCATTACCTCGAGTGGATCGCCGCCTGCAAGGGAGGCAAGCCAGCCTGGTCGAATTTCGATTATGCCGGGCCGATGACCGAGGCCATGCTGCTTGGCCTGGTGGCGCTGCGCTCCGGCAAAAAGATCGAGTGGGACGCGAAGAAAATGCGCGTCAAAAATGTGCACGAAGCCAACCGCTTCATCCACAACGAGTACCGCAAAGGCTGGGTATTGTAGCTCAAACTTTAGCCAAGAGCTTGGCCAAGTGCTCAATCTTCCCTAGTTTGTGTCCGTGGGATTTCCGCCGGATTATCACATGCACACGCCACTCTGCCGTCATGCAGAGGGTGAACCTACCGAGTACGCCGCCCAAGCGGCACGCGTTGGCCTGACCGAGATTGGTTTCACCGAGCATGCGCCGATGCCGGGCGACGATTTTGACGATTGGCGGATGCTCGAACGCGACCTGAATCTATACATCGAAAAAATCGACCAGGCGGCCGCCGAAAACCCCTCAGTGACCGTCCGAAAGAGCCTCGAAATCGACTTTATACCTGGCTATGAGGAATGGATGCGAGACTTGATAAAGCGTTGCAAATGGGATTATGTGATTGTTTCTGTGCATTATCTTGGAGGTAAGTGGAGTTTTGATCACCCTAATCATCGCGACTCTTGGAACGGCCGCGATATCAATGCCGCTTGGTCGGAGTATTACGAGTTACTACGGCAATCAGCCGCGCTGGGGGTGTTCGATATCATTGGACACTGCGATTTGATCAAGGTTTTCGGCGACAAACCGAGCGGCGATTGCGTGGCGATGTGGAGGCCGTTTCTCGAGGAAGTGAAGCGTCAGGATATCGCGATCGAGATCAACACCAATGGCCTAAACAAACCGTGTGGCGAGATGTACCCCTCACCGGCGCTGCTGGAGATGGCGGCGCAGATTGGCGTTGGGCTGACCTTTGGTTCGGACGCCCACAGGCCGGGCCGTGTCGGGGAACAGTTCGACCAGGCGATCGCCCTGGCCAAGCGCAGCGGCTTCACGCACCACCGGCGCTTTGCCGGCGGGCAGTATGAGTCCGTTCCGTTTTGAATTGAAAAATGCCGGTTTCTGCGCCCAAATGCCGCTCATGAGCAATGTCATTGAAGGGCCGGTTTTCGTGGTGCAGGATAACATCGACACCGACCAGATCATCCCCGCCCAGTATCTGAACCTTGTCCCGACGATCCCGGAGGAATACGAGAAGCTCGGCAGTTACGCACTGATCGGGCTACCGGAGCCGTTGTATCCCGCGCGTTATGTGGCAGAGGGCGAAATGACTTCCAACTACCCGATCGTGGTCGCCGGCCGCAATTTCGGCTGCGGCAGTTCCCGAGAGCACGCACCGATCGCACTGGGCTCGGCCGGATGCAAACTGGTTTTGGCTGAAAGCTTTGCCCGCATCTTTTTCCGCAACTGCGTGGCGACCGGCGAGCTTTACCCGTGCGACATCACGGATCGGCTCTGCGACGTTCTCAAGACCGGCGACGAGGTGAGGGTCGATCTTGATGCCGGCACGGTGCTTAACCCTTCCACCGGTGCGGAACATTTGATCAAGCCATTGGGCGAGGTGCGCCCGGTGATCGATGCCGGCGGGTTGTTCAACTTCGCCCGCCAAAGCGGCATGATCGCCAAATGATCGTTGCGGCTTTGCCAGACGGGCCACTGTGTGATGGCTGACAACAACAAAACGCGCGTGGTCGTCGGCCTGAGCGGTGGAGTGGACTCCTCCGCGGCGGCCTCGCTGTTGGTGGAGCAGGGTTACGACGTCGTCGGTATCACGCTCAAGGTATGGCCGCAGGATTGCGTGGCGCGCGCCGAGGACAAGTGCTGCGGCCCGCAGGCAGTGATGGACGCCCGCTCGGTCGCGGACAAACTCGACTTTCCGTACTATCTTGTCGATGAATCGAAGGAGTTTCAGCGGGACGTGATCGACTACTTTGCGGCGGAGTACAAGGCGGGACGGACGCCAAACCCGTGCGTGATGTGCAACGAGAAGCTCAAGTTTGGCAACCTGATCGACCGCGCCCGTAAGCTTGGCGCGGAATACGTGGCCACCGGCCACTACGCGCGGCTTGAGAAGCGCAACGGCCGAACGGTGATGCTGCGCGGCCGGGATGCGCGAAAAGACCAGACTTACTTCCTGTTCTCGCTTGGACAGCAACAGCTCGCACATATGATGTTTCCGCTGGGCGACCTGCAGAAGAGCGAGACACGTGAGGTTGCCCGGTGCGTGAACCTGAAGACGGCGGAAAAGCAGGAGAGCCAGGAAATCTGCTTCGTGCCGGACAAGGACTACAAGAAATTCCTGACGACCGCCGGGTTGGTGGAGGAGCACCAGGGCGAGATCGTTGATACCCGCGGCCAGATGCTCGGGCATCACGATGGGATCGAGTTTTACACCATTGGCCAGCGAAAGGGCCTGGGTCTCTCGTCGTCGACGCCAATGTACGTGGTCGAGCTGGATCCGGAACACAACCGGGTGGTGGTCGGCGAGGAGGGGTTGCTGCTTCGGGACGAGTTGCGGATTGAGCGCTGCAACTGGATTCCCTTTGACCGCTTGACCAAGCCGATCGAGGCGACCGCGGCGATCCGGTACAACCACCCTGGTGCCGAAGCGACGGTGATCCCGGGCGAAAACGACCGGGCAATTGTGAAGCTGCGGGAGCCACAGCGGGCGGTCACGCCGGGGCAGGCGTGCGTCTTTTATCAGGACGACCTCGTAGTGGGAGGTGGTTGGATCATGCGGGATTGAGCCTATTCAGGGCTCGGCCAAGCGTGGCGTCACAGACATAAAATCGCTCACAAAAGGATTGCCGGGATGGGGTGTTTGTGGCTTCATCACCCGCCCGTGACGCACGGGTGATGCGCTTCGACGGCAACAAACCGTTGCCCCGACCGGAGCCAACCAGTCCGGCTCCTCTGAATATGAGTCTGGTTCGAGTCAATGTACACTACTCGGGGCGAGTGCAGGGAGTGGGTTTCCGATACACGGTGAAGTCCTTAGTTCCCGGGTACGACGTTCTCGGCATCATCCGGAATTTGCCGGATGGCCGGGTAGAGCTGATCGCCGAAGGCGAGCAGACTGAGTTGGAGGAGTTCCTGCAGGCGGTTCGGGACTCGGGACTGCGCCGCAACATCCGGGACGAGAAAATCGTATTTGGTGAAGGTGAGGATAATTTTAGAGGGTTTGAAATCACAGGGTGATTTCCGTTGGACTGAATGAAGTACGCTTTGATAGCTGACATCCACGCCAACCTCGAAGCGTTCGAGGTGGTGCTCGAGGATGCGCAAAAGAACAACTGCACGCACTACGTGTGCCTGGGGGACGTGGTTGGTTACAATCCGAATCCGTGTGAGTGCATTAAGATTGTTCGCGACATGGAGATGCCGTGCATCATGGGTAACCACGACGAGTATTGTGCCGGCGACATCGACCTTAGCGGGTTCAACCCGCACGCCGGCCGTGCCATCACATGGACACGCGACCAGTTGAGCGACGAAGAGCGCGACTGGCTCCAGCGGCTGAAGTACCTGCGCATGATTGCCAACTTCACCATCGTGCACGCCACGCTCGACGCGCCCAAGCGCTGGGGCTACGTAATGAGCAAACTCGACGCAGCGGCCAGCTTCACCTACCAGAATACGGGCGTCTGTTTTTTCGGCCACACCCATGTGCCGCTGGCTTTTGTCCGCGAGAACAACTCCGTTACCGGTGGCAAGTACGACACGTTGATAGTCGAGAAGGGCAAGAAATATTTCATCAATGTCGGGAGCGTGGGCCAGCCTAGGGACGGTGATCACCGTGCCGGATACGCCATCTACGACCTCAAGGCCGGGACAATCGAGTTGCGCCGGCTGGAGTACGATTTCAAGAAAACGCAGGCCAAGATTTTGAAAGCCGGCCTGCCCGAGCGCTTGGCTAACCGGCTGGCCCTGGGTAAATAACCTGCTGCCGGCCCGGCTGAACCGACACGCCGCCCAACGTGGGCACTGAACTCGCGACCGGAATCGCGACATGCACAAATTAAGGCAAATCTTCGCCTTCGTGGCGCCCTATTTGAAACCGTACTGGGGCCGGATTGTTGCCGGTGTCTTTTTCGGGATTCTCTTCGGAGCATCGAACGGGCTCGTGCTGTGGGCAACCAAGACCATGCTCGATCGCCTGGTGCCGCCGGATGCCGCCATGGCCACAACGACTGAGACGGCCGCGAACTGGTTTACAGAGACTGCTGCCTCGATCCAGTCCAACATTCTAAACACGCTCGATCCGTGGCTGCCGAGGATGGGTGACGAGCTGACGATGGAACAGATTATTGGCGGACTGCTGGTGTTCCCGCTGTTGGTTGGCTTGCGGGGTTCCTCAAAATTCCTCGGCGCATACTGTCTGGCCTGGGCCAGTGAACGCGTGATCAACGACCTGCGTGTGACGGTTTTCAACAACCTGAGCCGGTTGTCCATTCCCTTCTTCAACCGCTCAACCACGGGTGACCTGATCACACGAATCAACGGCGACGCGCTTTTGCTGCAAACCTGCCTGGCCTCCGGGGTGGGTATCCTCGTGTCGGAGCCGGTGGCCATCATCAGCATATTCACCGGCCTGTGCCTGATCGATTGGGAGTTGACCCTCGGCATGCTGGTACTATTCCCGATCTGCGTCATCCCTATCGTTTATTTTGGCAAAAAAGCCCGCAAGGCAACGGGCAAACGAGTCGCTGCCAACATCGACCAGTCCAGTCTCGCGGTGGAGATGTTTTCCGGCATGCGCGTCATCAAGGCGTTCGGGCTCGAGGGTGCCCGGGTCGACCGGTTCCGGGAACTGTCCCGGCAGCTGATCCGACAGACGATGAAGACCGTACGCTCTCGGGAGATTGTCGGCCCGCTAGTCGAGACGATATCGATGATCGGTATTGGCGCGCTGATCCTGTACGTCGTCCACACCGAGCGCAGCATGCCGGACCTGGTGGTGTTTTTCACCGGGGTCATCATGTTTTACACGCCCATCCGTAAGCTGGCCCGCCTTCACGTGCGCATCGAGGAAGCAAGTGTCGGCGCCCGGCGCCTGATGAATGTCCTCGACGAAAAGCCGGACATTCTCGATCGCCCCGAGGCCAGGCCGGTGACCGGGTTCGAGCGGGGCATCGAATTTGATGGCATCTCCTTCGCGTACGAGGATGAGCCGGTGTTGATCGGGCTCGATCTCTCCATCCCGAAAGGGACCAAGCTGGGTATCGTGGGCGAGAGCGGTTCCGGCAAGAGCACTCTCATCAATCTGCTGTTCCGGTTTCACGATCCCGACTTGGGCGCCATCAGGCTGGATAGGCACGACCTCCGCGACCTGAGCATTCGAGGATTCCGCGAGCAGATGGCGCTGGTCAGTCAGGAGGTGGTGTTGTTCGACCTAAGCGTGGCGGAGAATATCGCGCTTGGCCAGACGGGCTGCACACGAGATCAGGTCGAGACGGCGGCACGGCACGCGCATGCGCACGAGTTCATCACCGCATTGCCGGAGGGATACGACACACGCATTGGCGAGCGCGGTGTGACACTCTCTGGGGGCCAGCGGCAGCGTCTGGCTATCGCACGAGCCTTCGTCCGGGACGCACCTATCCTTGTGCTGGACGAGGCCACCGCGGCGCTCGATTCCAAGGCCGAGGGCGAAGTGCAGGGGGCCATCGACCGATTGAGTAAAAATCGCACTGTGCTCTGCATCGCGCATCGACTCTCCACCCTGCGGTCGATGGACCGGGTCATCGTTCTGAGCCATGGTAAAATCATCGAGGAGGGGAATTTCGATGAATTGATGGTGCAGGCGGGGGTGTTTTCCGGCCTAGCCAAGGCACAGGGTATCACCGCCTGAATCCGACTTCCGCTTGGCCAATCCCCTGGCCTACGGCATCTCGAGGCAAACGAGTTGGTTTCGATCGCGGACAAAAAGCCGGCCATTGGCCAGGGCCGGTTGGCTGCGCGCACCGGAGCCAACAACCTGGGCGCGGCTGATCTCTTTCCACCCGGCCAGGCTCGCTTGGCCAAGCACCAATTCACCGGTTTCCATCAGCGCCAGCAGCCGGTCGCCGCAGAGCATCATCAGGCAATCACCAAAATCGTCCTCGCTCCAGCGCACTTTGCCTGTGGCCAACTCAACACAACGCAATGCCGGTGTTGGTGGCGCATCCGCGCGCCCGTGGGTGCCGTACAGGAAACCATCCCTGTGCATCACGCTCGTGTACTGGCTCGAGAGGCTCGTGTCGTTCGACCAGAGCGTCTCGTAGCCGTCGGTGGCCGCCTGCACCACGAGCGCGCCTGTGTTGTAGCTGGACGTAATAAAAATTCGCTCACCAACGACCAGTGGCGCGGCGGCATTCACTGAGGCGTGAATTCGCGCACGCCAACGGTTTTGAAAATCGATTTTACCGCTGGCCGGATTCACAACGGCCAGACCGGTGCGGGTGAAAAACACCGCGCGGCGCTTGCCGTGCAGCGTGGCCAACACCGGCGAGGAATAACTGGCCTCGTCGTCGAGCGTTTTCCAGAGCAGCTTGCCGGAGTTTTTATCGAGCGCAACAATCCCGGCCCCCGCCTCGCCGCCGATATTGAGAAGCACCGCATTACCCTCGACAAGCGGCGAGCAGGCCATCCCGAAAAACCCGTCGGAAGCGCGATACGATTTCTGCGTGTCCACTTTCCAGATCGTTTCACCGGTCTCAAAATCAGTGCAGACCACGATACCCTGCCCGCCCATCGTGTAAACCCTGTCCCCGATAATCGCCGGTGTCGCCCGTGGCCCGGCGCTACTCCCGTAGCCGGCGACGAAACTCGAGGCGTAGTTGTTTTTCCAGAGCGACTTGCCGGTCTTGACGTCGAGACACTCGATCGTGTCGTAACGATTTACCTCGTGAAACAGGATGACCCTGCCCTTGGCCACGACGAGTCCGCTCATCCCCGCGCCAATGTCCCTCTTACGCCACAACACCTTGGGCCCGCCACTTGGCCAGGCGCGCGTCAACGCCTGGCCCGGATAAACCGCATCCCGCCCCGGCCCCAGATACTGAGGCCAGTCCGCCGCCTGAAGGCCAAGCCCTAGCGCTATAAAACCCAGCGCTGACAAGTGACAAAAAAAACGTTTCAGCAACGACATGGCGAAGCGGCAACCTAGAGAATGTCCACACCCAACGCGAGCCAAAGCCGGTTAAGTGTAGGGATTGTCGTTTTGTAGCGACTCGGCGACGGCGGGGGGCACCAGGCCGTCGATCGCTTGGCCAAGGCAGAGCCTCTCGCGGATGGCGGAAGACGACACCTCGAACGGCCAGCCGCGCAGCGCTTGACCGCGGAACGGCTCGGGAAAATCGGCAACCGGCTGACCGGGGCGCGGAACCACGACGAACTCCGCGAGCTTGGCCAAGTCGTCGGCCTCACGCCATTCCGGCAGCGTTGGCACGTGGTCGGCGCCGATCAAATAAAGCAGCTTGGCCCCGGGGAAGCGCCCGGCGTAGTGGCGGATCGTGTCGATGGAGTAAGAGACGCCGTCGCGCTCGACTTCCTGCGGGTCGATCTCGCAGTCGTTGCAGCCGGCAAAGGCCAGTCGCAGCAATCGCAGTCGAGCTTCGGCCGGCGCGGGCTGCCGCTCCGGCTTGAACGGCGACCGGGCGACCGGGACGATGAACAACCGGTCGATCGACAGTTCCTCCAGTGCCGCCCGGGCCACCAGCACATGGGCGCTGTGCACCGGATCAAACGAACCGCCGAAGATGCCGATTGAGCGTAACGTTTTCACTGTTCAGTTTTCAGTGAACCGGGCTCACGCCGGCTGCTGGTCGAGGGCGTTTTCCTCGATCACGCCCTTCGCCCCCGGGAAAAGACGCAGCGCCTCGATGATCATCCAGATTTCCAGCGCAATGGTGGCTAGACCAATGCCGCCGAGTAGATAGTCCGGCTTGTCCGTTACCAGCCAGCCGGGCGAGACGAAAAGTTGGTGGATCATCGCCCACAACGGCATGATAAGCATAAACACCGTCGGGATGACGAGAAACCAAACCGTGCGCCCACGGCGCCACAGGTAAAACGTGATCACGATGAATGACAGCCCAGCGAGCAGTTGGTTGGTCGCGCCGAAGAGTGGCCAGAGGATTAGCCCGCCCTTGCCGGCGTTGGCGAAGCTCCATTCGGCTCCTCCCGGCGGCACCGCAGCCATGGCAGTGGCGATCACCACCGCGAAGATGGTTGCACCATGTTTGTTTTGCAGCAGGGCAAACGGCCCGCCGCCGAGCGTGGTGGCCAGTTCCTGCACGACGTAGCGTTGCAAACGGCAGGCAGTATCAAGCGTGGTGCCAGCAAACGACGCGACGAGTACGCCCATGAGCGCGACCGAAACGGCGGCGGACAACCCAAGCGCCTGCAGGAAATTCGCTGAGCCGTTGACGAACGCCCCGACCTTGGCCCCGAGCGACCCGGCGGCACTCCACGAGGCATACTGCGCCTGCCAGGCAGCCTCGCCGGTGAGCAGCGCCCCGTCCTTCATCAAGCCGAGGCCAAGCCCCGCGCCGCACGCAAGGATGACCAGCGTCGCGAGGAAGCCCTCGGTGAGCATGCTGCCGTAGCCAATGAAGCGGGCGTCGGTTTCGCACTTCAACTGTTTGCTGCTTGTGCCACTCGAGACGAGACAATGAAAGCCGCTGATCGCCCCGCAGGCGATCGTGATGAACAGAAACGGAAAAATCATCGGCGCACCCTCGGGATGCATTTGGAATGCCGGGGCGACAAACTCCAGCGCTTGGCTGCTATCCGCTCCGCTTGGCGTGAAGCCGAAGAACGCGGCGGCGAGCAGGCCCAGCACTATCAGCGCGAGCGCGGAGATGAGCTGCAGCGAGTTGATGTAGTCGCGGGGCTGCAACAGCGTCCACACCGGCAGCACTGAGGCAATGTACGAGTACACGAGCAGCACAACGACCCACTGCCAGATTGGCCAGGCGGCGAGGGCAGTGTTGAATTCGCCCAGCACACCGCCGTTACCGAAAACAACTGTCATATACATGACCCCCAGCGCAATGAGCGACGGCGCCAGCAAATTCATCCCCTTGCGGTGCAGCAGCACGCCGATGGCCACGGCGAGCGGAATCTGTACCACGCATGGGAAAATGGCAGCCGGGTATTGCTTAAACACGGCGGCGATTACTAAGCCGAAGATCGCCAAGACCACGGTCAGCGCCATGAACAAGGTGAACAGGAAGAGCAACCGCACGCGCTTGTTGAGCACACGGCCGGCGATGTCGCCGACGGTCTGGCCGTTGTTGCGCAGGCTCACCACCAGCGCGCCAAAGTCGTGCACCGCGCCGATGAAAATCGAGCCCAGCACCACCCACAACAGTGCAGGTACCCATCCCCACATAATGGCAATCGCCGGGCCAACAATCGGGCCGGTACCGGCGATGGAAGTGAAGTGATGACCAAAAACCACCGACTTGCTCGTTGGCACATAGTCCACACCATCCTCAAGGCGTTCACTGGGGCAGACGGCGTCGGCGGAGAGGCGAAAGATTTTGCCTCCCAGCCAACGGCCGTACGTGTGGTAGGCAACGATGAATCCGACACCGGCGAGCAGAGCAATTAACAGTGTACTCATGGGAAATCAGGAGTCGCTCGGGTCAAGCGCTCCGCAAGAGCAAACGGCAACGGCCCACCGATGCAAAGGAAAAACCAAGCGCTTGGGCAAGTGGAGGGGCTACAAAAAAAATCGGCGCACCCGTAAGGGAACGCCGATTGAAAAATGTTGAATGTTTAAGCCTTTTTCTTGGCCTTGGTTTTAGTCTTGGCCTTCTTTTGAGGGACCACAGCTACCTTTTTATAACCGGCCTTCTTGATGGCGTTCAGGATGTTTTTCTTCGAAGTGGTCTTGTCACAGAATGATACCTTAACCTCGCCGAGCTGCTTGCCGAGAGCGAACTTAGTGCCCTTGATATCGACTCCCTTGAGCGCGGTCAGGCTCTGCTTAACCTTACTGACACAACCGACAGAGCAAACCATTCCGTCCACTTTCAGGTTGATCTCGGCTGCCTGTACTCCGACCACCGCAGCGGCCATTGCGAATAATGTGATTATTTTTTTCATGATAATGTTCCTTTCAATTGTTGGAAACAGTTGCTGAATGCTAGCAAGACGACAGCTTTATGCAAGCCATTTTTTAGCCTAAATCAAGGGGTCTAGTACAGCGCTGTCTCGGGATTGATCGACATATGAGCCAGGGTAGCCTCTTTTAATAAACTGTCTTATCGTTTACTCAACAAATCGAGGGCGGCGGCGGTGGTGGCTCTGACGCCGGTGCGCAGGCTCGGCTCGATGTCCGGCGCGTAGGTGCTCGAGTGCACCATCGGCAACGGTTTGCCGGCGGCGCGGAAGCGCTTGATCAGATCGGACGACACGGTGCCCAATGCAAACATGAAGATCGGAACCTTGTGCTCGGTGCGACCGTACATGCCGAAGTCCTCGCCGCCCATTGTCGGCTGCCGCTTGATGAGCGTTCCTCTGCCGAGCCAGTCGGCCATCGTGTCGGTGGCTCGCTTGGCCAAGCCGGGATCGTTATAGGCCGACGGCGTGAACTCGTCCTTCACGGTGACAATCGGCAGTTGGTCCTTGGCCAAGCCTGCGGCCTGCGCGGTGCCAAGACTGATGCGCTTTATGGCGGCGAGAATCTGGTTGCGAACTTCATCTGTATAGGAGCGAACGGTCAGTTGCAACTTCACCTCGTTTGGAATGATATTGTGCTTGGTACCGCCGTGGATCGAGCCGACGGTGACCACGGCAGGCTCGCGCGGATGCACCTCGCGACTGACGATCGTCTGCAGCGCAATGACAATCTGCGACGCGAGCACGATCGGGTCCTTCGACGCCTGTGGTTGCGAGCCGTGCCCCCCTTGTCCACGCACGGTGATGTCCACCGAGTCCACGTTCGCGTACACGTAGCCGGAGTTGTAGCCGATTGTGCCGGCCGGCTGGTCGGATGCCACATGCAGGGCGATGCAGTAGTCCGGCACCGGGAACCGCTTGAATAAGCCGTCGTCGAGCATCGCACGCGCGCCGGCTCCGCGCTCCTCCGCAGGTTGGCCGATCATCACCAGCGTGCCGCTCCACGCGTCGCGCAGTTGGCCAAGCAGCCGCGCCGTGCCGACGAAGCTCGTCATGTGCACGTCGTGGCCGCAGGCGTGCATGGTGTAAACCGTGTTGCCCAAGTCGTCGGCCATCTGTTTTTTGCTGGCGTGCGGCAGGCCGGTTTCCTCCTGCACCGGCAGGCCATCCATGTCGGCACGGATAAGCAGTGTCGGTCCATCGCCGTTCTTGAGTACGCCGACAAGGCCGTGGCCGCCGACACTAGGAGTGATCTGCAGCCCTGCCTCGCCGAGTTCAGCGGCCAGGCGCTTGGCCGTCTTGACCTCCATGAACGACAGCTCCGGATTGGCATGAAGATGTTTGTACAGCGAAACGAGCGAAGGCAGCTCGTTATCAATGGCTGCGGCAACGCGGTCTTTGATCGAATCGGCCGCTTGAACAAGCGCCAGGCTGAAACCAAGCGCGACAATGCAGGGGAGTATTCTGGCTTTCATCGTGAAATTGAGAGGCAAAAGCATCCGGCCTGGTGCCTGGCCAGGCAAGGGTAAAGATGCCCTCAATACTCGACTATTCGCCGCCAGGCAGTGAGTCTCCCCGGCGAACCGTATCGGGCAATTTTTCATGAAACATAACTTCATTTTAGTTTTATTTGCGGCGGTCGCCATGGTCAAGCCGTTGGCGGAGCGGCCGAACTTTATTCTCTGCATGGCAGACGACCAGGGTTGGGGCGACACCGGCTACAACGGTCATCCAATCCTTAAGACGCCGGTGATGGATGAGATGGCACGGAGCGGGCTGCGTTTCGACCGCTTCTACTCCGCCGCGGCGGTTTGCTCGCCGACACGCGGGAGTGTGATGACCGGGCGCAACCCGAACCGCTTCGGCTGCTTCGCTTGGGGTTACACCCTGCGACCGCAGGAAATCACCATCGCCGAGGCGCTCAAGAAAGCCGGCTACACGACCGGACATTTTGGTAAGTGGCATATCGGCTCAATGCGCGCCGACGGCGCGGCAAGCCCGGGAAACAGCGGGTTCGACGACTGGTTCTCGAGTCCGAACTTTTACGAGAACAGCCCGCTCTTCAGCCATAACGGGCAGGTGATCCAGACCGACGGCGAAAGCTCGCACGTCACCACTGCCCTAGCGCTGGACTGGATCGCCAACGCGGCGAAGCGCGATCAGCCGTTCCTCGCGGTGATATGGTTCGGCAATCCGCACAGCCCGCACGTCGCGGTCGATAAATACAAACAAATGTATGCCGACCAGCCGGACGGCGCGGCGCATTTTTACGGCGAGATCACGGCAATGGACGCAGCGCTTGGCGAACTGCGAAAAGGCATCCGCAAACTCGGCGTCGCCGACAACACGGTGCTTTGGTACTGCAGCGACAACGGCGCGATTCCGAAGGGCTCGACCGGCGGCCTGCGTGCGCGAAAAGGCAGCCTTTACGAGGGCGGCATCCGCGTGCCGGCGATCATTGAGTGGCCGGCCCGCATCAAGTCGAATCGCATCACGAGCATGAACGGAAACACGTCGGACATTTACCCGACACTGCTGGAATTGGCCGGCGCGCCTGTGCCAAAAAACCAACCGGTGCTCGACGGCACGAGTCTCGTGCCGGTGCTCAACGGCAGGGCCATGCGGCGTGAAAAACCGATGGGTTTTTGGACGTACCAAGCCAAGGGGCATGGCCGCAAAAGCCGGGCAATGCTCGAGGAACTGCGGCAGGAACAACTCGCCGGTAACCAAAAACCGGCTGAGCCTGAGGGCCAAATCGACAGGCAGTATCCGACCGACACGCTGCCGGGGCACACCGTATGGATCGACGGCGACTACAAGCTGCACCGCCTGCCTGTGAAGAAAAACAAGGGCGACTTCGCCTACGAGCTTTACCACCTAGGGAACGATCCGCGGGAGCAGCAAAATCTGCTCGGCAACAACAAAAAATTGGCTAAGCGGGTTGCCCGAATGAAAACCGGCTTGGCCACCTGGCAGAAGTCGGTGGTGAAGAGTCTCAACGGCGGCGACTACCGCTGATCCGTAAACCAAGCGCCTGGCCAAGCTGTGAGCCGCAAAAAGTCATTGCCGCCGGATGAGTCACTGATCCACCCGGTTACCTCGGCCATCGAGCCGATTGACTTGGCCAAGCTGTTCCCTGTGGAGCAGCCGCTCGAGTTGGAACTGGGCTGCGGCGACGGCTCGTTCACGCTGCAGTACGCCCTGGCCCATCCCGAGCGGAACATCGTTGCACTGGAGCGACTGCTTGGCCGCTTGTCCAAGCTGGATCGGAAGGGGCACCGGGCCGGTTTGAAAAACCTCCGACTGCTACGGGCCGAGGCGGCATACCTGCTGGAGCATCTGCTCTTGCCAGGAGTGCTGGACTCGATTCATGTTTACTTTCCCGATCCGTGGCCGAAGAAGCGCCACCACAAAAACCGACTGATCAGCGGGCCGTTCCCGCCCTTGGCCAAACGCCTGCTCAAAGACAAAGGCATCGTTTATCTGCGAACGGACAACGTTGAGTATTTCGAGCAGATGTTGGAGGTATTCAACGGTGCTGCGGGGTTTGAGCCGATGGAAACGCCCGAGTCACTCAAGGCACAGGTGACCGACTTCGAGCAGGAGTTCAATGCCCAAGGCATCCCGACGAACCACGCCGCGTATTGGAAAACCGGCAGGTGAGTTAAACGTAGAGGGCCGCAGATCGTAAGGATCGGGAACGAGCCTAACTGCCGACCGCTCACTTCCCATTTTTCCCCGCCTGAAACTCGAGGCGCATAATAGAGCCAGGCTTGAAGGTGGCACTGCCAAAGCATGGGCTTTGCGCCTCTACCCCGTCCGCGGCCCAGCGATTCAGCAAGAAGGAAAGCCGGCTGCCGTCGCTGAAGTGGGCGCGCACCCGGCTCTCGATCGGCACGGTGGCGGCGGTCTTGCTCGTCGCCGGCTCGATCTGTTTTACGCGGTCGAGTGGCACCGGGAAGCCGCCCTCGGGCGTGGTGACGTTGAGCCGGTCGCCATCGACGCCGGCGACCCGGCCCTGCATGCGGTCGTTGTTGATCAGCTTGACGAGGTCATCCCTTGCGCCAATGGGGTGGGTCGGCGGCCCCTTGAATCGGCCGTCCCATTCCTCGACGCGAAGGTTGCTGATACGCACAGCGCCCCGGCCCTGGTGAACGATGCGCACGCCGCTGCCCTCGCCGGTGAATCCCTTTGTGTCGATCCATTTTCGGATCAGCTTGCCGTCGATCGCCACCGCGATCATTCGCTGGGGCTTGCTCGCAAAAAACTCGAGGCGCGACTTCGACTTGTTGCGAAAGCCGGGCACAGTCGCCTGGCCGAGATAGGTGAGCGGCTCGTGTTTTTTGACCGGAAGCAGGTTCACCGAGTAGCTGTTGACCTGCACGCTGTAGAAGCCGCCGAAGTCCGGCTCGTTCTCCTTGGTGGACAGGCTGATCGGCTGCAGCGAGTCGGTGTAGAGCGCGAAGGCAAGGTGCATCGCGCCGCTCCACTCGAGGTCGAACGAGATGCGCGAGCGATCCGGCAGATTCAAGTCACGGGCGATGGAAGCGGCCTCCTTGGCGTGGAAACCGCCGTTGTGATAACGCCAGTTACCAGACTCGCCGATGGTCTCATTGTTGATCTTGCCGTGCGTCCAGCCTTCATCGTTTTCCGGACCCCGAAAAATCGTCCTCAGCCCCTTGGCCAGCGGTGCGATCTTGCGGACAGCACTGCGCAACAACTGCATCCGGCCGGCGTGCCAGGTGTCGAACAGGAAATGTTGCTCCGTGGCACCGGCGAGGTTGCCACGGAAATGGTCGCCATTGACGAGTTGCACCTCGCAGAGGTTACCGGCAGCCAGTTGCCCGACAGCTGTGCCATCGAGGGTGATCCCGGTGATCTGGCCGATGTCGAAGCGCAGCGGAACCGCGGCGTCGGGGTGGCGCCAGGTCATGCCGGCGCCTTGGTCGTACGCAGTGAGGCTGCCACGCAGCCAGTCCCCGTTTTTAAAGTGGATGATGGATTTGTTTTCGCCAGGCGAGCCGGCTTGGCCAAAGACAAGCGGCCAGGCGTGTGCGGCGACAAGTAGCAGTTGAACCGACAAGGAACGCCAAGAGATGTGAATGGAGAGCTTGGCCAAGCGGATGGGTCGCGCTTGGCCACACGGGAGCTGTTTCGTTGCGTCAATCATCCCATGGCCAAAGCTGGTCCGCGCCGCCGGCGTTGGTCTCGCTGGCTTTTTGTGATGTGCCGAGATTGAACTGCAGCCGCCGGATATACTGCGATTCGAACGTCACCGGGCCGAAGTTCCGGCTGCGACC
>Ga0315333_10000180_pt1 | contig 19287 bp, 12 predicted proteins | sample M120034915metaG_FD_204521 | JGI IMG/M metagenome (GOLD analysis project Ga0315333, IMG submission 204521) | Ammonia-oxidizing marine archaeal communities from Monterey Bay, California, United States - M1 200m 34915 | ecosystem: Environmental > Aquatic > Marine > Intertidal zone | place: USA...
TGTCCGCACCGTCAAGCCTAGCTCCCTGCATGTTGGATAACCCAAGACGAGCCTTCACCATCCTCGCCCCGCGTAGGTCAGCACCATCCAAAGCCGCCTTCATCAGGTTCGCATCTCGCATGGATGCATTCCGTAGGTCAGCACCGGACAAATCCGCTCCTTCCAAATCAGCCCTGTCCAGAATCGCTCGGCGGAGATTGGCCCCGGACAAATCGACCCCGCGCAGATCCTCCCCAACATGGGATGTGAATGACCAGTCCTTGCCTTCCCCGGTCAATGGCTCACCTCTCCAGTGACAGCTTGTCAAGATGGTCTCTGCCCGCTTCCGTAAGGACGACGTACGAGTTCTTCCGTGGCCTTCTCCGTGGGTACTCCAAGAATGAGCCAACACCACCGGCCCCTCCCTCGAGCATCCTCCCGATATACAAGGACACGTTCCACTCCTTGACCGACCTTTTGGTCCACTTCCCGGTCTCTTCAATCAACCTCTTGAGCTCCCTGGGAGGGGTATTGCCTTCCTTCTCAACCGATCTCATGTATTGGATCGCAGATAGAATCACGTCAGATTTGTTCTCGATGCCACATGAGTTCAGAAGCCTCGCGAATGACGACCCCCTGTCGGGAAACCCACTTGCTCGGACGGCTTCGAGAGTACTCTCCAAAGCCTCTTGCCTCGCTACTCTAACTCTAGAAAGGGTCGATGACCACGTATCCTGGTTGGTCACTTTCAGCCAACGATCGCTCGCCTCCCTTGTGTAGTCTGCCAAATTGATGTCCTGTGAGCCTAGCCTTAGGAAAAGACCACCTAATTCTTCGGACTTCTTTGTTGACATGGCAATCCCTGAGAGGCAGCACTTATCAGGTTATTTTTTTCTTCATTTCCTTTACATCCACCACGAAACCCATCGAGCCGTGAGATTCAAAGAGCGCCCACCCAACGCTGTGCTGTGAGCGACGAACCCGACGGCGGTTATCCACTGGTCTTACACTCAGAGGCAGACCCATCTCGCTTGGGTGGGACGGCGGTTTGTGGATTCTCGACTGTGGGCTCTGTCGGTGTGATAGCCACATCCCACCTGATCAACTCCCTGCAACTAAGTCCAATGGGGACCGTTCTACATCCAAAGTTCCCCGCAGTAGCCCTAATTCACGATTCTGTGCCAAAGCATCCAGTTAGGGTATACCAAGGCGATGGAATCGGAGTCTTCACTTCTGAGATACAATTCACTAGTGAGCATGACATCTACTTCGCGAACACCGTTCTAGAGTGGTTCACCAAAGGCGGATTTGACCGGTTGGTCGTCATCGATGGCGTGGTAAGCAATGATTTGGGGATCAAGGAGGATAGCGAGCTCTGGGGGGTTTCATCCACCCCAAAAGGACGAGACCAACTTGATGGTTCCAGCATCCAGAGGATTCAGCAGGGAGTAGTCACAGGAATTGCAGGATACCTTATCGCAGAGGGGGAGAGAAGGGGGCTAGATGTCACTGCCCTGTTGGCAGAGTGTAATCCGATTTACCCTGACGCAAGGGCCGCTCTGATTGCCGTTGAAGGTCTGAGTGAGTTGGTCGGTGTCGAGGTCCCGGTTGACGGCCTGTTGGAGGATGCTAGGAATATCGAAGAAAAGGTCCGTGAGGCCTTCGAGAGGGCCCAGTCGAATGCTCTCCCAGCACCAGATTCTGGAGATGACGAGGACGACATCCCAATGATTTACTAATTAGTAGAATGGGTTGGTCCCCGCATCGTGATCTGTCATATCGACTACTGCAGTTATCCCAGGGACTCCCTCGGTAATCATCACCTCTATCCCCTCCTTCAGGGTAACGTCGACCATGCCACAGCCTTGGCACCCACCTCCAAATGAGATCATCGCCCTCCCATCATCTACTCCGACCAGATCAACATGCCCGCCATGAGAGGCGACAAGAGGGTTTACCTGGCTCTCGATAACCTCTGCAACGGACTTCGATACGTCATCAATCCAGAGTGGGTTAGGGTTCTCGAAACTAAAGCCCCCACCCATCAGAGTCTCCTTGTAGTCAAGGATCGTTCCTTCTAGGTAGGGAGCACTCCTGGCGCCAACGAAAAGCGTCAGCCCATCGACTTCACCCTGTACATCATCCTCCATGGCATCACCCGTGCCAATGAGTTGCAAATCGTACTGGAAGCCCTTGGGCCCTCTGCCAAGAATCACAATCTTGAGCGCAACCTCATCGTCATCGGCCTGCTCAGCGAACTTATCCAGCATCTCTCTTGCCTTGTCAGTAATCTCTAGCATCCTATCGGGTGCAGCGAACCATCATTCTTCAACCTGTTCTCCTTTAGACAAACTATTCACCTTGGACCGTATCGAACGTCCGTGGCGCTGGACACGTTGGGCAGACCCCTGAGGGATCTCCGGGTCTCTGTTACCGACAGATGCAACTTCAGATGCAGGTACTGCATGCCCAGAGAGAGATTCGGGAAGGAGCACAACTTTCTGCCCAAGAGCAATATCCTGTCTTACGAGGAGATTCAGAAGTTCGTTCTCGCGTGCAAGCCTCTCGGGCTGAGTAAGGTGAGGATCACCGGAGGCGAGCCGCTCCTCAGGAGGGACCTCCCCACGCTGGTCAGGCAAATATCCTCATTGGACTTGGAAGTGGCCCTTACCACGAATGGCTCATTCTTGTCCAGGGAGGCAACAAGCCTCGCCGAAGCCGGTCTAGACAGGGTCACCATCAGCCTCGATGCAATCGACCAAGAACTGCACTCCATGATTACGGATTCCAATGTGCCGGTCAGCGATGTCCTAGAAGGAATCTCGGATGCAGTCCGTAGTGGATTGGGCCCGGTCAAGGTGAATTGTGTGGTACAGCGAGGGGTCAACGAGTCACAGATACCAAAACTCGTCAACCAATTCAGGGGGACCGGAGTCGTCATTCGCTTCATCGAATTCATGGACGTGGGAAGGACGAACGGTTGGACGCCCGGGCAGGTCGTGCCAACATCCGAGATCATCGACTTCCTTTCCAAGGAGTTCGACCTAGTCCCACTGATGCGAGAATCCCCCAGTGACGTTGCTTCGAGATGGGCCCATTCCGACGGCTCTGGGGAGGTCGGATTCATTTCCTCCGTCTCACAGCCCTTCTGCGGAGATTGCGTGCGGGCGCGGCTCTCATCGGATGGAAAACTGTTCACCTGCCTGTTCACCACTCTCGGGCATGACCTTTCCGACCTCATTCGAGATGGGTCCGATGCGTCCGAACTGACTGAGGCGATAACGGAAGTCTGGACCAGAAGATCCGACAGGTACAGCGAGGAGCGATCTTCCGATGGCCACTCTCTGCCCAAGGTGGAGATGTCCTACATCGGCGGCTGAATGGACATCGCCGCCTCCACAATGGACTCCCAAGGCGCCCCGGTTCTGAATGAAGGCCTACCATAGCTAGACACACCGGCCGGGTGCCCCGCCTCCCTAAGCGTGCCCACAATCTTCCTAGGGCTCGGTGGAGCACCCGTGCCTAGCCATGCAGCGAGGTCGTCCACGACAATCAGATGACTGGCTGAAATCACCTCGGATTCTTCCGAGATGTGCCTCACGCTCCTAATCACCTTCCTCCTTTCGGCTTCGAACCTCCGCTCATCCCATCCAAGCGGGTCATCAATCGTGAATTCTGGTCCACAGCTCTCTAGTGCCCGCTCTTCGGTCATCGATGACATCGCCCCTTGGTCCCCCGTCGGACCCACCCACAGGGGACCGGAGACTCGGGGGTCACTTCTGTCGAGGGGGAATTCCAGCGGAAGCATGCAGTGCATCGGGAGCAGTTCGATTTCACTCCCATGATGCAACCCCGAACCGATGGAGGCCAATACCTCCTCCCTGGTCGGGGAGTGCACCCTCCAACCAATGTTATCTTCCAACTCGTTAGCCGCAGAAACCCCTTTCAAAACCCTGAAAGACACCCTCAGGTGGTGGGAGTCCCAGACTGAAACCAGGGGCACAATCGACCTATCGTGTCTTGCAGCAACTCGAGAGAATGTAGCCAGCATTACTCTCATTCCAGAGTCATGGGAAAGACTGTCTGTCCTCACTCTGGCACCGTATCGCCTCATCAGGGCGGTCCTAGACGAGCCGGTCAGTGCAGCGGTGTCGGTCGCGCTAACTTCCATCACCCCACTCCTAGCCATAGACTGCATGGCAGAGTCAATGAATGGAATCGGAGACCCATAGGGATCGATGTCTACCCAGTGCCTCCCACTGCTTAGGACCGCCACCCTGAGGTCTCCCTTCGTTGATTCCAGGCTCCCTCCCCCATTTGACGGGGGGAACTCACTGTGAGAGGCCTCAGCCCATTCCAAAGCCTCCCCCTCGAGATCCACCATTGTCGCGGATATTCTGCTAGATTTCTCCGAAGACAACTCATTCAGCCATCTTCGTGCCCTGAGCCCAGATGCGGTCAGACCATCGAGTGCATACACGGTCCCATCACCGAGCATCCCCTCATCCATAGCGTGCCTGAACAGGAGAACGCTCCTTGTTCTGCTACCTGCCATCGCTGGGTTGTAGAAAACCTTCCCTGAGGCCTTTGCCCCGGGTCCCTGAGATTCCTCTGGGAGATTTGGGAGGAGCATCAGGGTCCTGCCTTCCCTATGAGGGACCCCCCCACTGCCAATTGACATGGTTCCCGGAGGGGGACCTGACAAAAGGAATTGGCCAACAATCAGTAGTGAGAGAAGACCACATCGGAGTCTGAGTGAGTAACCAATCTTCCATTATCGACAACCCGTCCAACCCTTCTGCTTCCTGGGAGCCGATCACCAAGCCATTCCTCTACTAACTCAGCACAACTCTCTGAGACAGCAATCACCATGCCCATCCCCATGTTGAACGTTCGATGCATCTCCAATGCGGAGATCGATCCAACCTCTGAGATCCATTCGAACTCGGGCTGGGGGTCCAGCGGTTCGTCGATGTGCCACCCAAGATTGTCATGGAGCCGAAGAAGGTTGGACAGCCCCCCTCCCGTGATATGTGCTATTGCTTTGATCGATTCAGGTTCCACAAAACCCCCCTCACGCCTAGATTCCAAAACAAGATCTACCACTGGATCAACATAGATCCGCGTCGGGTTCAGCAACACTTCGCCTAGAGTAATCGGGCCGTCTCGCCCGGAAAACCTCTCGATTTCCCTGGAATTGTGTTCCGGAGCGAATGGAGCGGAATCTTCCAGTGAGCAACCCGATCTCCCGATTACCGCACGAACTAGGGTGTACCCGTTAGAGTGAATCCCACTACTGGGCAGTCCGATCAGCACGTCACCTTCCATCAGATTCTGGCCCGTGATTCCACGGCCTCTCGGGAACCAGCCCAGGGAGGTCCCCGAGAGATCGAGTTCCTTCACTATGCCAGGCAGGGTCGCAGTCTCACCACCCGCAAGCGTCACTCTGGCTGTTTCGCAAGCCCTGGAAAGAGAAACACCAAGCGAAGCGTGAACCCCTGGATCCGCTATTGGAACTGCGATGTAGTCCACAAAGGCAAGTGGCTCTGCTCCGACGCAAATCAGGTCGTTCACGTTCATGGCAACGCAGTCGAAACCAACACCCCCCAGTTGGCCAACCTCACTCGCGATCTGCAGCTTGGAGCCAACCCCATCAGTAGCCAACGCAAGACAGGAGTCTCCGAACTCGATTACTCCTCCGAACCCCCCAGGCAGGTCTACTGGCGCCCCTAGTTCTCCAGGGGGCCTCTTTGAGCGCGCCAAGGAACCGATCAAGCTAGCCACTGCCCTCCCCTCCAAGTCTATGTCAACCCCACTGGACGCGTAGTCGAGGGGGTCCTCCATGGCATACCGCAGGGAGGTAGCAATTTCATCCTTCGGAAGACCAATCTCGGATGCGAAATCTCCACTCTAAAAACCTAGGAATTCTGGCAATATGCTGTGTTTTCGGGCATCTACTTATAAAAGAATAATCAACAATCTCTATAGGTGAAAGGTATCTCGCGGGGCCTACGGATAGTGTGAACACTATGTATAACAAGAAAATGATAGCAATGATGCTTACCCTGAGCATGCTAGCGGCTAGTCTCGCTGGATGCGCAGGGGGGGACGATGACTGGGACGCAGACAAAGCGGCCAGCGACGTCAGCGTAGTATGGGTGGAGTCCGCTTGGGACCCCATCATCCCCAACCTGAATGCCGGCGAGATGTGCGATGTCATCATCTCAGCCATGACCAAGACTGCAACACGCGACGAAGTTGTCGACTTCACCACGGCCTACTACACTAGTAGCCAGGGTGTAATCGGCGGAACCGGAGCGGCATCCATCAGCGGTGTCGCCGATCTGAATGCAGCTGGTGTCACTGTAGGGGTACAGTCCGGAACAACATCGGATATCTACGCAAACGGCGATGCAACAAACGATGCAATGCTTCCCGATGCTACCGTTGTGGGATACGAAGACTTCCCAACGGTCATCGCTGCACTGAACAACGGTGACGTCATGTACGCATTGGGAGACGCACCCGTGCTCTCCTTGTCAGGGACTCTGATGGCGTCCTTCTCCGATGAGAACTTCGGCTTCGCAGTCCGCGAGGACTCTGGCGAGCTTCTAGATGCCCTCAACATGGCAATCAGCGCTATCGTCGACTCGGGAGAGTACGACGACATCTACGCAGCATCCTTCAACGGTGCAGTCACCCTTGCGGACGACAGCACCGCTGACACGGCTACCGCGTACCCTGAGCCCAGTGGATCAAGCGACCTCGCTGATGTCCTGGACTCCGGAGCACTGAACATCTGCACAGACCCGTTCTACGCTCCTTTCGAGAGCTATGACGCAGACGGTACCGTGGTCGGTTTCGACGCAGACATCGCGCACGCGATAGCAGACGAGATCGGAGCTCACTACTTGGGCGCCGCGAACCCTACGTTCTCCGGCGCAGCTCTACCAGTGCCAGATACCGTAATCAGGATCGGAACTCTGTACGACACAACCGGTGGACTATCTGCTTACGCAGCTGGTTTCCAAACGGCAATCAGTATGGCGTTCGATGACCTAAACGCAATGGATGACGGATACGACTTCGAGAACATCTACGCAGACTCTGGTGGCGCAGACGGGCCCGTCGCAACGGCAGGCGCACAAAGCCTGGCCGATGCTAACGTAGTCGCAGTAGTCGGAGCAGCAGGCTCCGGCGCGTCCACCGCAGCAAACGCCGTGCTCTCCGCAGCAGGTATCCCAATGATATCCTTCGCAAGCACAGCACCCAGCCTAAGCGACGCTACGGCACACCCTCACTTCTACAGGGTCGTCCCAAGCGATGCACTACAGGGACAAGCCCTTGCAGACGTCGTGGAAAGCCAAGGCTACACCAGCACCGCGATCATCGCTCAGAATGATGCATACGGAGCAGGCCTAGCAGATGCATTCGATGCCGCGTTCGACGGCACGACATGCGCAAGGTACGACTTCGACCAGACGGCTTTCAACGCGGCAGCAATGACTACGGAAGCGATTTCCGCAGTCTCTGACGCGGCAACCACTTGCGATTCGGTCATATTCATGACCTATCCCGACACGGGCGCCCAGTTCCTAGGTGCAATGTACCTTGCCGGAGCTTCGCTCCCCTCATTCGGAGGCGACGGACTGGCAGGCGTTGCAGCTCTGTCAGACTACTCCGACAGTGGACTCGCTAACGGAATGATGACGACATCGCCAAGGGCAGGATCCACAGCAGGAGACTTCCCAACCAGGTGCGCAGCAGACGCAACTTGTGATGCAGGAATCTACACGGCCGAGGCATATGACGCGGTCATGATCGCTGCTAACGCAGCCAAGATGGCGGACGGAGCCAACATGGCAACGCACATCGATATGGTCGGCGGCGGAGACGGATACGCTGGTGCCAGTGGCAACCATGTGTTCCTATCCAACGGAGACGTAGCAGGATCTGGATACGACGTATGCACTTTCCGCATAGTCCCAACCTATGGTGACTACTTCAACTGCGAGCACGCATGGGATGCACAGGCAGGAGTTACTGCCGTTCCCTTCGCAGGTGCAACTGTCAAGATAGGCTTCATGGGAGACGCAACTAGCCCTGCGATAGCAGGACTATGGCCTTCCTTCCAAACAGCCGCAAACCTAGGTCTGACCATGGCTAACTACATCGGCTTCAGCAATGGAGTACAGTTCGAGGTAGTATTCGCTGACTCGGGTTGCAACGGATACGAGACCACCTCCACTGGAACATCAGCAGCAGAGGCTCTTCGTGACGCAGGCGTTTGGGGAGTAGTCGGAGCAGCGTGCTCTGGCGCCTCAATGGCAGCAAACGCGGTTCTTGCACCAGCTGGAATCCCAATGATTTCCTATGCAAGCACATCGCCAGCACTGTCTGACGCAACGACCTACATTGACTTCTTCAGAGTAGTTCCAAGCGACGTAGGACAGTCCCAGGCAATAGCTGACCTGATGGCCGTAAACGGTGAGGTGAGCACCTCAGCCGGCGGCGTCGCAGTGATCGCAGCAACCGATGACTACACAGCAGGTCTCGGAAACCTGTTTGCAGGGACTGCTTCCGGAGAAGGGACATGGGGCTTCGACAACATCTGCACCAGGACCGATTACACTCGTCCGACCACCGACTACGCCACTGTCGTAGCATCGACCATTGACAACGGGTGCAGCGCTGTGGCACTGTTCGCATACAACGCGGACGGAGCAGCCATAATCACTGAACTCAGGAGCCAAGGCTTCACTGGTGAGATCTACGGGACAGACGGAATAGCATCGGTGACTACGGCCGATTCCATGAGTGATGATCTTCTGGACGGTGTGTGGGCTACCAACCCCGGAACAGAAGCTTCGGCAAGGGGCGCCCTAGTTGACGCACTATGGCCAACTGACCTAGTTCCACAGGGACAGTTCGCGAAGGAAGCATTCGATGCCTTTACGATAATGGCATTCTCTGCGTTCACGCAACTGGCTACCATCGACGCGACCACTGGCATACCAGGCATTACAGCTAGCCAAGCCATCATGGCAACAGGAACCAACTGGGATGGAGCAACTGGCCCAGTCAACTTCCTGGCCAATGGAGACACGCTAGGTCAGGGATACTGCGTGGGGCAGTTCTCTGTAGCTGATGTCGGTGCCGACGGAGAGGGGACAGTCTCCTACGACTGCTCCTACAACTGGGGCTTCGACGACGGTCTTGTGGCCATAACCTCCAGTTAGAAGGTTAGTTGACCAGTGAGAAACGTAAAGCAGCGTGACGGGATTTCACTCCCGTCACGCTGCCCAAATTCAAAAACACATTTCTATGATGACGGCCCAGTTCGGTTAGATGACCGACGAAGGGCCACCTCCCGACACCGAATCCGATGCCGGTGTCGAAATGAGCAGAGAAGGGAAGTCCGACCGGATAGACCCGATTTCGGGAGTCAAACTCAGCGAATACGACGAAGACGAACCCAGAGGCTTGTCCGGCCACTTCCCAACATCATGGCAACAGGGAACCCGGGGTCGTTTCGCCGACCAACCCAGATGGGCTAGGAGGACTATAGTCGCCGTCGCGATCCTTCTAGATTCAACGATACTCGGACTTAAGAGCGGCCTCGGCTCCCTAAATCTGCTGGATTGGCTTCTCGGCGACTCATTGCCGAACGAAATGCTCTGGCTAGTGCAGGTGGTGCTGTCCTTCGTCGGAGGCTTCGCACTCCTCCGAGTAATCTTCGACGATATGAGCTCCAGCAAAACTAGGACCACGCTTCTCTTTCTATCTCCAGTGCTGCTCTTCGCATTGACCATGTTGACTCTGGAAATGCTATTCCTGGGGCAAGACAAGGGCGCATCGATCACATTCGACCTTGCCGCCATTGGTACAAATACGCTAATCTGGTCAGCAACCTACCTGTCCATTGCAATAGGCCTGACGCTCACATACAAGGTCCAGAGCTATGGGAACTTCGCACAGGCTGAACTCTTCATGGTCGGAATGTATGTCGGTATGATTCTGGCATGGAGCGATGCTTACTTCCCCCTATACGAGACACCGGGAGACGGAGTGATAACTTGGACAATATTGCTCAGGTCGTTGCTGATCGCATTCGTGCTCACGGGCTTTGTCGGAATCTTACTCGATAGAGGGATCTACAGGGGGTTCAGAATCCGCAAGGCAAGCCCCCAGGTGATGATGATCGCCTCTCTAGGAGTCGCACTCATACTCCGGGGGATCTACTTCATGAGATTCGGCCCCTCGAAGATTATGTTCAGGCCAGATTCAGATTTTCAACACATCTCGAACAAGTGGGTGATTCCCACAACCAAGTTCCGCTTCAACATTGGCGAGAGGTCACTAGGTGAAGGAGAAACCTACAGCCAGTTCAACTGCGAGCAGACGGGGGTGGACGAGTCAGGCGAACCGATTCTCTCCCGGATAGTCAGCGACTCATCGAAACCCAAGATCGAGGTCTACGACGTCGCAACAGATTGCGCAACGGCGCTCTCCAACAATTTCCCCGTATACAAGGGGGCGCTGCCGCTGACAGTCTTCCTCTCCGTAGCTATGCTGGTGATTCTTCTCAACAAGTCCAGGCTTGGGATGAGGATGAGGGCAGTAGCCGATAATCCGGAGTTGGCAGCCAGCAGTGGAATCAATGTCGAAAGCATACAGTTGGTTAGCGCATTCCTCTCTGCAGGAGTCACTGGGGCAGGAGGAGCGGTTTTCGCAACCACCCTCCTGTTCAACCCGACATCCGCATTCTCCCTCCTGCTGCCATCATTCGCAGTAATCGTACTAGGGACAATCGGCTCCATTCCCGGAGCAATCGTGGCTTCATTCCTAGTTGGCGTGGTCCGAGCCGCATCATCCCCAGTACTGGTCGGGGTCGGATACCCGCTAGGCAGGTCAGGATACTCAGCCATGGGGGGCGTGATGCCTTACATCTTCTTGGTCGCAATCCTGATGGTAATGCCTCAGGGAATCGGTGATGCATGGGAAAAATGGAAGATCGAAAGGACAAGAAAGAGGAACCAAGAGAAAAACCAACGTGGTAGGGCCAGTAATTCTGACAAATTGCTAGCTTCTCTTGCAATTCTGCCAACGGGAATCCTGGGACTCCATCATTGGAAGAACGGGAGATCGGATAAGGCCCAGAACTACTCCATATTGACGTTCGGCGCATACATAACCCATCGAATATCTGGATTCATAGGACGCAACTCATTTGCCGACGAAGCATGCTCGGAACTATGCACGAACACCGAAAACGCCGAGACAAACATCGCACTACTAACAGGAAGAAACGACGGAACAGTGACGATCCAAGACTCGCCATTCTTCTCAGAGTCTGCTACAACATTGGATGAAAAATGGCTCCGCCTAATGGAAACCGAGATTCACTTTGCGAACTTCGCAACAGAATTGTCTGAGATAATATGGCCACTCGTTCCCCTCTTGCTGTGGATGTTCGCAATTTTCGAGGGTATTGACATGCTGAATGGAGGCTCGATCTCAGCTAGGATGAGGGGGCTGATCAGTGGACTCGGAACCTCCGAATCAACCCGGGATTCCAGCAGAGGAGAAAACAAGAGAAAAACCGGCCTTTCTCTGATAGTATCGCCTATTTTCAATCTAAATAGAATCCACCACAATCTTGTCAACCAATCCAAGGGTGCAATCATTTCCAATTCGAGAATGTTATGGGAAAAGGCATCTTCATGGACAGCAATTCAGCGTCAACACGTCTCAACCACAATCAAGGACAGGTTCCCAGACTTCCACAATAGGGCTTCAAGCACAAACATCCTTGCCAATTTTACAGATCCGTACGGGAGGGAAGGCTCCAAGGGATCGTGGTTCGCCTTCTCCATCTTCTTCGCCATCATGCTGTCAGTATTGTGGTGGCTGCCCATCTCAACAGATCCCGACACATTCTACTGGGACAAGTCATTCCAACTTTCAAACGTCATCCAAAGCATCTCAATCTTCGTCCTTATGGCGTTCTCCCTGAATCTCCACACCGGCTACACTGGAATGGTTAACTTCGGAGTCATCTTCTTCGTCGGAGTTTCGGCAATCACGGTCTGCGTCCTCACCGCTCCGAAGGAGATGAACGGATACGGGTGGGACATTCTCCCCGCAGCACTGGTCGCGATAACCCTCTCAGCGTGCTTCGGTTGGTCATTAGCATATCCAACCGCAAGACTGAGGACAGACTACTTCGCAATTGTCACCATCTCCCTAGGGGAGATAGTCAAACTGCTGCTTTCGGCAGAGCCAATACTACGAACAGGCCCCACGAAGTCAGCCATCGGCCTGGGCAGCTATCCCCTGCCGCTCAAGGACTGGTGGTTCTGTGGCAGCGGGGTGGAAACTGGTCCCAATATGGAATTCGCCAGTGCAAATGACTGTAGGTCATCCACTTACAGCCTATCATCACCTTCTGAGAGGGTTAGTGAGATCCTCAGCCTCGGAGAACCGGCCCCCTACTCCTTCTTCCTAGCCATAGTCTGCCTCATCTCGGTTATCGTCGTCTGGATCTTACTTCAGAGGCTACTCTCATCACCATGGGGGAGGATCCTCAAAGCGATCAGGGAGGATGAGGAAGTCGCACAGCATCACGGCCATGACGTACTAAGAAACAAGGCTGCAAGCTTAGCATTGGGTGCTGCCATTGCTGGTCTCGCAGGTGTTCTATGGGCATGGAAATTGACCGGGATCTCACCCGCCTTCATGTCGCCGGCATCAACTACATTCCTTGTCTGGGCTGCCTTCATTATCGGTGGGTCCGCGAATAACAAGGGGATGATAATAGGGGCCATGATCATAGTCATGATGGAATACGTATTCAACGTTCTAGTCGTGGCTAGCTCGCCCGATCTGCCACTTTACGAAACAGCAAACGAGATTGACAGGGTCTTCGTCTGGTTCGTTACGGAGCAGTGGGAGGTTACCGCGGCATTCGCCTCGATAGCATTTATCGGCATACTCTTCAGAGGAAGTAGGATTTCTGAATTCGGATTCTGGGGGGCACTTGTCTTTGCGTTCACAGCGCTGCTGATGCAGGGCGAGAGGTCACTTGCCTCAGCAACAAACTACGCTGGCGAAGTGACGATCTCAGGAGCAGGAATGGCCTACATCAAGTTAGTACTCATAGGATCACTAATGCTATTCTCCCTGAAATACAACCCGAAGGGAATGTTGCCTGAGGTGCCAATGAGGCCAGAACGCCCCAACAGGGGTGATGTGCAATGAAGCCCGCTCTCAGCATCCAGAGTCTACGAAAGGAGTTCGGCGGCTTGATCGCCGTGGATGACGTATCATTCGAAGTGGGATCCGGGGAATTCGTGGGCCTAATTGGCCCAAATGGTTGTGGCAAATCGACTACATTCAAATGCATCAGTGGATTGCTGGAACAGACATCTGGGAAAGTCGAGGTCTTCGGCCAAGACGTCTCCAACATGAGGCCAGACGAAATCCAAAAGATAGGCCTTACTAGGACATTCCAGCATACTAGGCTCTGGCGTCAGATGACAGTAATTGAAAACCTACTCGTACCTCCGAGGAGGCAGCTTGGGAACTCACTTCCCAGCCTAATAAAGTCCCTATTCATCAGGAGACGGGACTCCTTGGAAGTAAGCATTCAAGGATCAAATCCCATAACACTCATCCCTGGAAATCCCAGCGAAGAAGAGAGACTAACCAGAGCATTCCAGATCCTGGATCAATTGGAGGTCCCTCACATGGCGCACAATCTCACTAGTGATTTGTCCGGTGGGCAGAGCAAACTCGTCGACATTGGCAGATCGATGATGGGCGAACCGAAACTGCTCCTGTTGGACGAACCCGTTGCCGGTGTTGCAGGCCCCCTGGCAATGAAAATATTCAACAATCTGAGGAAGCTAGTGGATGACACGGGTATTTCCGTGCTAATCATTGAGCACAACATGGATTTCATCCTGAGACAGGGGGTCGACCGGATAGTCGTGATGAACGAAGGAGGAGTACTCATGCAAGGCACCCCAGACGAGGTTCGAGGGAACAGAGCCGTAATCGAGGCTTACCTCGGTGCCGCAGGGGACGCAGAGGAGGGAGAGGAATGAGCAGAGTGCTCGATGTGTCAGGGCTGGAGGGCGGCTACGGCTCGGTCCAGATACTGTACGGGATTGACTTGCATGTAGACGAAGGGGAATTCGTCACTATCATCGGACCCAATGGCTGCGGCAAGTCTACCTTGATCAAGACTATTTTCGGAATCTCGACGTATTACAGAGGAGGGGTTGAGTATAGAGGCAGAGACGTCTCTGGATGGAGGACAGACCAACTTGTGAACAATGGAATCGCATACGTCCCGCAGGTGGATAACGTATTCCCCTCCCTCTCGGTGATGGAGAACCTGCAGATGGGCGGAAACTCCCTCACACAAGCACTACTCAATGAAAGGATAGAGAGGTCCCTCGTGATGTTCCCCGACTTGAGGAACAGGGAGTACGACCTTGCTGCCTCGCTCTCTGGCGGTGAAAGGCAGATGCTGGCGATATCCCGAGCCCTCATCTCAGATCCGAAGTTCCTGCTTCTGGACGAGCCTACCGCGGCACTCTCACCCCTCTACCAGCAGCAGATTATTCAGAGCATAGACTCCCTCCGTGATGAGGGAATAACAATCCTGATCGTCGAGCAGAACGCTAGGCTCTCCCTAGCTAGGTCGGACCGTGGCTACATCATCTCCAACGGCAAGGTCGTGCATTCGGGAGATGCCCAGAAAATCCTGACCGATCCGGAGATCGGAGAGTACTTCCTAGGATCAACCGGGGAATGAGGGCCAGCCTACTAGTCCATCAGGGATTTGGCCTGCTCCGCCCACATCATCTTAGATACCCTTCCAGACGCCATGCCAAGTGCACCATTCACTGCTTCGGCAGTCTCTTTGTCCATCTTCGAGATCTGGTCGAACGTCCTGATGCCAAGCACCTTCAGCTTCTTCTGCGTCTCAACATCGACTCCCTTGATGAGAGTCAGGTCATCGGATTTCCTGTCTCCCGCTTCGCCTATCTGGGCCCACTTGATTTGAGCCGCGCTGAGGTCCGCAATCACCCCATCATCGTCATTCAGTTTCCTGGAAGACTTGTCAACCCTCTTCAGATCCAGCATCGTGAGGGCCTGTTTAGTCCAAGCAAGCTCCGCTATCTTCCCAGGCAGCAACTCCAGAGAGTCATTGACCTCCCTAGAAGTCTCGGAATCAAAGTTGGAGATTTGCTCGTATGTGAATATCCCCAGCGAATTCAACTTCTTCTCCGTGAATTCGTCGATACCGTTGATCATGGTGAGATCATCGGGGTTCTTGCCTTGGAAATTTGCTCCAATCTTAGTCCAATCAAGGGAACCTCTCCTCTGACCAATCCTCTCTAGAATCAAATCCTCTCTCTTCTCCTTCTCTATCTCCTCGGTGAATTGCTCTACGTTCTTTCCAGCCATCTCAGCTTTCTTAACGGCCTCGTCGAGTCTCCTCTTGGCTGTATCTGCATCGGCCTTCGCCTCCTTCGCCTCATCCTCCTCCATCTCGGCGATCAACCGGGCTTCCTCAGCCTCAGCCTCTTCTTCTTCCGCTCTCTTGGTAGCCTTCTGAGCCTCTTCCCTGGCCAATTCCACTTCCTCTTCAGCCTTGATAATCGCATCGTTGGCCTCAATCGTAAGTCGTTCATTCTCTTCCTCGAGATCAACCTCTTCCAGAGCCCTTTGCTCTGAAAGAACTTCCTTCTTCGATTCCTCCAGAGCAAATTTCTTCTCTTCTATCTCGACTTCGAGTTTCCTCATCTCAGCCTCTAGCTGTTCGATATCGGGTTGATCCTCTACAACCTCCCCTTTATCTTCGATTCCACTCACTTCCTGCGGTAATTCCTCGGGTACCTCAAGTTTCTCCCCTCCCTCCGGGGAATGACTATCATCTACTTCAGAAATCTCTAACGATGAAATCTCAGTTCCATGCATTAGGTTGGAAACGACTTCCGGAATGAACCGCATGGATTTCTTCATTCGATGACTGTCATCAATCTCATGAAGTCTAACGTTCTTGCAATCTTCCGCGACCTTCCGAGAAAAGCTGATTGGAACCACTTCGTCGTATTTCCCGTGCATTATTGCCGTTGGGTGGGTTGGGATGGGCCATGACATCTTCTCTGCCGATTCCATGAACTCCCATGGAAGGACAATGTCCAGCTCGAAGCCAGTGTAGCGTCTTTCTCCAGTCGTCTTCCATGCGCTCCTGCCCGTTTCCTCCATCCCTTCCCAGTTTTCTGCTAGCCCGAAGGCAGGGGCAATCAGCAGCAGCCTAGTTTCCGCCTGGGGCCTCATTGAGGAAGCGTTTGCCGCGGCTAGCCCCCCCATCGAGGAGCCCACGACTAGGTCAAATTCTCCCTCATCCAGATAGCGAATGAGAACCTCCGTCTGACTTGCTATGCTCCACCCCAATTCTGACATCTTAGGTGACGTGACATCCCATCCAAGGGCTTCCCTCATGTATGTGGGTTTGGAACCGTTCGGACTGCCTTCGAAACCATGTGCAAAGAGCACTCGCAGGATTACTCCCCCAGGTCACAGAATGAGATTCTGAGGAATTCGCTTTCAGTCGCTTCTCGCTCCATGGGAGCTGCATCATCACCAAGGACCCTCATGTGAATCTCTGCGGTTACCTCCACGGTGGCTTCGAAAAGATGCCCGCCCCTGACCACATGATCGTCGTCTGAGGCTACAATGTGAATATGCGAGAAAGGCCCATCTGGTCCAGGAGCTAGGTTCCCTTGCATCGAGAGAAGCTCCATCGGCTCATCTACAATTTCCTTCTGGTAGACTCCTTCAGAGTCGAGAAATCCGATTGCAGTGTTCCGAACTCTGCCTATTCCGCTGGTCAGAGCAGCCGCAGTAATACCATGTTCGCTTAGGCTCCTGATTGAGTTATGCAACTCCTCGCCTTTGTCGAGACGGATGAATAGGTCTCGACCAATACGTCGGTGCTCCATGCGTGTCCATTCGGGTCCCAGACTTCAAACTCACGATAACCCACTCACTCGGCGAACTTCCAAAACGATGTCCAGTAGAAGAGGGGAATTACCAGAACAGCATCCTGAGGGTGCAACATTTCTCCACTGGAAACAAAGGGGTTCGATATTACGACCATACTGTTCATAGGCCGTGCCTTCGGACTTGCAAAGCCCGGTGGCAAATCAAATGACAATGGCAGCACATGATGCCTCCGCCAGATGGAGGACCTTCCTCGAGGAGGCCAAGGAAACAGAGGTTATGACTCTGCTTTCCAGACAGTCAAATTTCCCATTCCTCTCGATTCCCTTCCACGAACTGCAGACCTTCGATCCAGACTTCGCAGAGGACGTACTGCAGTACCCGAAGCAGATTCTCTCTGCTGGCTCCAAGACTCTAATGGAGATTTGCCGAGAAAGAGGGGAAGAAATAGACGCATTGCTCCGAGTGGGGGAACTCCCGGGCGACACTCGCATGCCTTTGCGAGAGATTGGCAGCTCAGACATAGACAAACTGCGCAGTGTAGACGTAATCGTAACGAAGATATCAGAGATAAAGCCAAGGATTCACAGGGCGGTTTTCAAGTGCGAGTCATGTGGTCATGATGTAGAAATCGACCAGCAAAACGAGAGGGAGCTAAAGGAACCACTCAGCTGCCCCCAGTCCATGGGGGGTTGTGGGAGCTCCAAACCACAAACTAGGTTCGATTTGGTACTTCTAAGCTCCAGGATGGTCAACAACCAATGGATTGAGATTCAGGAGCAACCCGAATACGTCCCCAGCGGCGCCCAGCCAAGGAGGGGCATGGTCCTGATAGAGGGCGACCAAGTCAACAAGCACCTCCCCGGTGAGAGGATAACAGCGAACGTTATCCCTGTCGTCCGTAGCGAGGTTAGGAACCGAAAGAAGACCCCAATGTTCGACGTGATCTTCCATTTGATCAGCTCAGAGCACGAGAGTACCCCGTTCACTGAGATTTCGATAGACGAGGAAGATAGTGATAGGATTCTAGGGGTATCAAAAAGAGACGACCTGATGGCTCTCATTCAGCGATCGATAGCCCCATCCATCTTTGCAACGGGTATCCTAGGACACGTGAAGCGTTCACTCGCCCTGCAACTCTTCGGAGGCGTGTCTCGAAGGTTGAAGGACAAGACTAGGTCCAGAGGGGACATTCACATCCTCCTAATGGGGGATCCCGGAGTCGCCAAGTCCCAACTACTCTCATTCATTTCTGCACTATCTCCAAGGGGGAGGTTTGCCACAGGCGGGGGTGTCTCTGGAGCAGGGCTAACCGCTGCTGCAGTACGAGATGCCTTCGGAGACGGAAGGTTCGCTCTAGAGGCGGGGGTACTCCCTCTCTCTGACAGGGGTCTGGCCGCAATTGATGAGTTCGACAAGATCTCCCCTGAAGATAGGAGGATGATGCACCCTGCCATGGAACAGCAGAAGGTCCATGTTGCAAAGGGCGGAATTACCGCAACGCTCCATTCCAGATGCGCTATTCTTGCTGCTGCAAACCCAAAGGACGGGCGATTCAGCAAAAGAGGACCAAACCAGAGTGTTATGAGATCATTCCAGGAGACAGGTCTACCACCACCCCTTGCCTCCAGATTCGACATAATATGGATGATCAGGGACGAGGTGAGGATACATGACGACGAGAAGATAGCCAGACACATCCTCGATAACAGGACTTCTGGGACGAGCGAGTCCATAATGGAGAACTCAATTGAGTTGGGCCCAACGGCCCTCGAAGAAGAGTCGTTCATGGTAACCTCGGATAACGGGGAAGAGCATCTCACCCAGAATTTCCTAAGGAAGTACATCGCATTCGCAAAGAGAACCATCCATCCACAATTGGATGAAGAGTCCAAGAATGTCATTCTCAAGTACTACACCGAGGAGAGGCAATCTTTCGGAAGGGAGGACCAAAGTGCCTCACAATACGAGTCTGATCAGGGCAAGGATACGGTCATCCCCATCACTGCCAGAGCTTTGGAGGCGCTCATCCGTCTCACGGAGGCCCATGCTCGAATGCACCTCCAGGAAGTCGCCACAGTCGAAAACGCCAACGTGGCACTAGCAGTTTTCAGGCACTGGCGGGAGGAGTCTGGAATCGAAGACGAATCAGAGCTACATTCGGGAGTTTCCGTAAGGGCTCGTTCAAACAATTCGGCGATAATGAACATAGTCAGGGATCTTTGTTCCGAAAAGGGAGAGGCGGCTTTGGTCGAAATCTACAATCTCGCACTTCCGAGGAAGATA
>Ga0315333_10000182_pt1 | contig 19274 bp, 28 predicted proteins | sample M120034915metaG_FD_204521 | JGI IMG/M metagenome (GOLD analysis project Ga0315333, IMG submission 204521) | Ammonia-oxidizing marine archaeal communities from Monterey Bay, California, United States - M1 200m 34915 | ecosystem: Environmental > Aquatic > Marine > Intertidal zone | place: USA...
CGATTAATATTGGTATCATCTTTGTATTGGAGAATCCATTCTCTAGCGAACTTTGTTGCTTCATTCATCTTAATGATATTAAACCAACTCATTGTAATCTCTCCTGCATTTTTTCCCAAGCAGCAATCTTTTCTATATCTGCTAAAATCAATACATTAATTTCCTCATAGGCATTTTTGTCGTTTTCGTTAGATAACCCAAACTGTGATGGTAAGTCCTCAAGATGTATTAATTCATTGCGTAGATTTAATATGGCATTTTTAGGGTAAGGGGTTTGCATTTCTTTTCCCTCCAAAACATCTAAAAATTCTTTCCAAACAAATCTATCCAAATTTCTTTCTTCTGTATTTTTTAAGTCATATTTTTCTAAGATTGTATTAATATTGGCTACTAATTGTAATAAGGATTCAAATGAATATTCCTCTCCAAATTTTAGAATAGATTGCCAACTCATTCTTCTTCTTTCCTTTTGCGCCTTTCTTCAGCCAATTCCGTTTTAGTTTTAAACCAGGATGGTTTTCTAGGCGGCCATTCTGGTAATTTAGTGGATTTCTTTGGTTGTTTACTTCTTTGTAGGCTTCGTTTCCATTTAGGCATATCAAGAGTTGCTTTTGCAGAACTTAAAGGGTCATCTAAAATTTCATATTCAAAATCATAAGGTTCCTGATTTATTTCTATGTTAAAATAACCTAAAATTCCTTCTAAAACATGTTTTCTCCTTTCTTCTTCAGAAAGATTCCTAACAAAATCAGGTAGTCTAAAATAGGCTTCTGCTCGGCTTTGGTCAGGTTGCCTAAGTTGGGGGTTTTTAGAATTAGGGTTATGCCAACGAATGTTTCTAGCAATAATATCAATCATTTATATTTACCTCTGTAATGTGTCCTTCCAATCCGGCCAAGACTTTTCTGGTGTTATGTCCATAATATCAAATTTATAACTGTTGGGTTCTCCACCATATTCTTTTATGAATTTATTCACAATTATTTTATTTAGGTGGCGTTCTCCTTTTTGCCGAAATAATTTATAGTCAAGGGGGGGAAAAGCCATAATAAGTTGGTTAAATGGTTGTTTTGGTTGATAATCTGCCCATTTAATTTCATATACATTAAGTCTCATAATATCACATTTTTGGTTTCTTGAATCTACCTAAAAATCCACCCATTCTTTTTGATTCATCTTCAAGTTGTTTTTTATACTGTTCTAAGGCAGACGGAAATGGCCCTACAACGGCTTTAGCCCAAATTTTATCATGCTTCATCATCCATGCTTTTTCCTTTTTTACAGTCTCCCATAATACCATAATATCTTCAACCAATTCATTTGCTTGTTCTGGTAATGGTTGTCTTAATTCAAGATATTCGGGCATTCCCCTTGCTGGCATAGACCCATGATAAATTGCAATAATAGGAACACCCATGAAAGTTGCAGGTGTTTGTATTTCGCCTTTATCGAACTGACGAATATTACCCTTATCCATATGCCGAATACGATTAAGGTGTCCTGAGTGATGTAGAGCCATCCAAATCCAACCAGCCCAACCCTCATTATCTTCGGTAGGAACATCCATGCCTTTTTTACCATCATAGATTTTCACAGATATTACATTTTTAATTATGTTGAACCAACTCATTCTTCCTCACCCCAATACCATTCAAAAAGATTGTCAATTAATTCCTTATTCTCATTCTTGTAATCACGCCAAAGTTTCTTTTTCTTATTGAGTTGGTTATAACCCTCAATTTGTGATTCCCAATAATCCCAATCAATCTTCCACTGTTTCATCGCATATCACAATCTTAAACGGCCCCATGCCCTTATACCACGGATAACTGCTAAGATTCCATAAACCCATTTCATTCATCTTCCTCTTCACTTGGTGGCTTTCTACTATCTTTTGATGCCATTGTTCCTCTTCTAGCACCACCCCTAGTTACACCTAATCTAGTTCCTTTTCTCCTTTTTCTACGCCTAGTTTGTCTTTCAGGTTGTGCAACTTCCCAATTAACTTGTGTTGCTTCATCATCTTGAATAGTTAGTGTCCTCCTTCTTGCTCCGATTTCTGGGTCCCAATCTTCTATTTTTATCATTCTACCTGTAGAAATAACATATCGATAGCCCGGATTTTGTCTCTCCATATCTTCTTTAATTTCTAATTCAGATTTTCCTGTTTCTAAAGTTAAATCTTTTGGTTTGAAAACGAATTGCTCTCTAACATCTTTTTCTGCTAATTGCTTAAGTTCTAATGCAAATGCTCCTACATCATTGAATGTTTTTTCTTCTCCCCAATCTTGAATTCCTTTTGCTATAAACTGTATAAGTCTTGTTCCATCAAGACTCATAATGAAGTCATATCGTGTTCTATTCTCCGCATCTTTTTCACTTCTAAAGGTAAGATAGAAAGAATGTTCTGAAGTGCTACCAGCAACATGGCCTACTTTAGGTTTTCCTCCTGCTTTACCTTTTCTACCAATCATACCATAATTGTCAGTAATTCTAATATAGGACTTTCTTCCTGCTGGCCCCCAAACTTCTTTTGCTGCGGTATCAACTATTTTCTTACACATGTTCTTAAAACCCGTAACAGTTCCGGGTATTTCAAACCCTTTAATCTGTACTTTAAGTATATTAAACCAATTCATCTTCTTCACCAAAACTCTTCCCACTTATTTAATATTAGTTGTGCATTACCATAATATACACACCTAATTCGACCTTCGCTTAATGCTGGAACTCCTACATGTCCTAATTTTGGATTTTCTGGATTTGTTTTACGACATTCTTCAACATATATTTCTATTAACCGTTTTATCCCATCTTTTCCTATTCTACTCTCAAGAAATTTCTTCGGTGTGTGTCCTTTTGTTCTACCAGATAACCAATTGTTTGGAGTAGGGTCAAAATCTTCTAATACTAATGTTCTCCCAATTGCTTCCTCTAGTTTTTCTATTGAGGGCGCTCCAGATAATCCTGATTCTTCCCATATCTTATTTCTAACAGTATAGTCATATGTTTCTCCATCTCCTTGTATAAATAAATCATCAGTATCTCCTAATTCATACTCAAATGATTCTCCTTCATCCCACCATTTAGGTTCTTTCAATACGGAAAACCACATTACTCTTCTTCCTTAACATGACCCGCTGTAACCAATGGACCATACAAGATTCTTTGTTGCCTATTTAACCTGTTAAAAAGTTCTTTACTTTCAAACCTAGCATGGGGATTATGTTGTTTACCACTTAATACTTCTTTGACTTTATTTGACAATCTTTCCTTCATTGGTGCTTTACGGAAATTCAATTTGCTAAGAAACTCCTTGTGTTGAGACCCATATTTTTCAATTGCGCCATGTAATGTAACTGGGTAATCTGTATACCAAGAATTAAATATATTATCTGTTATTCTTGCATCCATGCTAATCAACTGTTCTTCTGTTAGGTCTCGATAATAATGCTTTTGTTCTTCTTTACTAGCAATAGTATGAATATCTATCATTTTATCCTTACCTGCCAGATTATCATGTTCTGTGTCAACAACAATACCCTCTATCCAAAGTATAAAGTTATGTAAACTTTGCTTTTTATATCGGTTTAATCCCGGATAATTTAACAAACTCTTACTTCTTTCATATTTTGAAGATGTTTCTGCTGTGATTGCTAACCATTCTTTTCCCCATGTTTCTTTAGTGTCTGTTCCAGCCGTTGAACGATAATACCATTCATCACCTTGTTTCACCCACCCAGTTTCAGAATATTCTCCTGTTAATGAATGTCCAGCATGAATTGCTTCATGACTCGTTATTTCAGTTATCATTCTCTGTAGTTCAGACTCACTTGGTTCTTCACCATCATTATCTTTCATTAATACCTGCCGCATTGCACCTAAATAAAGATGTATTTCCCTTGAACCTTCTTGTGTAGGGCGATAAGATTGACCTTGTATATCTGGTAAATCTACTTGACGCATAGTTCCCATAATACCACTATCCGTGTCATTGTCCTTAAAACCAGTATGGACTTCTACATCTATATTAGATTCTGTCATCTTTAATATGTCAAACCAAAGTGGCATAATATTTCAGTCCATTAAATCTCAAAATTTGGGCTGGAATTTATTTGGCACTTGCTTTTATTTATTCTTTTATTGCTCGCCATTCCCAGAATAAGGATAACTATTAGAATTAATCATAGTAAAACAAAAAACTAATCATTAAACTAGTGTTTGTATCCTTCTATATTTGTATGCCGCGTTTTTATTTATAGGTTTATTCTCATAATTAACCATAGGCTCTCTTGTGCTATGATACCCTACACGCGCACAGTATATGATTGTTGATGTACCACGCCTAAGATATTACACCAGTAAAACAAAAAAGAAATCATAGGACAAAGCACAAAAAAAATTCTGCAAAGCATATGGTACGAAGTTATCCTCATAGGGAATTAACGCTCATCATTAATCCGATACTCGCTACGCTCGCTAATGATTTACTATCCATATGGTTGGTGAGACTTATATCTTCGTCGGGTCGGTTACGAAGATTAGGTCGAACCGTTAAATACCCTATTGTTCAGGTTCTGCAGTCCAACCCCGAGAATTTCACCCTACCTTCCTTAAAATCATTCTTATCTCTTTAATCCTCGGATAATTCTAATGCGGCTAAGTGCCGCCGGGATTAAAGAGATAACACACCATAGGTGCAGGAACACCCTAGAACCATATGGTCGTGGCGTGAAATATGGAGACGGCTGTTGCATAGTCTTACGCTCTCTATAAAGAGAATATATTAAAAGTAAGACTTGCAACTTTAGTTCCATGTTTCTAACACTAGGTGTAAGTTCCTGACCTGATGGGGTTAAAACCATATGGTCGTAGACCGGATGGGACTATATCAGTCGGGGTAAAATAGAACATCTTACTGTTATATCCATTTGCTAAGCGCAAACGATGTTCATATTTTACCCTTCCCATAAAGGCTTGGTGCTATATGTCACACATCCATATGGTTCTATACTTTGTCATTAGAGCCCCCATGTTATTATAACCTTTCATTATAATAGCCTCTGAAACGATTAGAATCAAAGTTAATATTAGTCCTCCCTAATTTACCCAATAATACATTAAACTGCTCATCTGTTAGTTTCATTTCTGCTGCCGTTGCTGCTATCCACATAAAATGCCTCCTCTGAAATAGACTCATTCATATTCCTCCGGTGTGTATATCTTACGCTTCACCATATCTCTAACCCAAGCATCTTGATTTCTCAATGGCTCTTGAAAATGTATTATTTCACATATCTGCACAATTAGCCTTCTTAACTCTTCCTCACAAGGAGTCATTTCATCACCGGCCACTTATTAAAGAAATGACAGTGCTTGCATACTCTACCCATAACAGTAGATTCACCACACGCCCTACAATCTATATTATACTGTTGCATTACTTTCCTCTCCCCGCATTTGGGTCAATATCCTCAACATCAGGCTTCTCATCTGATGGGATTATATTATCTGGGTGTTCAGAACATAACTCTATTGTATCCAAATCCCATTCTTCTTGAAAACTGCCTTCGTATTCGTTGTCAATTATATCCTCAAACTCATAGATAGCATTAACAAACGCTTGAGCATTCATATTAGTTATTGCATCAAATGCCTCTGCTTCAATCCAAACTGTTCTATGATTCCAAATGTTTTCTGAAACCCATACTGAAACAAGATACCTATTCATCTCCCATCACCTTCTCAATTGTTACAGGCTCACACTTTGCAGTAGTTTCACTTCTAATAAAGGATATGCAATCAACCATGAAAGTAAGGTCACAATCTACTGTGAATGTCTCCAATACAGATTCAATGATTTTTCTTATTGCTCGCATATCAGATAGAGGGACTTCAACAAGTTTTTCAGTAGCCGCCTTTCTTTCATCAACAGAATCAGCATTGTAAGTTATAACAAAATCAAGCACCCAAGTATTGCGCTTCTTCTCAAATGAAGTAACCATCTGAAGGTTATCATCATATCTCAAATTTGGATTACCCTCTTTATTGCTCTCTCCTTCCATATTTACAAATGCCATATGGAAAAATTCACCCGGAACTGACTTCCATTGTTCTACTTCCGTAACTACCTCTTCTCTCCTGTAATAAGCATCTTGATAGTTAGCATTCTTGAATCCATCAACGGCTATTATTGCTTCACTGTTCCAAGACAATCTAAAGATTTCCTCAGATTCATTATCAATGTATACCGGATATTGGTAAGTAGAATCTGTTTTAATACCAAACCCATAATTATCAGGGTTTATCTTATCTCTCCAATGCCAGCGTGAAACTTGGCTTAGTCCTTCACAATGCAATAGGTATGAAACCTGTCTTGCAATATGTTCTACATCATCCCACTCTTCGGCTTCGTAGGTTATTGTCATATTTCTCTCAAATACTACCATTCACTCATCTCCCAGATTAGTGACATATTCGTTCAATGCTTCTTTAAGGTCAGTCATTACTTCATTAAGGTCGTCACCAGATACCCTCAATTTGTTAATGCACAACACAAGACTGCTTCCAGACTTCATGTGTTTAACCTCAAGCACATATTTAGGCTCGTTTATTTGTTGTATAATAGTTTTATCATCCATTTTACTCAATCTTAATGCATTGGCGCTCTTTATGAGGAAGTGCAGTCAAAGCACACTACCATATGGTTTGGCGCACTTTGAAAGCATTAACCCGAATGGTGAGGGGGGCGCACCCCACATCATTCTTCCTCGTTGCCTCCTACGGGGCCATTATCGAGGACATTCGGGAACCCATCGTCGGTATAGGTTCCATCCCATGTGTATTGCTTATCCTTATTCTTGGAATGAGCATTATACGCGGCGTTCAAGAATAGGCGTTCTTTGCCTACTACTGATGCGGCGTATTCTGATGCTCCATCTTCCATATTTCGGTAAAAAGCGCCACCTGACTTTCCGTGTAGTCTGGCTGAGGTTCGCACATAGCCCGAACCTTCAAAGGCTGCGAGGGCATCTGCTTCATAAGCGAGCAGGTATTCCTCAAACCTTGACTTCGTTTCCGAATCCATTAGTGACCTTCGACCCGAACCAACGGGTGAAAGTTTGCCCAAGTGGGCGAACATTGACCCTATTGCGGACCAATGCTTCTTGCGTAATTGTGGCTGACCGTCACCGATGGAGAATATACCATCTGTTGTGACCTTAATCCCTATGTGGTCGGGATTTGCTTCATACCACTCATCTATATCGGCCTTTCGGCCATTCCATTTATCATCATCCATACTGTAATCTACCATATTTTTCATGTCTCCTGTTTTTCCCCATGTTGTAGGTTTGCGCCCCCACTCATAAGTAATACTAACATTACTCTACTTAAGGTGATTTTACAAAGTGCAATACCATATGGTCATGTTAATTAATTGACCCGATGGGCTAGCCTTATAAAAGAAAATTGGCATTGGATTGCTTTAGCAATCTTATGTGTGATATGTATGCTTGAATTAGCGATAAACGGTCCACCACCATGTGAGATGGACAACGGAGGAATACATCCCTCCTGTCTACTACCAATGGAGTGAACCTATCACTAATCAAGCACATAATCACCGATTGCCTTCGCTGCCCAATCAGCCAATTTTCTGCTACCATATGGTAAGTATTGGGTGCTCTGCGCGTTATAGGCGAGTAAGATTGCTGCGAGGTGAACACTTAGTTCACCAAGATAGGCTACTGCAGCAACCTTAGGCGTCTATAAAACCAGTAGAGGTGTGGCGTGACTATGGTTCAGTGTGGTCACTTACCGGATTGGGGCGTATTCACTACCATATGGTATTAGGTTTTATTTTAACTCATGTTAAAAGGCGTGTAACTTGGTTGTTCTCTGTGTAGCCTCGCACCAATGGAAAAACGAGCGTTTTTCCTATCACCACTCAATCTACCACAGAAAAACTGCTAAAACCATATGGTTGTGCTTTGCCTGCAACCCCTTATAAGGAATCGGCGGATAAGACTATTGCCCAAAACGGCGAACAACTAAATGGAAAGTGAAAAAAATGGAAGATATTAAGTGGGAATCTGTAAAGATTAAAGTTAATGGAATGTTTGAGGGAGATGCCGAGTTTGGCAATATCCCTGATGATGTAATCGGAATAGCACAAATGATGCTATCTTCCGGTGATGGAAATGATGAGACAAGAGATAGTATAACTGCATCTCTAAAGGCAATGTTGAAGGATTACGAAGGTTATCCGTGGAAGAAAGGCAATCAAGGTATTTTGCCTGTTGCTGCAAAGATAGTAGTTGACAATGCTTGTCAAGAGATTAGGGAGGCTGCAGTAGTCTTCTTTAATTCAACACAACAATATTCGCGCCCTTTGCTGCGAAAGCATGGTAAGAGTAGTGGAAGCCCCGTCTATGACGATGCTGAAGATTACGCTAACACGCTTGCAGAAAAGGCACGAAAGACTGCAACAAAACTGTTTAAGAAGGATGAAGATGGAAATCAAATCTGGGACGGGACAGTTTCAGGTTTAGAGGCTGCTTGTGCTTGGGAAGAGCCAGCAGACGAAGAAACGGAGAGTGAGTGATTAACTCACTTTAGTGGCCGGGTTGTGGCAGTTAGTGAGTGCATAGAGCCTTATCTTTTTGAAAGGTAAGGTTCTATGCCTCCAAATTGAGGTTCGATATGACAAAGTATATTCAACCATATGGTTGTAATTGAGTCATAATGAGAGGCTGGAGGCGGTGGGCCTCGGCTTTATAAGGAGTACGACTCTCATAGAATCCGTGAATGAGTTATTCAGGGAATTGACTCACAAAGAGCAACTTCCACCTAAGCACTACATAATGAATGAACTACAATTGTCTTAATTTATTCCGGTGTGAAAACTCTACCAAATTTAATATGTGCAATGAGTCCTATATTTATGTATCTCATACGATATATGTCATACACATATCCTTATGGCTTATCCTATATGATATGATAAGGGCGTAATAAAAGGAATCAATATGACACAGTTTCCAATGTTCTCATTTAGATAAGAACCTAAAGTGTATCAAAATGAAGCACTTCAGAAGGAGAAGTGAAGTATTATGAATATATTCTTATATTCTTATTATTATATTATATTATACACACCTACCTACCTACCTACCTACCCCTCAAGTCCCGCTAGAATATCGAGAATCCGAGAATCGGAGTCGAACTGTATCATTATGAATGCTTTTAAGCGATTAACTGTATCATTCTGATATTCCACCGGGGTAGAATCAGGTGATAACATTCACAGAATATTCCTAAATACAATTATTTAGGAGGTAACAAACATGAAATGGACAAAGAAAGATATAACACGACTAACAAAGTTGTGGAAGAAAGGAGATAAACTAAAGATGATAGCAGTAAAGATGGGGAGAACGACACCATCAATAGTGTCTAAAGTAGCAGACCTACAAAGGAAGGGAGAACTTCCATATAGACACAAAGATGGTGGAAAAGGTAAAGCAGACGATACAGGGACAGTTATCTTGAAAAGAACACATCTTTTGGGACAAAAGATGCACCCAGACCAAAGGAAATGGGTGAATAACCCAGCAAAAGATTGGGATAAACTCAGTGAATACGTTGAGAAACAACGCCCCACACTAGGACACACAACCATTAGAATCATGGATGTGTGTGATGAAATCAAAGCCTTCCTAGTTGCTAAGAATCAAGCATATGGAGATTCAGCATTACAACCAATAAGGATATTCTCAAAGTCTGATGCTTCAGAACAACTGAAGGTTAGAATTGATGATAAGTTGAATAGACTCATGCAAGGAAATGATTCAATAGAAGCAGATGAAGATGTAGTAAAAGACCTAATAGGTTATCTTGTACTTCTTCTGATTCAGATGAAGGAAGAATAGACGCTGAACTATTCTATCCCGTTGGTACAATGAACTTAGTCTGTCTAAGTAAAAGTAGCCTGTTAAATCCCACCTGAAGATATTTAGGTAATAACATTGTTGAAGAGTTTTTGGTCTCTTCGCTACTACCAACAAAATAATACAAATATGCTCGCATTACAATCAACGGTGACTCATAAAAGTGATGCTCGTCAATACGGTAAACCCCGTTGAACCGATATATTGACAGATTGATACTGACTCGGCATGGTTGAAGTACAGTTATCAATGGAGTTAGGTAGAGGACACAAAACTACTACAGTAAAGTATGGATTATAAAACCCGGTGGCTTAAAAGCCATCAAAAATAATAGTCTTCTAAGCAATGATAATTGTTACCATACTGCCTAACTCCTTAATACATACTGCTAGATTTCAAATGCTCCATTGGTGTAGTCTGGCCCATCATACAGGGTTTTCGACTCTGTGACACGGATTCAAATTCCGTATGGAGCACCAATTTAACTCAAATAATCTTATGGATGAATAAGATTACACAACCCTTATAGGGAACGCCCCACTCCAAAATACTACAGGAGAATGACTATGAAGAAATGGAAGAAACAGAACAAGACAAGAATGAAGATATGGTATACAATGGACAAATATAGAGAATCGTCAGATTATCTAGAAACGATAGAAACCCTTGAAGGCTATCAAGCGTATTTGAATACGCCAATGGCTGCATCATATGTAAATATAGAAGTGGAGACTGGCGAGATAATATCAGTCTCTAGAGAATTAGTGCTTAAGGTGAGATTCCTTAATTTACCTGATTGGACCCTATTAGGTGAAACACAAGTATCAGACGCCGCGAAGATGAGAATACTAAATCTAGATAATGATTTAGAAATCCAACGAGAGACATTTGACCAAGAAAAGAGATTGAGAGAAGCAAAAGGAGAGGAATTTCAATGAAACAAGAAGAAGTAAAAAGAGAGATTGAATTTAGATTAGTGGATGATGAAGATATGCCACCTATTGTTATAACTATAGGAGAGAATGATTTACCTAAAGTTGTAATCAATAGACATTACACTATATGGCTAACGCTTTACCGTAAGTGTATAGGTGGCTGTGCTGAATCCATGTTTGAAAAGATAGATGAACTACTTACGGCTCATCTATCAGAACAAAGAGTATTTGAGAGGCTGGAATAATGCGAGATAGAGAAATGGGATTAGATGAATTTGGAGGTAAGCACATGTATCTATCTGTAATAACATGGCTACGCTCTCAATACCCAGAATTATTACAACAATGGGAACATAAAGTTAGAGATGCTGTTGAATGGGCAGACACAACAAAATTGGAGGACAAGTAAATGACAGAATTACCTATAATGAAACATATAGTGTTAACAACAATAGGTTGTCAACCATGTAAACAATTAGAAGCATACTTAATAGCAAACCAAACAACCTCATGGTCATGGGTATACCATCATATCAGACCTGAGTTATTTGATGTATTAGCAGTATCTTCTACACCTTCTCTTGTAGCACAAGTAGGGCCAAACGAATATAAGTTAGTGGCCGTAGGACTACAAGAATGTATAGACTATCATAGAGTGTGGAAACACCCATCAAGCATTGTCCACAATGAACAAGAACCAACTGTTGAAGAAGAACTATCACTAGACACTGAAGAAGAAGAATGGACTAAGGAGGAAGAAGAATGAGTAATATAATACCAAAGAGAGCATTGACTAATGGTAGATGGGATAAAAAACTAAAGGAAAACATGGTTGCCCTATCTGTTGCTGATAACTATAATGAAGCAAAACATGAATGGATAGCAACAGGACAAGTTTGGTGGGAACTATTAGGTGATATACCTAATTGGGCAAATCAACATAGTCACAAATGTTTATGTGGGCATGATATTGTATACCATTTTGAGATTCATAATACTGAAACAGATGTTAGAGAGTGTGTTGGTTCAGACCACATTAACTCCTATCTAATTCTAAGGGCTATTCATGAAGAGACAGGAGTAGCAACAGAGCATATTACTGATGCAATGATTGAAGAATGGATTAATGTCCGAGTGCAATCATTGAAGAAGGAAGCATGGTGGAAGGTGCATGGTGACCAATTTACCGAGATGTTTGATGCAGTTAAAGACTTAGACTTAAGAATAAATGTCAGGAAGAAAGGTAGATATTACGATGAAACCTACAGACAATATAGAGATAAAACTTACATCAGAAAGAGAGCAGATGGAAACTTTGGAGCGCCCGATTATAGGATGGCTTCTATTGTATGGCGGTGGAATCACCCGGAAAACCCAAAGGCTCAAACAACTAGATTAGGTTATCCAAACCAAAGGCTATTCAATGACTTGATGATATTCTATTATTCAATAGAAAAGGCTAAGGTTAGAATTGAAAAAGAAGACAAAAAGTTAGTGAAAAGGCTTGACCATCTAAAAGAATTTGATGAACAACAAAGACTAGCGAGGGAGGCCGAAAAAGAAAGGCGTGAAAAGTTAGTCGCAGAAGTGGAGACTCAGGAAAATGACCCGATTTTTCAAGAAGCCTGCGAATACTATGGTGTAAAACCCTTTATTCCTGAACAAGGAGACAACACATGGGAAAGAAAATTCCTCCTTAACATTAAGAAACAAATGTTATCAGGAAAACCTTTGTCAGAAAAACAGACACAGCGACTATGGATTGTATTAAATAATGAAAATGCTGTCCAAGAACCTGCGTCAGAAAGACAAAAACAGTATTTAGTTAGATTAGGATATGAAGGAGATGTTGATAGTATACTAAAAAATGATGCTTCATTCCACATCCAAAAACTAAAAGAGGAACAAAACAAAAGAGTGTGAATAACATGACGGATAAGAAAAAAGAAAAAACGAAGAAAGAACTGGAAACAGAACTAAAGGAAGTAACAGATAAGTTTGAGCAACTTAGTGCTGGCTACCAAGCCGCGATAAACCGAGTAAATCAATTATCTGTATTAGTTAACAACTATGAAGAAACAATAAACCTATTAACTACCCGCTTGCTTGAGGGGCGAGCGCAACCTTGATAGGCTACGAGTGCCACGAAGATATACGGAGAGTGACGAAATGATTTTAACAATTATGAACGAAACAGGACATACGAGACTAGAAGTAACCGAAACTGAATTAATCGAGCAGATTAACGACCACCCAACACATTGGGTATATGTTGATGGTGAGATGGTAAGTAGAGAAGAAGTCTCAGATGTAGATTGGGACACAGTTGATGCTGTGAACCTAACCCCTGCAATCGTCGGCGGATACTAATACAGCGTATTCTCTGCATTTGCAGCATTAGAGGGGATAACAGGGTATACCTCAATACCCTGCCCCTCGCCCCATTGGGGCAAAATGTTCGTGTTAATGGACAATTCTGGACTTAACGATAATGCGATATTTACTGACAAGGTGAATGTCCCATTGTTTTTGAAAGCATTTGGTTGGATATGTAAAGATTTTCATACTTATGAAAACCTAGCACCACTAAAGGCAGACTTTTATCCGAAAGGATTTGTACTTGCATTAAGCAAGAAAGCAGTAATACTGTGTGATGGCGAATCACTTATACGCTATAATGGGGAAGAATATTCATCGTTTGATGAATTACAAAACAAGTATGGTAAAGATGCATATCGTACATTTCCCGACTGGGAAATAATAGAAGAAAAAGAATGGGTAATCAAAAAGAATGGAGAATGGATTTATTCCTTTTCCGATTTTTCTGAATTACCATTTAGAAGCAACATGAAACAACTAACAGGAGAGATGTGTTAATGGATTTAGCAAGTGAAATATTATCGGATACTATTGCATATATGAAATATGCAAAATGGCTTCCGGGAGAATTAAGAAAGGAAACATGGGAAGAAGTATGTCATAGGAATATGAACATGCATCTTTCTAAATATGCAAAGAATGAGAAATTAGTCGAAGAAATAAAAGAAGTGTATAATAACTTTGTAATACCAAAGAAGGTATTACCTTCGATGCGGTCTATGCAATATGCTGGAAAGTCTATTGAACTGGACCCAAATAGAATATACAATTGTGCATACATGCCTATTGATGATGTAGCGTGTTTTCATGAAGCCATGTTCCTACTACTAGGAGGAACAGGTGTAGGTTATTCAGTACAAAGACACCATGTCAGTAAATTACCAGAGATTCGTAAGCCTAACCCCAATAGAACTAGAAAGATAGTTATTGAAGATTCAATCATGGGATGGGCTGAAGCAATCAGAAGATTGTTTGAATCCTATACAGGAGTATTAACACAAACTCCTAGATTTATCTATGATGGTATTAGACCAAGAGGTTCTAGGCTAAAAACTAGTGGTGGTAAAGCACCCGGCCCCGCACCTTTAAGAAAGTGTATGGTTATTATTGAAGGTATACTACAAGATAAGCAGAATGGTGATAAACTATCAACACTACAATGTCATGATATTATGTGTCATATTGCAGAATCTGTAGTATCAGGAGGTAATCGTCGCTCCGCATTAATTTCATTATTTAGTGCTGATGACTTAGAAATGATTCAGTCTAAACTAGGAGAGTTTGAGAGAACAAACCCCCAAAGATATATGGCGAATAACTCTGCTGTAATTCTGAGGAATAAGATAACGAGAGATTACTTTAAGAAATTGTGGGATAGAATTGAAATGGGTGAAAAGGGAGAACCGGGTATCTATTTCAGTCATGATAAAGATTGGGGAACTAATCCTTGTTGTGAAATTGCACTACGACCATATCAGTTTTGTAATCTAACAGAGATAAATGCATCAACGATAAAGAATCAACAGGACTTTGAGGACAGAGTAAAGGCGGCAACCTTCTTAGGAACGCTTCAAGCATCATATACAGATTTCCATTATCTTAGAGATATATGGAAGACTACTACTGAGAGAGATGCCTTGCTAGGTGTTAGTATGACAGGGTTATCATCTAATACTCTAGAGTCTCTAGATATTCAACACGCAGTAAGTATTTCTAAACAAGAGAATGCTAGGTTAGCAGATATATTAGGAATTAATACTGCCGCAAGATTAACAGCGATTAAGCCATCAGGAACAGCATCAATGGTATTAGGAACTTCATCTGGTATTCACCCATGGTGGAACGATTACTATATTCGTAGGATTAGAGTAAAGAAGAATGAAACTATTTACAAATACTTACATGAGTGGCATCCAGAATTAGTGGTGCAAGATAATGAAGTCCTTGATGGTGGAATAATAGAGATTCCACAGAAAGCCCCGAAAGGTGCTATTACAAGACACACCGAAAACACCTTATCTTTCTTGGATAGACTAAGAAATTTGAATATACGGTGGATTCAACCCGGACATACTGATGGAGCAAACACTCATAATATTTCTGCAACTGTTTATATTAGGGATAATGAATGGGACTTAATTGGTGAGTGGATGTGGTTAAATAGACATAATTATAATGGGCTAGCAGTATTGCCTCACGATGGCAAATCATATAACCAGCCTCCCAACGAAGACTGTAGTAAGCAAACTTATGATAAGATGATGGAGACATTAGTACAGGTGGATTTATCAAATATTATTGAGATAGAAGACGACAGTAATTTTGGGCAAGACCCTGCTTGTGCGGGTGGTAGTTGTGAGATATAGATTAGCATATCGAATTGTTAAGACTAAAGAAGAACTCAAACAAATATACCCTTATATTATTGAAGACCTAAAAAAAATGGAATTTAAAACCAATATAGGATTTCAAACAGGTTATGAATATAGAAATGGAGATGAGGCACTATCAGTATTTAGAAAAATATATTCAGATTTTATGCGAAATAGTTCCCCTAACGAGAAGGGAATTACATCGCTCAAATGGATATTGTCTGCGTGGTTGCGTAGCGTTTATCTAAGGTCTGGTTTTGCAAAGTCAGACAAAGAATATAACAATAGAATACTAGAATTATTCGAATATGCAAATTATTTGGAGGTAAATAAAGATGAGATATACAAAATGTAAATGTGGATGCGATAACTTTGAGATAAAGTTTGGGAAGATTGAATGCAAAAACTGTGGAAAGTGGGCTAACCCATTCTCTGCAATTTATAGGAAGTTAGTAAAGCCTAATGGTAGGCATTACTTTTGGGTGGTATTAACACCACACTTCATAGAAAGGTTAGAAGAAAGACTACCAGAAGTAGATGTTGAAGACTTTATCAAACAATGCTATGCAATTGAAAAAGCATGCACTATAGATAAGTCACAAGGCACTAAATATAATGGTAAGCATATCTATTGGAAGTTTAAGTTTAACCATAGGCGTAAGCGACTAGAATTAGAATTGATAAGCCTTACCCCTGACCATATATTCCAATGTAAATACCACCCAAAGGTGGAGTTTGTGGAGGTAGAATTTAATGAATGATATTATAGATTTTTATAAAGAGATTAGAAAGGCCGATTTGATTAGTGCGTATAAGCATTACTTACTCACTAACAATAGAAAGCGTAAGAAAAGTGATGGTTTTGGTAAAATGGTTGGTAATGGATTAGAAAGACCTAAGATTAGTGGGGAAGTATATTCATGGGCAGAATTCAACAGACTACCAAAAGATGTTATAATTCTACATACCTTTGTATCGGGTGTTGATAAAAAGTATATTACTAAGTTAACGGATAGAGGTTTCTTTAAGACAGAAAGAAAGGTTGATGTATTGCCTTGGAAAGATGCTAACTTACCTTATTTACAATGGCTATGGATTAATAATGAATCCTATGCTACTACAATGTATCCTGAAGAATTTGGCTTTCCACCAGAAGGTGTGAGAGGCCAAAACTATTGGGCTTGGTTAGATAAGTTTAATCCTAAGCAAGTGTTTGGTTTTAATTGGGATGGGCGATATAATGGCTAGACCAGTAAAGTGTGATAGATGTGGAAGGGTGGTAATGTCCACAGCAAGAAGAAATACCAGACCTTGCTCCTATAAGAAAACTAGAACTACACCAGCACTATGTAATGGTAGAATGAGTGAAGTAGAATATCAAGAGTATTATGACTATATGAGGGATAAACAATGACATTTGCAAATTATAAGTATACTGAAAAAGTAGTGCTACATATTAGCACTCCTGATGATGCAACTACTGTCAATAGTACAATTATTGATATTCATAGTGATTATAGAATACCATTCTTTGACGGTGATAATAGGTATAGGTATCATGATGACGCCATTATGACTAATATGACTGCCAAGACAGTTAGGGAATTAGAAACTAAATATCCCCTCAGAAAGAATGTATTCGTTTCTATCTTTAGAACTCATTCTAAAACTGAACCTATTATAAATTCAATAAGAACCAAACTACAGTCCGTGTTGGGATTAGGTAGAAGAAACTACAACAAAGCACCAAAAGAATTTAGATTGGCATTTACTTTTCCTACAATGGATAATATATTAGTTCTAATAGAAAAGAAAGACCCTTACTATCATTTGATGGGAACTAGAATGAATAAAAAGAATCTAATGATGGCATTAGGTAGAATAATATATTGGTCTTGTTTCAATAAAGACTCGACTAAAATGTTAGAATACATATTCAAAGTTATCAATATGCCTGAGAATGTATCATATGTCCTAGAGAACAGATGCCCTTATTGGTTTTTCGATATGGAAACTAGACAAAAGATGGAAGTTAGATTACAAACTAAAGTAATTGGGGATGAAATGTGCGCTCTAGAAATTTCAGACAATATTTGGGCGCCAATAACATTCAAAGAGTTAGATATATTTGTGAACTATTTCCATCATGGACATAATAGAACTAAGAAATATAGATTCTTATCTCCTAAAAAACTATGGGTGATATTATTAGGCAATGAACCAACTCAGTCTCAAGTTAATTTAATGACTGAATTCTTATGTCAAAATAGAACCCAAGACATAGTAGAAGAAAGAGCAAAATCTCTTATGTTAGAAGTTGTTAATAATTATAGTGATAAAATTAAACTACTAAATCATGATGACTTATTCAGCCCACGCAAAGAAGCAAAACCATGTGTCATGGTTGTTAGAGGGCAGTTAACTGATTGGATTATAGTAAATACTACATATAAATCTGATATACAGAAAGTTAAAACATATGCATATATTGATAATGATTGGCTCGCGTTTCAAGGCACTCTTGCCGACGACAGAAGGGTTGCCGGAAATCTCGCACATGGGAAACTATTCCAAAATGGTAAATTGAAAGGACCAATATGTATTGATAATATTCACATTAACTCTAGTATTGGAGACCAATATGTTGCTAGAGCATATGCATTGTTGAATGATAAAACAACAGTTAAAATGGTTAGTACAATTTCTAGATATTTACCTAGTGATATGCTAGAACCAAGTTGTCCTGAAATAATTATTGATAGTAGAAGATTGGATTGGAGTAACTTGGAACATGAAGAATGGGAAAAAATAGGAGATAGATAATATGAATTGTATAAACTGTAAAGGAACAGAGATAGAAACAGATAATATAAGAGGGGAAGAAATATGTGTAGATTGTGGATATGTATTAGTATCAAATCTAATGGAAGAGACCCATAATCAATGGAATGAAACGACTGATGTAATCCGTCACGGTATAGCCCACACTCATACATATAGTAGAGCGCCAGATTTAGGAGTATTAGGCTCAAGTGTAATTAGAGAAAGTGGAAGCAGTATTACCCCTGATATAAATAGAAGGTTATTGTATTCTTTAAAAAGAACTCAGAGAAGATTTCAACAAAGACAAGAACGCTCTCTAACAGATGGATATTTAGAGTGTAATATGGTGTTAGCACCGTATTTACCTAACTCGGATATTAAACAAAGAACTCATATTTATTACAAAAGATTACTACTAAATCATCACTTTAGTCTTGGTGATACTATGCCCCTTAGAGCAACAGGATTAGTGTATTTTATATTAAAGGAGTATGGTGTAACTATTACTGTAGAAGAACTCAGTAAAGCAAATAATGTAAATCCACATAAGGTATCAAAAATGTCTAGAAAAATAGCAAGGTGTTTGGGTAAGCCCTATGTTTTACATAGAACTTCACATTCTGAATGGGTAGAAAAGATAGGTGAAAAGATAGAGGCAGATAGAAACTATATGATGGATTGTAGAGATGTAGTAGAGTTTACTTCATCTCTAATGGATAGACATTGTATACATTTTTCTAAAACTTATCTAGCGGCTAGTATGTGGTTTACATCTTTAATGAGATGTAAGGCAGGAAAATACCCTGAATTTAGCC
>Ga0315333_10000193_pt1 | contig 18808 bp, 9 predicted proteins | sample M120034915metaG_FD_204521 | JGI IMG/M metagenome (GOLD analysis project Ga0315333, IMG submission 204521) | Ammonia-oxidizing marine archaeal communities from Monterey Bay, California, United States - M1 200m 34915 | ecosystem: Environmental > Aquatic > Marine > Intertidal zone | place: USA...
GGCATGGCGGCTCTGCTGCATTTAGCCGAGGGAGATGTCGCGGCGCAAGGTTGGTGGTCGTTGCAACCCCTTGCCAAGGTTGACCTGCCGTCGGATGGCTTGGGCAAGCACCCCATAGATGCCTTCGTTCAACAGCGCTTGGCCAAGGCGGGCTTGGCCCCATCGCCGTTGGCGGAACCGAGAACGCTGATTCGCCGCCTTCATTTCGACCTGCTCGGGTTGCCACCGTCGCCGGATACGGTGGCTGAGTTTGCCGCCAATCCCACCGCCCCAGCTTACCATCAGCTAATTGATCGCCTGTTGGCCTCGCCGCGTTACGGCGAACGGTGGGCACGACACTGGCTCGACGTCGCGCGCTACGGCGAGAGCAACGGTTTCGAGTACAACGAACCGCGCCGCAACGCCTGGCCGTATCGCGACTGGATCATTGACTCGCTTAACGCCGACATGCCGTACGACGAATTCGCCCGGATGCAAATCGCTGGCGACATTTTGCTGCCCGGACGCGAGGGCGCTGCCGCTGTTGGTTTTCTAGTTGCTGGAACACACAACACTGTGCTTGGTGCGAGCCCGCTGATGAAAAATCAGGCGAGGCAGGACGAACTCGGCGAGATCGTTGGCACGGTAACTCAGGCGTTCCTCGGGCTGACGGTGCAGTGCGCGCGTTGTCATAATCACAAGACCGATCCGATTTCCACCGAGGAATACTACTCGATGGCGGCGCTTTTTGCCGGCGTATGGCATGGCGCACAACATGGAATGCATTCGGTACGTATCGCCAATCCCGGTGTGATGAGAGTTCACCTGCGCGGCAGCGCTGCCTCGCTTGGCCAAGAGGTCCCGCCGGCCGGTGTCTCTGCCTTGGCCGGTGTAAAAGCCGATTTCAAATTAACCTCCGCAGCGAGCGACGCTGAGCGGCGCAAGGCAGCGGCCAACTGGATGACTAACCCGGCGAACCCGCTGTTCAGTCGTGTGATCGTGAACCGCATTTGGCACCATCATTTCGGCCAGGGACTGGTCAAGAAACCAAGTGACTTCGGCGCGGGTGGCGGACGGCCCAGTAATCCTGAGTTACTCGACTGGCTCGGCGGCTGGTTTCAGCAAAACAATTACAGCCCGAAATCACTACATCGACTCATCGTCACCTCGAGGACGTATCGCCAATCGTCCGCTTCGCGACCGGATGCGCTTGGTCTCGACCGCGACAATCGATTGCTTTGGCGCTTCGCGCCGAAGCGCCTCGAGGGTGAAGCGGTACGTGACTCGTTGCTGCAAGCCGCCGGCATGCTGAACACGCAACAAAGCGGTCCGAGCTACGAGGACGTGAAGGAAATACATTTCAACGCCGGGCGCTACTATCATCCAATAGAGGTGAAGGGACCGAAGTTTGATCGCCGTACGATCTATCGTTTCTCGCCACGGGGGGAACGCGACGCCATCCTGGACACATTCGATTGCCCCGACCCCTCCGCCACTGCTCCCACTCGCGCCGTGACGACCACGCCGTTGCAGGCGCTCAGTTTGAGTAATAACGTGTTTGTATGGCGTATGGCCGACGGCTTGGCCAATCGCGTACGAAAGGAGGCCGGCGAGGCACCGCTTGGCCAGGCGAGGCGAGCTTGGCAGTTGAGCTTGGGACGGGAGCCGGACGAAATGGAGCGCAGCCTAGCGGCAGCAATGATTAAGAAACACGGTTTATCATCGCTCTGCCGGGCATTGTTTAACAGCAGCGAATTTGTGGTGATCGAATGAACGCGAGCACACAGAGCATTGATCGTCGCCGGTTTTTGAACTGGGCCGTGCACGGCTTGGGCGCAACCGCGTTTACTAGTTTGTTGAGGGCCGAGGAAGCCGTTGTCCTGCGGCCGCACCTTGTTCCCAAGGCCAGGCGGGTGATCAATATCTGTCTCGTCGGCGGCTACAGCCAAATCGACTCGTTCGACTACAAGCCAGAGTTGACCGAGTTCCATGGCAAGACACCGCCGGGCAAAAAACCGGAGCCGTTCTTTGGTCGCGTGGGGTTGCTACGTAAAAACGATTGGCCGTTCAGGCAGCGAGGTCAAAGCGGCCTGTGGGTGTCGGAGTTGTTCCCACACCTGGCCAAAGTCGCCGACGAACTGACGGTGATTCGTTCGATGTACTCTGACACGAGCAATCACACACCAGCGTTGTTCATGTCGAACAGCGGATTCCAGACCAATGGCTTCCCGTCGCTCGGCGGCTGGCTGTCGTATGGGTTGGGTAAAGCCTCCGATTCGCTGCCGGCATTTGTGGTGATTCCTGATCGACGCGGCGCGCCCAGTGGCGGCTCGTCGAACTGGAGCAACGGTTTTCTGCCGGGCGAACATCAGGGCGTCGTGTTTCGTTCCAGCGAACAACCGGTGCGCGATCTTTTTCCGCCGAAACAAGTTTCGAAGGAGGCGCAAGAGACCACGGACAGCTTGCTCGCCTACATGCAGCGCAAACAACTAGAACGGCTCGGCGGCGTGGATGACATTTTAGGCGCACGCCTTCGCAGCTACGAGTTGGCTGCACGCATGCAGATTTCACTGCCGGAGGTGACTAATCTTAACAGCGAGCCGCGGCATATTGCCGAGTCATACGGCTTGGGGAGCAGGGAGACCGGCGACTTTGCGCGCAATTGTATCCTCGCGCGGCGACTGCTTGAGCGCGGTGTGCGGTTTGTACAATTGTTCTCCGGCGGCCCGCTCGGTGGCAAGCCGCGCACGAGTTGGGACGGCCACGAGGACATGATCGGCAACCATACGCGAGAGGCGTTGCGCATCGACCAGCCGGTGGCTGCCCTGCTGAAAGATCTCAAGCAACGCGGCATGCTTGAAGACACGCTCGTGACGTTCACCACCGAGTTTGGCCGGACACCGTTCACCCAATCGCCGTCAAACAAAGTCGGTCTCGGTCGCGACCACAACGGCCCGGGATTTACCGTGTGGATGGCTGGGGCAGGGTTGCGGCCCGGAATCGCCTACGGCAACACGGATGAGACCGGCCATCGTGCCGAGGAAAACCGCGTCAGCTGGCACGACTTCCACGCCACCGTTTTGCACCTGCTCGGTATCGACCATGAGCGACTGACCTTCTACCATAACGGCATTCAACGCCGCCTGACCAACGTCCACGGCCACATCATCAGCGACCTACTGGCCTAACCAAGATGAAACTCCTATTCACCATAATTGGAACCGTCCTCGCTCTTTGTTCTGGCGACTCGTCGTTGCATGCCGCCAAGCCGGGCGACTTGCAGCCCAACTTTGTCATCCTGCTCACCGACGATCAAAGCTGGGTGGGGTCGTCCGTGTTGATGGATCCCGCCGACGAGCGGACACGCAGTGACTATTTTCGTACACCGCATTTGGAGCGCCTGGCCAAGCGCGGGATGTTGTTTTCACAAGCCTACTCGCCGGCGCCGTTCTGTTGTCCTACTCGGCGCAGCCTGCTCGTTGGCCAATCGCCGGCACGACACATTTATCAGAAGGATCAAAAGAACTGGACCGCCAACTACCGCAAGCAGTTGAGCCTGCCGCAGATGCTCAAGCAGGTCAATCCGGCCTACAGGACCGCTCACTTCGGCAAGTGGGACATGCGCTTTGACAACGTGACGCCCAGCGAGATGGGCTACGATGTGAGCGACGGCTACACCGGCAACGGAACAGGTGGCTCAAAGGGAACAGGCGGTCCCGCGCCCAAGCATGATCCCAAATTGATCCGTAGCCTGACCCAGCGCACCTGTGAGTTCATGGAAGCCCAGGCCAGGAGCGGCAAGCCGTTCTTTGTGCAGGTGTCGCACTATGCGGTGCATCTTGATATTTTTTACAGCGAAGACTCGCTCAAACAAACCAAGCGCTTGGCCGAGGGCAAAAAGCACACCATGCCGGAGTTTGCCGCCATGACCCGGGACCTCGACGCCGGCATCGGATCGGTGATGGACAAAATCGAGTCCCTTGGTCTGAAGGACAACACCTACGTATTTTTCCTTTCTGACAACGGTGGCCGCCTCACCATGCCCGGACAGAAAAACAAGAAACTCCCGCGCAATCATCCACTGCGCCAAGGCAAGGGCTCAATGTACGAGGGCGGTTTGCGCGTGCCATTCATCGCGGTTGGCCCAGGCGTGAAGCCAGGCGGCCTGAGCCGCGTGCCGGTTACCGGACTGGACCTCTTCCCCACTCTGGCTGAGTTGGCGGGGCACACGAAGCCGCTGCCCAAGTCCCTCGATGGTGGCAGCCTGACAAGGCTACTCCGCAACCAGGGCCAAGGCGCAGTGCAACGCTCAAATTCGTTCCTCCTGTTTCACCAAGCTGTCGCCCGCAGTGCGCAGACGGCGTTGATCCAAGGCGACTATAAGCTGGTCAAAACCTGGAGAGGTAATCGCCTCGAGTTATTCGATCTTTCGAAAAGCGTAGAGGAAAAGATTAACCTCTCAGAAAAACTCCCGGACAAGACAGGGAAATTGCATGGGTTAATGACCGGCTATCTAGATAAGGTCGGCGCTGAAACCCGAAAGATCACCACCAAGAAAGCCAATCAGTAGCGACATGAAACACTTCCCACTCACAATAATCGTAGCCGTGCTCTTGGTGGGGTGCGGGAAGGCGCAGCATTCGACTGGCGATAAACCCGCTGAACGTGTTGCCGAAGTTGCACAACCAGCGGAGTCCTCGAGACCGTTGTCGGAAGCAAATAGTGCGCTGATGGATGCGGCCAAGAAAGGAAACATCGAAGCAGTCAAACAACACTTGACGGGTGGTGCGGATGTGAACGCGAAGGGTGTAGGGGGAATGACTCCTTTGCATCGTGCGGCTCGTGAAGGACACAAGGAAGTCTCAGAACTTCTGATCGCCAATAGTGCGGATGTGAACGCGAAGGATAAAACGGGAAGGACTCCTTTGCATCGTGCGGCTCGTGAAGGACACAAGGAAGTCGCCGAACTGTTGATTACCAAAGATGCATATGTGAATGCGAAGAGTGAGTCCGGTTTATTTATAGGCGAAACACCCCTAGATGAGGCCATTAAGAGCAAACAGGCGGATGTCGCCGACCTTCTTCGCAAACACGGCGGTAAATACGGTTCAATTACCGGTGCTGCTAAAGTAGGAGATGTTGAAGCATTGAAGGAGTTTTTGGCTGCTGGCGTCGATGCAAGTGCGATAGGCCCTTTGTCTGCGGCGGCTTCTGGAGGTCACAAGGAATTTGCAGAACTACTCATTGCCAACGGTGCAGATGTAGTTGCCAAGAATCAATATGGCAGTACTCCTTTGCATAAAGCGGCAACCAAGGAAATAGCCGAATTACTGATCACCAACGGTGCGGACATCAATGCGAAGATTAATGACGGGTCGTCACCTTTGCTTGCTGCGGCTATGAAAGGGCACAAGGAAGTCGCTGAACTACTGATCTCAAAGGGTGCGGATGTGAATGCGAGGAGTGAATCTGTTCTTGGAGAAGACAAGACAGCGCTAGATTGGGCTGTTGATCAAAGTCATACCGAAATCGCCGACCTCCTCCGCAAACACGGCGGCAAGACGGCTGAAGAATTGAAAGGTGAAGGGAGGTAAGTTTGAGTATGCCTGGGAGTTGCGACAACAGTTAAAACGTCTTGAAAAGATTATACATTCGAATGACAGTGTGCCTCACCATGAAACGGACAATCCAGATTATATCATCACTACTCACAATATCTGTTGTGCTCCTGATCGGATGCAGCAATGGGACACGCATCGACAATGAACAGGCTGCTAAGGATTTTCAACCGGAGATTGACGAATTGAAGGAGAGTCTGGCCCAATTGGAGTCAAGATTGACTGATATTGAGAAAGCTGCCCCCGCTCCCGATACCAAGGTTTCAGGCATAGTCGTCGAGCCTCCATCCATGACTATTTGGAGCGCTGCCGCCAAAGGGAATCGAAAGGAAATCGAGTTGCACATCGTCGCGGGAACGGACCTGAACAGTCCTGACAATATCGGCCAGGCAGCATTGCACCATGCGGCGGCAAACAACCACACCTATATTATCAAATTGTTGCTTGCCAATGGTGCGGACGCAAATGTTACAGATGACAAGGGGGACACTGCGCTCGATTGGGCGAAATCGTGGAACCGGGCCGAAGTCGCCGACTTACTGAGCGAACACGGCGGCAAGACCAAGAAGGAACTGGAAGCTGCTGGCAAATGAAACACATTCTCCTCACAACAATCGCAGCCGTGCTGTTGATGGGGTGTGGACTGTCGGTATCTGAGGTTACAATTCCCCAAAGCGACGCACCTGGCAGATAGCGTGAATCTTTTTGTTTGGGGATACGTCCTGTTGAGTTGCGCACGGGGTTGCTTTGGCCAGGTGCGGCCGATAGTTTCTCCGCCGTTCGTAGTAGATCATGAAGAAGATTATTTTCACCGCACTGTTTTTTGCCACGGTATTTGACTTGGTGGCCGGCGATTGGCCGCAATGGCGAGGTTCCAACCGTGATGGCATCAGCCGTGAGACCGGCCTGTTGCAGGCTTGGCCGGGTGCCGGGCCGGAGAGAATCTGGCTGGACCGGGACATTGGCATCGGCTACTCGGCGCCGGTGGTAGCCAAGGGCATGTTGTTTATCTTGGGAACCACGGACGGCAAGGAGCAGTTGTTTGCCAAGGAGGCGAAGGGAGGAAAGACACTCTGGACAGCTGCGCTGGGCGGCATTCTAACCAACAACTGGGGAGACGGGCCGCGCGGTGCCGCGACGGTGGACGGCGATAAGGTTTATGCGCTAGGGGCTAAGGGCGGTTTGATATGTGCCAATGTCGGGGATGGCAAGGTGAACTGGCGGGTGGAGATGGTAAAGGATCTCGGAGGAAAAGTACCCTACTGGGGCTACACCGAGTCGGTGCTGGTGGACGGCGACCATGTGATCTGCACGCCGGGTGGCAAACGTGGAACATTGGCTGCGATTGATAAAAAAACGGGCAAGGTTATTTGGCGCAGTGGCGATTGGACGGATGGGGCGCAATACGCCTCTGTGGTGCCGGTCGAACTAAACGGCCAACGGCAGCTTGTGCAGCTTACGCAGAAAACCCTGGCCGGTGTTTCTGCCCGGGATGGATCGCTCTTGTGGCGCAACGCCTGGCCGGGGCGCACGGCAGTCATTCCCACGCCGATCATCGATCGCAACCAGATTTACGTTACATCGGGTTACGGTGCTGGCTGTCGGAAGATCACCGTTGGAAGCACCAACAAGGTTGCCGAGGATTACTCGAATAAGAACATGAAAAATCACCACGGCGGTGTGCTGCTGCTCGACGGCCACCTCTACGGCTACTCCGATGGCCGCGGTTGGACCTGCCAAAACCTAAAGAGCGGCAAAGTGATTTGGGATTCAAAGAAACTCGGTAAGGGTTGCGTCTTCTATGCCGACAAACGGTTGTACTGCCTTGAGGAAAGTTCTGGGACAGTGGCTTTGGCTGGCGCCAACACAGCCGGCTGGAAGGAGCACGGTCGATTTAAGCTCGAACCCCAAACGGAGCTTCGCAAGTCATCCGGCCGAATTTGGACGCACCCGGTCGTGGCCCAAGGTGTGATGTATCTGCGCGACCAGGAACTACTCTTCGCGTTCGATGTGAGGGCCCAATAGGTCGTTCTTTTGGACAATTGGGGTGGTTGACAAACTGGGCCAGCAGCCACACATTTCCCGTTGACCCGATGAGTGGGAAGCTCGCTTCGCCCCACCAATGTTGGCCGCTGGCCAAGTGAAGTAACGAAAAAGGAACAAACTTATGACCAAAATGACAACAACAAGACGCAGTTTTCTCAAATCCTCACTGGCCACCGGCACCGCTGCATTGATTTGCGGCACCAAGGGACAGGTCAAGGTTCTTGGCGCGAATGATCGGCTCCGTATCGCGGTGGCCGGCCTGAACGGCCGCGGGGGCAGCCACATCGGCGGTTGGCTGGGCCAGAAAAATGTGGAAATAGCCTACCTCATCGATCCGGACGAGAAGGCGGTCGCCCGTAAGATGGACGAGGTCCGCAGGAAGACTAAGGGCCAGTTCAACACCAAGGGGGCTGCTGATATACGCGAGGCATTGGCTGACGAGTCGGTAGATGCGATCTCGATCGCGACGCCGAACCACTGGCACTCATTGATGACCATCTGGGGTGCCCAGGCCGGCAAGCATGTTTACGTCGAGAAGCCGATGAGCCACGACGTGCACGAGGGCCGCGTGGCGGTCGAGGCGCAGCGCAAGTACGGCGTCGTGATCCAGCACGGCACGCAGCAGCGCAGTAGCGCGAGTGTCGCCGGTCTCCATGAAATGATTAACGCCGGCAAATTCGGCAAGCTGAAGATTTCCTACGGCTACTGCTGCAAGCCGCGTGGCGGCATCGGGTTCAAGAGCCCATCCGCCCCGCCCGCGCACCTGGACTGGAACCTATGGCGTGGGCCGGCCGTGATTGATACCTACCACGACAACTATGTGCATTACAATTGGCACTGGTTCTGGGAAACCGGGAACGGCGATCTGAACAACCAAGGGACGCACCAGCTTGACGTGGCGCGCTGGGCGATGGATCCGTCGCTGACAAACCCGGTACGTGCGATGGCGATCGGTGGCCGTTTCCAGTGGGGAGATCAGGGCGAGACGCCAAACACCATGTTTGGTATCGCCGAGTACCCGAACGGGCAGACCCTGTTTTTCAACGTTCGTAACGTGAACTACAACGGATATCAGCGCCAGGTGGAGAACGAGTATTACTTCGAGGATGGTGGTAGGATTGTCCGCAACCACTACTACGCCAAGGGTAGTGACAAGGGTGAGAAGCTATCGATACCCAACGGCAAGGTGACACCGGGCGGTAACTGGGGCAGCTTCATCGCTGCCTGCAGGGCCAACGACCCAAGCATGGCCAACGGCAACGTGTACGACGCGCACTACGGCTGCGTGGCCGGGCACCTGATGAACAACTCGTATCGCCTCGGCAAGAGCATGCCGTTCAACGCCAAGTCCGGGCGGTTCGGCGACAACAAGGACGCGTACGAGCATTTCATGAAGCTGCACAGCGTCATGAGCGATGGCGTGAAGGTGCCGGAGGACGGCAGCAACTACGTGATCGGGCCTTGGCTGACGTTCGATGCGGACAAGGAAATCCACACCGGCGCCCATGCCGCAGAGGCCAACGCGCTATTGAAGGATTACAACCGGCCGGGATTCAGGGTGCCAAGCGCCAGCAAAGTCTGACTTGGCGATAACGTTTTCTTCGACTTGGCCAAGCGGCGCGACCGCTTGGCCAAGTTCTTTTAATCGACGAAGATCAGCCGGAAGAATCCCGGCTTCCCGTCGCTCCAACTGATGTGGACGCCCCCAGCTCCCACTCCTTGAATGTCTGCCCGGCCGTTTGGCCAAGTGGATTGCCTTTTTCTTTAACCACGGTGTAGGCTCCGGTCGGTGAGTTTCATTCCTCTGGTTTCAATGATTACGTTGGCTTTGGCCGTGAGTGCCGTCGCGGCCGATCCGGTCGGTTGGCCAAGCTACCGCGCCGGGATGGGCCGCGCCGGTTATTCGAACCAGGCGCTCTCCTTTTCGGCGACGGAGACTTGGCGGCACGACATGCCGGCGCCCAGCCCGGCCTGGACCAGCCCGGCCCGGCGTAGCTACTGGCAGCAGCTCGAGGGCATCCTGCCGCGCGTGACTGAGGACTGGGCTAACCATCCCGTGGTTGACGAGTCGCGCGTGTGGCTTGGTTCCAGCGTGGACGACACTGTCCGTTGCCTCGACGCGCCGACCGGCGAAATCCTGTGGTCGTTCGTGGCGGACGGCCCGGTGCGCTACGCGCCGGTGCTCGCGGATGGACGGCTTTTTTTTGGGAGCGACGACGGCAGCGTTTACTGTGTCGAGGCCGGCACCGGCCGCCTGGTCTGGCGCGAGCGGCTTGGTCCTCGCGACTGGCGGATTCCGGGCAACGGCCGGATGATTTCGCTTTGGCCGGTTCGCACCGGCTTAGTGGTGGAAGCCGGCGTTGTTTATGCGGCCGCCGGGCTGTATCCGTCGCAGGGCGTGCACGCCGTCGCACTGGATGCGAGCGACGGTTCGACGGTTTGGCAGCAGAAACTCAATGTCTCGCCGCAGGGCTATTTGCTGGCATCGCAAACGATGCTCTTCGTTCCGACCGGCCGGGGCAACCCCATCGGGCTCGATCGTAAAACGGGGCGCCTAGCCAAGACCTTCGGCGGTGCGGGTGGCACATTCGCGGTGCTGCTCGAGGACGAGTTGTTCGCCGGCACCGGCAATGACGGCACGCTCACCGCTAACCCGGTGCAGTCGCCGGGCCGCCTCGCCACGTTCAAGGGTAATGCTCTGGCTGCCTCGCCGCGGTACAGCTTTTTGCTGGACGAAACCGGCGTCCGAGCGATCGATCGGCAGGCGTACCGCCGTGCGAGTGCCAACGCACAGCGTGCCGCACAGCGCATCGAGTCGCTGAAGGCGGAGCTCAAAAAAACGGGACTCTCACGCGAGCGCCGCACCGGGCTGCAGCGCCAGTTGGGGCAGCTGGGTGAAACGCTCGACGCTGCCAAGCAGGCGAGGGCGGCGACCGAGCAATGGAGGATCAGCGTGCCGCGCCGGCACACCATTATTGCGTTGGCCAACTGCGTGGCGGTGGGCGGCGACGGCCTCATCGAGGCGCGTTCACTGGTCGATGGCTCGGTGCAGTGGACGGCTAAAGTCGATGGCACGGCGCTCGGGCTGGCGTTCGCCGGAGGGCGGCTGCTCGTCAGCACTGACACCGGCATGTTGCACTGTTTCTCCACCGGCGCTGCTGCTGGAAAAACAATTTCCAAAACCGCAGGGCAGGCGACCCTGCCGGTTGGCTTGGCCAAACGCTTGGCCAAGGCGGCGCGCACGACCCGAGGCTGGGCACTGGTCACCGATGTGGTCGATGGCCGGTTGTGCGGTGCGCTGGCAGAGCAGACGCAGTTGAGCATCATCGGCGTTAGCGGTGATGCCGGGAAAGTCGCTGCGGCGCGTGAACGCCTGGCCAAGCGAGGGTTGTACGGCAGTCGAGTGAGCGTGCATCTCGCCGGGGGCGGTGCGTTGCCGTTTACCGATTATTTCGCCAACCTCATCGTCTCCGAGGCCGCTTGGCTTGGCCAGGCGCCAGACCGCTTGGCCAAGGACGAACTGGAGCGTTTGCTGCAACCACATAACGGCGTCGCCTGGCTGGAGCCGGACTCTTCGCCGCGCCTGGCCAGCGGCTTGGCCGGCGCGGGCGAGTGGACGCACCAGTACGGCAACCCGGCCAACACCAGCAACAGCGGCGACGCACTCGTGCACAGCGATCTTGTGTTGCAATGGTTCGGCGGCCCCGGCGCAGCCCCGATGGTGGACCGGCATTTGCGCGCACCCGCGCCGCTCGCCGCGGAGGGCAAACTGATCATCCCCGGCGAAAACCTCCTGATCGCGGTGGACGCCTACAACGGCACGGAGCTGTGGCGGCTACCGTTGCCCGGCTCGCAGCGTTACTCGATGCCGTACGACGCCGGCTACATGTCGGTGAACGGCGGTCGGCTTTTTATCGCTGTGGCGGACGAGGCGCGGCTGATCAATCTCGCCAGCGGCGAAGTGGAACGGACATTTCCCGTCTCGGAGTTCGTGCCGGGAGAGCCACGGCACTGGGGTCATGCGGTGCTGGCGGACAGGCGTATTTTTGGCACAGCGCAGCGCACGACCGCATCGCGCACGAAGCCAAGCCGCGACATGGTCAGTGCCGACTACAACAACAACCAGGCGATGGTGACCGGCACGCACCTGTTCTCCGCGCGGCTCGACGGTGGTCGGCTTGGTCAGGGCAAATGGACGCACGAGGGCGGGACGATTTTGAACCCGACTATCACACTAAGCGGCGGCCGCGTGTTTTTCGTCGAGACGACCAAGCCGGTGAGCGGCAGCGGCCGGCATTCGCTCGACGCGCTCCGAAAAGCCAGCCTGCAAATCGTCTGTCTCGACGCAGAAACCGGCGGAGGGCTTTGGGCGCGGTCGGTGGACAATGGCCTGGAGCAAAGCCGGAATATTTTGTTCCTCGCGGCATCGGGAGATTATTTGATCGCGACCGGCAGCCAGCTTGGCGCGGGCAACGACACGGAGTATCGCGTCCATTGTTTTTCGGTAAAGTCGGGCCGCGAGCTTTGGTCGGCGAGCCACCTCAAAGGGAGGCCGGGAGCGTTCACGCACGGGGAGCAGGTGCACCACCCGGTGATCCTCGGCGACCGGTTGATTGCCGAGCCGGCGATTTACAGGCTGGCCACCGGCAGGCGGCTTGGCCCACTGGACATGCCGTTAAATTGGAATCTGAAACGGCCGGGCCACAGTTGCGGAACGCTCACCGGCGCGGGCGACTGCCTGTTTTTCCGCGCGGCTAACCCGACAGTGCTCGATCTTAGTAAGTCGGCTGCCGGCCGGTTCCAGGCCCTCGCACCGACACGTCCCGGCTGCTGGATCAACATCCTACCGGCGCAGGGCCTGGTGCTGATTCCGGAAGCCAGCTCCGGCTGCGTCTGCCATTTCTCACTGCAAACCTCGATGGCCTTCCGGCCAAGGCGCCAAGGCGAGGCCAAGTAACGCTTGGTAAGGTGTGCAGGTTGATACACCGGGGGAGGCTATTATTGAGGTTCATTTTCCTTTGAATCTCCTCCGGGTGGGCGAAAAGGTGGCGAACCGGGGCCAAGTGCAGGGTTCGGCTGCTGCCGACTATATTAAACCAGCCAGGCACGCGGCCAAGTGCGGGATCAGTGCGGGGCGAGGTGGTAGTGTTTGCGGTACTCCTTAGGCGCAAAGCCGGTTTCGCGCTTAAAGAAGCGGGTCAATTCCTCAGGGCTCTCGAAGCTCATTTCGCTGGCGACCTGGCTGATTTTGTTACCTGAGGTCTTGAGTAGCGTCTGTAGCCGGGCCAGGCGGACGCGCTTGATTTCCTCCTTGGGAGTGTGGCCCATCTGCTTCAGGAAATTCTTATTGAACCCCGAGTGGGACAGCGGGCTTCGCGAGACGATCTCAGAAACTCGAATCGGGTAAACCGGCGCCTGGCTCCGGATGTAATTTACCGCCTCGGCCACGACCGGGTCGTTTACGGCGAGGGTGTTGGTGGACTCGCGAGCGACGAGTTCGTGGATGGGGATCGGCAACACGTAATCGTCGTCGATCTTGGTCCCTCGCATCATACTGGAGAGTAAGGTCGCCGCCTGGTAGCCGACGCGCTCGCCGGGATATGCCACGCTCGAGAGCGGCGGGGTGCAGATCTGGCAGAACACCTCATCAGCGTTGGTGCCTATCACAGAGACCTCCCCCGGCACGAGGATGCGATGCTCGTTACAGATGCGGATAATGTTGCTGCCGAGCATGTCGTCCTTGGCAAAGATGCCGATCGGCTTAGGCAGACGCCGCAACTCCCGGATGATATGTTTACGCACGTTCACCCAGCGTCCCTCCCACGGCAGGGTGTCCGGCTCGAACTGGATGTTGATACAGTCGAAGCCGGCCTCAGTGATCCGCCGTTCGAACGCCTGTCCACGCTCAAGCGAGTAGGCGCGCGAAGGGTCGCCCCAGTAGGAGAAATGCCGCAGGCCAAGTGTCAACAAGTGTTGCGCCGCCATCCGGCCGATTTCCGCGTTGTCCGGGATGACGGTGGGGAAGCCTTTCTCGCGGCACTCGGTGCTGAGGTTGACGACCGGGATGCGGCGGCGCTTGAACGCGGCGGCTTCGTCGCTGGAGTGGCGGAAGAGAATCAACCCGTCGCCGGTCCAATTCTCGTCGATGACCATCGGGGCCATCTCGTTGGTGGAATCGACCAGCGTCTGGATGTGCCACTGTTCGCGGTTCCGGATGAACTCGACGATGCCGTGAAAGATGGGCCGGGTGAATGAAGCCCAGGATGGCACGCGAATGCCCACGACCGGCATCTTGTCTTTGCCGCGAATATCCCCGTTCGAGCTGCTCGTCACTGCCTTGGCCAAGTCGGGTTACTCCTTGATGGTGAACGGTCGGTTGTCGCGATTTTTCAACAACGCCTGAATCGCGGTTTCCATTAATTGCCGGTCGGAACTGATAAGGATGGATTTGCCGGTCGTGTCGCTGGCTGTGCTGGGGAGTTCGTTCCACTGGGCGATTGCCCGCTTGGCTAAGCGCATGCGCTCCGGCGCGGTCGCGAGAAAGTCGAACTCAAACCGGTCGAAGCCGGGCTGTTTGCCGAGGCTGTTGTTGGCGATGTGGCGCACGACACCGTACGGGTCGTCGAGCAAGCGGGCTAGATGTGGGGCGAGCCAATCGGTGCCGGAGGTGTCGCGGGCCGGTTGCCAGCCGGCGTGCCATGCTGTGATGGCGCGCTGGGCGGCGTGGCCTTTGAGCAGCCAAAGCAGCGCAGCGGAGGTGTTCTTTTGTTCGGCGCTCAATGGCAGGGGCGTGTGGCCGTAGCGCGTGGCCAAGTGCTGTTGCGTCCAGTCGAGCGTCTGGTCGAGGTGGCAGAGGTTGCAGGCGTTGGGCACTCCGTGGTGGATACTGCGTTGTGCCGAGGGAGATTGAATCTGGTGGTTCCGAATCGCGCCGAGCAACGCGTAGGTCGTGTGAGGCATGTGGCAGTTGAGGCAGTTGCTGCCAGTGGAGCCTGGCTTGTGAAAGGTGTGTTGTTCGATTGAGGTGGTGTACTCCGGTTCCGCGTGGCACTTGATACAGGCTTGGTTGCTACGCATGTGTGGCTTGAGCTGATCGACCGGGTCGCTTTGATGCATCGAGTGACAGTCTAGGCAAGAGAGCTCTCCCTTGTTGTAGCAGGCGCTCACGCGCATAGCGGTGAACTCGCGTCCTCCGGCGAGGATTGTTCCGTCGTCCCACCAGCGTTCGCGGAAGAAGCTGCGATTCTTCTCGAGTTCCTCCTGGCGGACCGGTGTGGGTGCCGGGCCGGGGTGCTGGATGTAGTAGCGGATTGAGTGGATGTCGTCGCCAGGTCGGTACGTTGGGCCGTTTCGGGCGAAGGATTCGCCTAGTTTAGGATCATTGTAAATATAGACGCCGTGGCATTGACCGCAGATTTGGCTTGAGCGTTTGTGGTCCAGCTTAGCAGGATCACCAAACCAACGAGACCCAGTTTTGGGAATGATGTTTGTGGTCGAACTTTTACTGAAGTGTTGAGTGTATCGGGCAAGAGGAGAACGGTAATGTCTGGCATGATCAGTGGACGGTCCGTGGCAGGCTTCGCATGAGATACCCAACTCGGCAGCACGTGTATCGAATGTGTTGTTGCCAGTAAGTCCGGGGTTGCCGGCGGTGCTGTGACACTTAATACAGTGGTGGTTCCACTGCGATATCATGCGCTTGCTTTCTGGTGCCATCATGAAGGCATTTTCCCGTGGGATCCACTGTTGCTCCTTGGGGAGGTAAACCAGTGGCAAGGTCTGGAGCAGGTTACCGTACTTGGTCTCGTTTCTCTTGGTTTGGGGATCCTTCACGCTGCCCTCAACCCAGTAGGTTTGGTAGTGGTGCGAGCCTGTGGTCATGACGACGCGCTTATTGACACGGGGCACCGTCCGCAGATCGAGTATCGATAGCACGCCGTTGGTTCGGATTTGGTAGTCATGGTCGTTGATGCGCCGGCCGGTTTCGATCGTTTTCATGATGATCTCCGGATCAGGCATCTTCGCCCAGTACTGGTCGTTGGTTTGATACACGCTATACAGCAGTCCGCCGGACACAACCTCGGTGCCGTCGAACCGGCCCATGACCGAGTGCGGCCCGGCCAACTGTGTCATGGTGCGGTGATAGCTCTTGTGCCAACTGGCGTACTGGGACGGATGGCAGGCGCGGCAACTTGCCGATGAGGTGTAGCCGTCGCTCTTGACCTGTGCAGGGGTCAGGGCCTGCAGCGCCTGTCGCTTGGCCTGCTTAGCGAAGCTGCTTTTTCCGTAGGCCAAGCCGAAGAGAATTGCCACCGCGATAGCCAGAGCAAATGCTCCCCAACCCATTCGCCTGGTCAAGCGGGGTCGTTGGTTTGCAATAGTTTTTTCCGGGTTACTATTCACTGTGGACGTGCACAAAAGGTAACGTTGGCGGGACAATCGTAGCGAGTGCCCGGTTAGAAAGTGATAAAAATGCCAGATTTTGTGGTCAAAATGCAAGGAAAAAAAATCTCGATTGTCCACTTACCTCACATAAAATCAACGGCCCTGTCTGCGTCATTGTCGATTTGTGAGTGCGGGCACGGTTATCGCTTATTTTCTAATCTCAAAATTTCTATTCATGAAAAAACAATACTTCTTCAAAACGTTGGTCGGAGCGGCGCTGTTTGCGCTGCTGTCTCAGTCTTCCCTCTTGGCGCAGGATGTTCATGTCAGCCTTTGGAACTTCGATGGCGGTGACCTCTCCGCCACTGCCGGTTCTGACATGGAGTACATGGATGACACCGGTGACCTGGTGGAATTCGGTACCACCGAGGCGCTGGGGCTTCCCGCCATCAATGGTGAGGTGGCCAACGTCATCAAGATTCCGAAGCTGACGACGATGGACCAGGGCTTAAGGGCGCCTTTGCCGGAGGACTCCAACGGTGATGGCGATTTGGTCAACAACTGGACCGCTATCATGGATCTCTATTATCCCGCTACTTCGTCAGGGAAAAAGAGGAGCCTGATTGATGTGGTCACTGCAGAGTGGGTAGCCGGTGCGGCAGACGCCGAGTTTTACGTCAGCGCCAGCAATGGGATTGGCACGGCTGGCCTTGAGTTCGGTTCCTTGACACCCGATGCATGGCATCGCATCGCCATCGTGGTCAACATCGAGGGATTGTGGGGCAAGATCTACATCGACGGGCAAGAGGTCGGGAGCGTGACTGTACCGGAAGGCAATCTCGATGGGCGTTGGTCGCTCGACACGGCGTTCGATCAGATGGTTACCTTGTTTGTCGACGACAACGGCGAATCGGAGGAGGTGTTCGTCAACAGCATCCAGCTCCGCTTTGAAAGCCTCAATGCCGGTCATATCCTGGCACTGGGTGGTGCGGCTGCAGCCGGTGTGCCGGAGGAACTTCCTCCGGTTCCCTCTTTTGTCGATCAATGGACTCCGTCCGGCAAGTACGCCAAGGCGGACACAGTGTTGAGCGCGGTGATTAACGCGGGCGACACCACCATCAGCAGCGATTCAATTTCCCTCACCCTGAACGGCGAGGCAGTTGCCACCGATATCAACAGCGACGGCGGCATTCTCACAGTGACCTCATCCGGGCTGGAGGCATTGGCAAAGGGCGTCAAGTACGAGCTGGCGTTAACCTACACTGACAGCGTTGCGGGTGAGCATACCCAGTCACGGAAGTTCGAGGTCCCGGTTTACTTTGAGGACTTTGACGGTGTCGAGCTCGGCCCAAATGTGGACGAATTGGCCGTCGCGCTCGAAGAAGCCTGGACCCAGACCGGTCCAGAAGGGTGGACGGTGGATCGTTCCGGTGTGCCGGGCAACAGTGAAGATCATGTGGGGTACATTGCGGACGAGGATGACGATGGCTTCCCGGACAACGATGGAGTCTCGGAGTGGGCTGGCTGGAGTTTTGCTGATTACTCATGGTGGGTACAGGTTGCAGGGGACCAGTCGCGTTCCCTGTTCTCTTTGGCGAAAAATGTCGTGGCAGTGGCCGATCCCGACGAGTGGGATGATACCGCCCATGCCGATGGGGCAGCCAATGGCTGGTACAAGACCTTCATGACCACGCCCGAGATCGATGTTTCAGGCATCGTCGCCGGCACGTTGTTTGCAAATTTCCACTCGAGCTGGCGTCCGGAGTTTGATGGTAACTATCATCAGGAGGGTTACATCTTGGCGAGCTATGATGGGGCGGAGGCGGTCGAGGTCATGACATGGGTGTCCGATACGGCATCCGCCAACTACCACGACCACAACCAGAATGAGATTGTGATCTTGCCTTTGAACAACCCGGACGGCGCGACAAAGCTCCAGCTGACCTTTGGCATGCGCGAGGCCGGCAACGACTGGTGGTGGGCAATCGACAATCTGGTGATCAATGCGGGGACGGTTCCGCCGCGGATCGTGACGCAACCGACCGGAATCGAGATTAACGAGGGCGAAGCCTTCGCTGTCTCTGTGGTCGCCGACGGCGGCGAGCCACTCAGCTACCAGTGGTCCAAGGATGGTGTGGCGATCGATGGTGCCACCAGCGCTGAATTTGGGATTGGCCAAGCGAGTGTGGCTGACGGTGGCAAATACAGTGTCACGGTGACTAACGAGGCCGGGGAAGCCACCAGTGCCGAAGCAAACATCGGGGTGCAGGCCAGCTTGGGTATCACCATCTGGAGTGAGGACTTTGAGGGGCTTGAGCTTGGACCGAACACCGATGAGGGCTTGGTCAGCGAGCAGGCCTGGACCGACACTCCGCCCGAGGGCTGGGAGCTCAACGACGACGAGGTGCCCGGCATCAACAACGAGGACGAGGATGGCGACGGACAGCCGGACAACGACGGTGTATCCGAGTGGGCCGGTTGGAGTTTTGCCAATGCAAAGTGGTGGATTCAGACCGCCGGTGACCAGCAGCGTTCGCAATTCAAGAAGGCGGTCGGCACGGCGCTCATCGGCGATGGTGATGAGTGGGATGATGCCGCTCGTGATGCTGGCATGCAGTCCACCTACCTTACCACCGAGGCCATTTCCCTTGATGGGATCATGGAGAACTCGGTCGTGCTGCGGTTCCACTCAAGTTGGCGGCCCGACGCCTGCTGCGGCGGCAGCCAAAAGGCTGTTATCGAAGTGGCCTTCGACGACGGGGATACCGAGGAAATCCTCC
>Ga0315333_10000194_pt1 | contig 18805 bp, 18 predicted proteins | sample M120034915metaG_FD_204521 | JGI IMG/M metagenome (GOLD analysis project Ga0315333, IMG submission 204521) | Ammonia-oxidizing marine archaeal communities from Monterey Bay, California, United States - M1 200m 34915 | ecosystem: Environmental > Aquatic > Marine > Intertidal zone | place: USA...
CCTAGATATCCTGCCATTAGGTAATCTCCATTATACTCAAAGCTATGTCTATTGAATTTGCTGTGTCACTCTGAATCTTTAATATGTCACCAGTATTCATACATACTTTTCCTGCTAATGCATCCAAAGAACTTCCAGATGGTATTGGTAAATTTTGTCCTATGTTTACATTTGCATTTCCTGCTGTACTACTTTCCAACTTTACATCAACTGTTATTGAATTGGTTACTTTATTTGAAATCGTTAATCCAATAATAATAGATGTTGTACTGGAAGGAACAGTATATACAGTTATGTCAGTATTCGCTGCAACTGCACCACCAGCTTTTGTATTTAATTTAAATGTATTTGGCATTATATCTCCTTATCCTAATGCAAGTGCAAGCGCAGCTGCATCATCTGGTGTTGCATGACCAGCAGCAGTTATTAAAGCATTCACTTCAGCAGTTGTTGGATTTGTTATTGATGTTAATTCTTTTCCCAGATAAATAATATATAATGTAGTTCCGCTTGCCGGTGGTGAAGTAAATGTAATCGTTGTGCTACTTACTGTATATGATACTCCGGGTTCCTGTATGACACCACCATAAACAACCAAGAGGCTATTCTGAGATACAGCCCATTTCAATACATCAAACGCAGTTAAAACTCCGTTTCCTGTAGTAATGGAAGTTTTTGCAAACTCTCCAATGTCAATTCCTCTTCCTATATATGCCATACAATCATTCCTTTTTGATATTTATAATATTTATACTGTCATTCTGACTGTTATTTAAACATTGTGCCAACTGCCCAACAAACTACAGAATATCTAACACCGCTAGTTACTGGTGTAACTCTATGCCAATCTCGACTATCAAATATTACCATAGTACCCTGTGCTTGAAGATCCTTCCTAGTTAACTCTTGTTCCTCCTCACTCAGATGGTTTAACATCGGTCTATTACCATTCCAGAACTGTAACTCACCACCTTCAAAAGTATCAGGATCAGATAATATAAAACTTAATGATAATTTTCTAACATTATTCTTTGCATCAGGTTCAGATGCATCCATATGCCAATCGTAAAATCCTCCATTCTTATATTCTGCAAATTGTATAGCTTGGAAATATTTAAGATCATAATTAAAACATTCTTTGTTTGCCTGTTTTAAAAAATACCAAGAAAGATCATTTGCCTTACTACTCACTTTTGTTGGGACCCAATAAATAGAAGTCTTTCTAATATCTGGATCATTCCTTGCATCATCACCACCATCTACCTTTGCTAGTTCAAGATCGTTATTCTTACAATCTTCAATAATTTTATTACAAACTTCTGGTCTTACCATTCTTGGAAACATATAAAACATTCTCAAACCTCCTCATAAATTATTTACTCACCAAATTTCGTATCTTCAATATCATCATCTATATCTTTTTTCTTCTTTTTGTAAATATATGCATGATTCACAATTGCATCTACGCCAATTCGTTTCAATGAATGTTTATGTTCATCTTTAAATGTTTCTACCATCTGATCTAAAAAAAGATGCATACTCTGAACACTTGGTAATTTACCACCAGTTATTTCTTGATCCACACTTGCCATATAATCTCTGGTTAACTTCTCACCCACCATTGGATGAATACCAAATTGTTCCCAATACTCAACAGTTGAAATTGCGATCTTACCAGTTGACATCAAGTTTTGAATAGCCTGTCTGAATCCCATTCGTATTGCATTTTCAATTTCTGAAGATTCAAAATCTTCTTCATCCCAATCAACTGGAATACCATGTGATGTACGAATCTCATCATATATATCTTGATACATTCCAATTTCTTTCATCGCGTTTTCTGCCGATGTTCTCATTTGTTCCATTCCAACTCTGGCTTCGTCTGCTTTTACTTTATCTAATTCATTGTCAGAATCTTCCCATCTATCAATCTTAACTTTATTTTTCTTTGTCTTAAAATGTGCTTCTATTAAAGCATTTCGTTTATTGTCTATCTGTGACAAACATTGTTTCATCTGACGATATGGACTATCTGCCAACATTGTCATTGTCATTAATGTAGAAGTCGTTTGACTATTTCTTCTTCCTACTGCCCCTTTTGCTCTATGTAATTCTGGTAATCTACTACAAATTTTTGTTAATGCTTCTTGACTTATTGATGTATTTGGAATTAAATCATTAACTAATGTTTCAGATAATACCAAAGCTTTTTCTTCACTCATATTTTCTCCTATTTTATAAAGGTACTCCTGAAAAACTTCCACAATATTGAAATCCTTCATTCAAATTTCCGAAGTCAACAGAGTTACCAGGTGTTACCATTGTCCAATACTCTATATGGTCTAAATTGTTATATCCACCAACTCTTATTCCTCTCGTATCATTGGAACACCCATCAAGACCCCTAGCCCCAACATTCAAATCACCGAAGTCAGCAGCATTTCCTGGTGTAGCAATCGCAACCCAATCCATCATTGTTTGAGCAGTAGTTCCACCAAATACCATTGCTATCCCGGCTCCACCACATCCTCCACGATTTGCAAAATTCACTACGCAATCACCGAAGTCGGTAGCATTACCAGTAGTTGCCATAGTAATATAATCTATAGTATTATACCCAGGACCGGCATCACCACCCATAATAAGGGCTCTGGTATTATCTTCTCCCCCACCATTATCTCCTCTAGCAACAGTAAGGTCACCGAAGTCAACAGAATTTCCTAGTGTAGCAATTGTAACATAGTCGATAGTTGCATCAGCTGGATTATTAGCCCCTGCCGCAATTCCCCTAGTACCATTTCCTGAACCTTGTCCTCCACCTTTAGAAATAGTTCTATCTCCAAAGTCGGCCGCATTTCCTGCTGTGGCACAAGTTATATATTCCATTTTTGAGGCCGCATTACTACATCCATAAATTCCTCTAGTAACATTAGTAGTACAACTATCCGCACCATTACGATTGGTAGTTTGATTACCAAAATTAGAAGCGTTACCAGTAGTAGCAATTGAAAAATAATTTATTCCTGTTTTACTATGACCACCTATAGAAAAACCTCTACTACCACGCTGGCCAGGAGCGGTTGCTATATTACCCGTACCACCACCAGAACATTTCCATACATTAGACCCAGCAGTTGCATCTGTACAAATAAACTGTTTACCTGAAGTACTGTTAATCCATTCAGTACCAACTCCTCCAGAAGGATTCGTTGATATGGTAGGATCACTTGCACTTGTAGTATGCGAAACAATACCAGTAAGTAAACTTCCATCTACTGCTGGTAAACCAGAACCACCAAGTACAACTAGTTTATTTGCAGTTGTTCCAGTATCCAATCGAGCTGTAGGAATCGTACCAGTAATATTACCACCAGCCATAGCCGTAACTGCACTACCATCAACTGCTGGAATCTTACTATTAGAATCTGCAACCAATACTTCATTAGCTGCAACTACAGGAGTCCCTTTGATTATAATTTGTTTTGCCATTCAGAGTTCCTTAAGTTATTGTGCAGCTATCCACTCATCAACCATTGTTTCAACTTCTGCATCACTCATATCAGTATCAGTTGGCCGACCATCTGCATCCAACTTCTTATATGGTGTTACAGCATGAGCAGCAACTTGTCGTGCTTTCAAACCAGCTGCATCAAGAACATTTACTGTTTCTGGAACATAATATTCTGTTGTATCTGGTTCAACACCAATCATTTTATTATCATTATACCAATGTCCACCATTAGTAATAAAATTTGGCGTTGACATTCCATGACCATTCATAGGTGCATGAAGTTTATATTCTAAATACCTCGCCATGTCTTTCTCCTTTTTAAAAGTTACTCATTGTTAATATTTATACTAGTTATTTTTCTTAAACACTACTTTGTGTTCCACCAGCCATAGATGTTGAACCACTTAGATCCCCGACATCCGTAGCATCCGCATCACTTGCAAAACTATACTTTTCAATTATATCAGTACCAGGAGCCCACCCACCTGCTCCATAACCATATGTAGTTGATGAAGCCGGTGCTCTATATCCTCTCGATAGTGTCATATTTCCAACATCAGTAGCATTTGCATCACTTGCGAATGGATACTTTGAAATTCTATTATTATTCGGTGAGCCACCATGAGTATATCCATAAGTAGTAGATGAATTGCCTTGACCTCCATTCTGAGCTTCCAAACAATCTCCTACATCAGTAGCATTGTTATCATTAGCAAAAGCGTGTTTATCTATTATATTGGTCTGAGGACCAGCAGATCCTTGAGATGTATAACCATGGGTTGATGAATTACCGCACCCTGCATAAGCAGCTTGTCTTGTTAGATTACCTTGATCTACTGTATTACCATCTGTAGCAACCGCAAATTTTTCAATAGCATCAATAGTACCTCCAGATACTTCACCGCCAACATTCCAAATATAAGTTCCATTAGCATGTCCTCCGGAAAATGCACAAGCAGTTAACAAATCTCCCACATCAGCAGAATTTCCATTTGAAGCAAAATCCCACTTTTCAATTAAAGTGGAGTCCACCCCGGCAGAATTACCCATCAGATAACCTTTTACTTGTGTCGTAGATGCGTGTCCACTATAACCGTGAGCAGACGGTGTGAGTAGGATATCTCCTGCATCAACAGAATTTCCATCTGAAGCAAAACTATATTTCCGAATCTGATTAGAAGGAGGATAACCACCGACAACCCAACCATATGATGTTCCTTGAAATGCCCAAGGTGCTACATCACCACTATGACCACCTACATTAGTCCATACATTGGCTCCTGCTGTTGCATCAGTACAAACATAAACTTCTCCTGAAGTTGTGTTCTGCCATTCAGTACCAACACCACCAGAAGGATTCGTTGAGATCGTTGGGTCACTTGAACTTTGTGTTGCACCAACAATACCAGTTAAAGCTGCACCACTTACTGCTGGAAGTTTTGCATTACCATCCAACTTAACAACTTTACCAGCTGTCGTTCCAGTATCTAATCGAGCAACTGGAATTGTTCCAGTAGAAAAGTTTGCACCAGCAATCGCAGTAACTGCACTACCATCAAGTGCTGGTATCTTTCCATTGGCATCCAGTACAACTAATCTGTTTGCTCCTGTTAATCCATCTATAATTACATCACCCATATTTTATTCCTTAGTAATGAACATTATCTGTTGCTCCCTGTCTACCTTGAGTCAAATCTCCAACATCAGAAGAATTTGTTTGAGTAGCGTATGGAAATTTCTCGACGGTATTTGCTGCTGCCGTATGACCCTGTACATAACCATGTGTAGTTGATGATGATCCACAAGGATTAGCCATCGCTGTTGTTAAATCTGCCCAATCAGTTGCAGTAGTGTTAGATGAATATGCAAACCTTTCAATATAATTCATAGTCCCAGGAGAACCACCACTTTGAAATCCATAAGATGCAGAACTATGTCCTGCTTGAGCCGTTTTAGCATAAGCAAGATCACCATGATCGACACCATCTTCAGTACCAGAAGCAAATGAAAACTTATCTATAGTATTGGTATGGTATGGTGATGCTGAAATTTCACCACCACAATGAAATCCATGTGTTGAGGATGATGAACAACCACCACGATCCCGACCAAGTGTTAAATCTCCGACACTAACTGAATTAGCAGTAGACACAAATGCCCATCTCTGAATTGTAGTATCTGTAGGTGCTGGGGCAACATATCCCCCAACCGCATAACCATAATCTTGACTATTACATCCACCCGGACCTAAAATAGTTGCAAGAAGATTGGCAATATCACTCGCGTCTGAATCTGATGCAAAAGTAAATTTCTGGATCATATCCGTATAAGGAGAAATATATCCACCAGCTACCCATCCATATGTACCATCTGCACATCCTGCCGCCTGATACAGAGCCATCACTAAATTGCCTGCATCTGTACTATTTCCATCACTTGTGAAACTTGTCTTATCTATTGTATTTACCCAATTGGGAGAACCATTGTATCCACCACAAGCATAACCGTATGAAGATCCCGCATAGGAAAAAGGTGATACATTACCACTAGTCCCACCTGTACTTGTCCATACGTTTTCACCAGCAGTTGCATCTGTTAAAATATAAATTTCACCTGAAGTAGTGTTAATCCATTTTGTTCCAAGACCTGTCGAGGGATTTGTTGAGATAGTAGGATCACTTGCAGACTTAGTTGCAGATTCAACACCTGTCATTGAACCAGCTGCAATCGCAGGCATATTACCAGAACCATCCAGTACTAAAACTTTACCAGTTGTCGTACCAGTATCTATTCTAGCTGTTGCTATTGTACCAGTAGTTACTTGAGTTGCATTAAGAGTTGTTACTAAACTTCCATCTATTGCAGGTAACTTACCAGCAGAATCTAATACGACTGCTTTGTTTGCACCAACTGTTCCGTCTATTATTATCGTCATTTAATTTCCTATACTAATAAGTGCCAAGTGCTTCCTGTAGTAACAGTAACAGAACCACTACCACTAAATGTGACAGGTCCTGCTGTGATACCATTTTCTGTTCCAGCAAAAGTTATTGCAGCTGTAATTGTTTTTGCATTGGTACGAACCATATTTGGAATTGTTCCAATGGAGGGACCTCCAAGAACAACTGCTGAATGAATCTTATCTTGTGTTACTGCATTGTCTGCGATCTTTGGTTCTGTTACTGCATCATCTGCTAACTTAGCTGTCGTAATACCTCCAGCTACTGTTTCATGCACTCCTGCAGGTTTATAACCATGATGCAAAACTCTAACAACATCTCCAACAGTCATGCCAGAAACAAATGTAAGAGTTCGACTTCCAGTTCCACTCAATGCAAAAGCTGCGTTGGTTTGTACAACACCATTAATTGAAACAATAATATCTGATTCATAAGTTACATCAGCAGTCAAAGTAAAAACTGTTTGGGCTGCTGTAGAAGTATATGTATCTTCACTTGGTCGTTGACCTACGTTAGCTGGGTATTTTCCTATGTATGCCATTAGCTATTTACATCCTCTAAGATAGCTGCAACTGCATCCATCACACTTGCGGCTGATGAAGTAACTCGTACCTTATCTCCTGCTTCCAATACAATTTTCTGTCCAGCGATTACCATCAATGAACTACCAGAAGGAACAGGTGCATTTTTAACCAGATATCTCCATGCAGATGCACCAACACTTGAATCTAATATTTCAACAGAGGCCTCAACAACATTCTGTGTCGTATTGGCAATGTCAAGTTCTAACATAATAGAAGTCTTTGTTGCAGGTGTAGTATAAATCGTAGTACCACCAACAGCATTACTTACGTTTTGCGCTATTGCGTTTTTAAAATCATTTGCCATTTTTAATTCCTCTTCATTGTTTTATATATTTATAATACTGTTCTATCCAAGTGCAACTGCCATGGCAACTGTAAATCCCTTAGTTGGAATCCCTGCAGCTGATAATGTTTTATTTTCCCAAACAGATGTACCACTATTATATTGAATAATATCAAGATTAGCAAGACCCGACATAGTAGTATCATTCATTTCTGCCAAAGTATCTTCAGTAGCAACCTGTGCATCAACATATGCTGTCGTTGCAAGTTTGGTTGAATTATTGCCGGGTGATTGAGTTATACCAGTAACAGTTTCAGCAATACTACCAGTACCATTAATAATCTTACTATTCAGATCAAGATTTCCTCCCAACTGGGGAGTAAGATCGTCAATGACATTTTCCATGTCATCACTATCATTAGTATAAATTTCATTGATAGCGGCAACAAGAGTATTCTTTGCTGTCGTAGAAAGAGTAGTCAAATCACCCGTATTTGATCCAAGAGTATTAGTCTTGATTCTCCACTCATCAAAAGTATCTGTTAAATTAACTACTGTTACTGCCATTTTATTTCTCCAATATTTCTATTATTTATACTACCATCTTTCTGGATAATCCTCAAATGGATAATCAGATTCTTCATACTTAACAACATCTTCAAGAAAATATTTTGAATCTGGATTGTGTTGTGATAACGCATCTGATGTATCCCATAAATCTTTCCAACCTACATTTTCTTCATCCCACATATATCTTCTTGGCCCACCCTTTTTTCCAGTTGGATATGGAATCGGAGGTTCATATCTCATAGTCGTTTCATTCAACACAAAACTTGGAAACGGTTTCGGAGGAATGAACGCATCATTCTCTCTATCATATGTAAAATCTAGTCCTGCATAATTATATCTTAATTGTGGTTTATTATCTTCTAAACCAGTTGCAGGGTCATAATGTTTTCCACCATATGTATTATAAGAAGTCTGAATCCATTCACCACCAAGACCATCATTATATTGATCTATAAAATCTTGTTCAGCTTTTATTACATTAACAACTTTATTATCTATAACTTTTGCAAAATATGACATTAAATACCTCTCTTATACTAATGGAAATGGAACTCTTATAACAACTATTCCTGCTCCACCTGACCCAGGATTTGAACCACTTCCAGAACCATGGCCACCACCACCTGTGTTTACACCACCATCAGCAACTCCGGGTGAACTTCCCGGGGCTCCGCCACCGCCTGAACCACCTGCTCCTTCACCACTATTACCACTTGTGTTTCCACCTCCACCTCCGCCACCACCTGCATACATGACAGCAGAGTTTGTTCTTAAACTATTTGATGCACCGGCACCACCTGCTCCGGCTCCACCACCATTACAACCACCACAACCCGGACAACCACCAAATCCCGGTGCAGAACCACCAGCAGCTCCGGCTCCACCTCCACCTCCGCCACCAGTTGCTCCACCACAATTTGTTCCAGCTCCTCCATTATTTCCTTGACCAGCAGTACCTGTTCCACCGCCTTGGCCTGATGCTGAACCTCCACCACCACTGCCACCTGCTGAATTTTCATCACCACCACCAACTGCAATAGTTTCACCCGTTATATTAGTTTGACTATTAAAACCATTTGTCGGACTACCAGTAGGTCCACCAGCACCAACAACAATACTATATACACCGGGAGCAATACTTAAATCTTGTGTTAACATACCACCGGCACCTCCACCACCACAACCCGGAGCTCCACTTCCACCACCAGCAACTGATAAAACATTTCCAGTTATGTTTGTAGAAGCACCAGAATATGTAAATGTACCCGAAGTTAAAAATGTATGAATTTTAAAACTACCATAGGTAGTTTCTGTCCCACCGAGAGTTAAAGGATCTGCTCTCGTTTCACTACCGACATGCCAACCTGAATTAATAAATGCCATATCTTAAACCTTACAATTTAACATAAATCGTACACCTTTACCTGCAATAGTAGAACCAATCTGTGTAACTTTAAAAGTTATCCTATCACCAGAGGCAAAAGTAGTTGTTGATAATACACCTGCTGTCATTGTGGCAGTACTAACTGCGAACTGTGGTTTTGTTGAATATATAGATGATCCATTTTTTTCAACATCACATATAAGAACTGCTCCTGTACAGACAGTATCTATATAACCTATCTCCCCATCAAAATCACCTGTACGCGACATTACCATTTGACCATATGTTTGAACAGCAACATCAGATTGAACTGTATTAGAATCCCACCCTGCAATAAAAGATATATCATATGGTGCTTTACCACCCGGAAAACTTAAATTAGTTGGTGATCGAACCCAGTCAGTTCCATCATAATACATAATATCACCAGCGACATTACCAGTTAATGCTATCTTACCACCTGTTACTGAATTGTCAGCCAACTTACCAGTAGTTATATTTGCATCAAGAATTTTAGTAGTTGTTACTGCATTAGCAGCTAAATTATCTGATGATATAGAACCATCAGTAACCATTCTTCCATGTGTTTTAGTAGACATTTATAATTTCCTTTTTAAGCCTTACACTTTAACATAAATCGCACACCTTGTCCTGCTACTGTAGAACCAATTTGGGTAACTTTAAAAGTGACTCTATCTCCAGAAGCAAATGCCGTAGTAGAAAGAACACCAACAGTCATCGCTGCAGTACTAACTGCGAATTGTGGTTTTGTCGAATAAATTGATGTTCCATTTTTTAATACATCACATATAAGAACTGCGCCTGTGCAAACAGTATCTATGTAACCAACTTCACCTAGAAAAGTTCCACTTCGTGCCATTACCATTTCACCATATGTCTGTACCGCAACATTTGACTTAACAGTAGAACTATCATAACCTGCAATAAAAGAAATATCGTATGGTGTTCCACTCCAACTTGGATTTATACCACTACCACCAGTTGTTAATGCTAATCCTGCCGTGCCAGGTCCAAGTCTTGCCCAATTCGTTCCATCATAATACATAACATCACCTTGAGTATCTGAACCCAAAGCAATCTTAGTTCCATCAATAGAATTATCAACTATCTGAGTACCTGTAATTGTTGAATTTGCAATTGAAATGCTTGTAATTGTATTTGGTACTATTGATGCTTCTGTAATTGTTTGTGATGCTATCTTAGCATCTGTTACGGCATCATCTGCTATCTTGGCAGTTGAAACTGCACCGTCAGCAAACTTAGCTGCTGTAACTGCGTTAGATGCTATCTTAGCAGTCGTAATAGTTCCGTCTGATGGTACACCAACAGTTGATTGAAATCCAAGATGTAAACAACGAATTACTGAACTTACAGGTGGTGCTGTAGTAAACTGAATTGATGTTGATGTAGGTAATGAATATCCAGCCGTTGGCTGAACGATACCATCAATATAAACCAACAATGCATTAGTAGAACCAACTGCTGCTGAAAGCGTAAATGTAGTTTGTGCCGCGGCACCAACAAAATCATCTATTGTAAAATTCTTCAATGCTGTAGTCAGCATCGCAGATGTTATGGTATTATTATTAATTACAGCTGCAGATGTTGTACCAGAAAGATGACCACCTAAATCAGGATCTGTTAAAACATCACCAAATGCAAGAGTACCAGAACCATTTGTCATAAGTGCTTGGCCATTCGTTCCATCTGATACATTTATTTCTGCAATACCAACTGCGTTTGCTACTATCTGTGCATTTCCTACTGTACCAGAAAGATCACCACCAACAGATGTTCCTGTAACATCTAATGTCGTAAAACTAATCGTACCAGAACCATTTGTCTTTAATACTTGACCGGCAGTACCATCTGAAAGATTTAATTGAGTAATACCAACTCGATTCGTAACATTACTCATGTCCTCTCTTGCTGATGGAAAACCACCAGCAGTTGCACCATCATGGACTACAACAACATCTTTCGCGGTATCAACAGTTGTTTCCCCATCATATCCTGTAAAGGTAGCATGTTCCGCTGTGGTACCTCTTCGTCTTTGGACTCTCTTTGCCATGTTATTTCTCGCTCATCTTTAGTAAAAGATTTTTTATTTCTTGCATATCATCTTTCAAAGTATTTATATCATCTACACAATTTTGTAAAATTGATTCTTCTTTCATTTTTCTATCTCTTGTAATTTTATATTGTTCCAACGCACTTACATCAGTATTTAATACAGCCTTAGAATTATTATCTCTAATAAATTTATGTTCACTCATTATGCCAATGCTATTACTCTCATATCTCCGATTCGAGGAACTTTAGTCGTACTCGTACTTGTCATAACAATTTTAATTGCAAAAGTTTTAAATGATGTATATGTTGCTCCACCACTTGTATAATTTACATTAGTTCCTACCGGATCATATTCAAACTCAATAAATTCTTCATCAGTTAAAGAAACAGTATTAGTCTGTGAAGTCTGACTCATAACTGTCCAATCTTTATCATCAAATGGTTCTGGATCATATAGTGATAATACTTTATAATAAACATATACATTCACACCAGCTGGTTTATTCATAGTCAAATATGCCTTTAGATCAGTTGCATCAAAACCATCAGACAAAGTAACCCGTCTTGTAATATACCTTGCTAATGCACTTCCACCAGAAGGTTTAGCTGTTTCATTAGTTGTTAAGTTATTAATTTTATTTTCAATTGGAATAACACTTAATCGTTTCGTATCAATATAAGGTGTTATATGTTCACTCGTAGAAGATAGAGTTGCTTTACCAATAAAACTTCCTGCTGTAGTAGTAATTTTTTGTTGATTATCAAATGAATGATTTTCTTTAGCGACCGTGCTATCATAAGCAGAACTTAATAGACTTGTTGATTGATCGGTTGTTTTAATACCCCATCCAATACCAGTTTTATTAACAACAACTTCTGCGGGTGTTAAATGCATAGTATCCATTAAATATTCAGTTGAATTAGAATTATGAAATACTGCTTCATGTGTTCCAGCAATTGTATATGAACATCTATTCAACTTAAAAGTTAAATCTTGATTTTGATTTTGTTGCCATGTACTTGCATTTTGTGATTTAAACAATACACCAGCATAAGGTTGTTCAGAAACTTTTCTGGTTGTTCCAACAAGATTCTGACCCATCTCTGCAACCCAACATTCATATTTTAAACTATTAGTCATTATAACAATTGCATATTCACCTGGCATTAAGAAAACAGGATCACTAAATGTAAATGAAGTTGCTGTCGAAGCTGTATCACTCACATTAACATTAGCAGGTAATAAACTAACATCAGAAAATGGTATAACTCTATTTGTTGGAAATCCTTGTTCTACATCTCTTATATGCATTGATACAGGAATATTACCATCATCTTTCGTTTTAAAATATAAATCTGTACTTGCTAAATAGATACCGTCTGGATATATATTCTCATCAACAAGAAATGTTTGAGCCAACGGATCCCACCAACCAGCCGTAACATTTCGGGTTTCTATTCTTGAATTTACTCTCGTATCAGTAGCTACACCACCAGTTACAACTCTTGGGACTCTTGAAGAAAGAATAACATTTTCTTTTGTTTGTAACAATCCTTGTGCTTGATACATTCTATCTGCATAAGTACTAGATTCTTCCAAATTACCATTAGGTTCGTCAGTCAAAAGAAACTGTCGTTCACCAGTTCGGAATATTAATAATTTAGGATCTTGTTCTTGTGCTCTAATCGGACATGGTATTGCAAATACAAGACCACTAATAGAACCACTATCATCTGTGTATATTGGATCACCAACAGAACCACCACTCGGAGTACAATAAGTTGTAACGGCTGTTTTGTCAAAGAACGGATAAACTCTTGTATTCGGTTTCATTCCTGTAACTGATACAGTAATATCTTTTGCACGAATAAATGGAAGTACTGAAACATTAACTACTCGTTCTCCCAAAGATGATTCAACTGTTTCTGAACCAACAATCTCTGTTCGTATTCCTGTTCGTGTTTGTGTTTGATCTACAGACTGCGTTACTCGTCGCAGAAATTGACGGCGGCCAGAACCCGCAGGAAGCCATCGCGCACTTTGCTCAAGTATTCTTACATTACGACCACTTCCAGCAACATCTTGCCAATCATTCCATTGACTACCAAACCCCAATCCTGCAAGTGCTTCCCATGCATCATTTTCACCTGTTGCATTAACAATAACATCTGGTCTGTTATTATCTGCTACCCAGTTATCATTTGGAGGATCGAGATTAAGAACTCCAACCCACGCAGTAACATTAAATGGATTTACATTTAAAAACGTACTGGCTTGTGTTTGTGTAACAAACGCTGTCGTTGTATATGGTAATGTAATTAAATCTCCAGTTTTTTGTACACCCGTAGATGAGGCAGGTATATACGAAAGATCAACAATATTAGAATTAAATGAAGGTCTTAATTCTCGGTGTCTAAAATCAATTGAACACTTATAATCTGCATTAGTAACATCACCAACACTATGTCCTGCAAAGTCATCAACTAATATTCCATTCTTGAATCTATCAAGACCAGCTGTATCTTTAATAACTAATGACTCTGCATCTTTTTCCAGTAATGTAAGAGCTGTATAATATTCAACATTATTTAATCGTCTTTCCAACTTACCAATATCATTCATTGTATATCGTTTATTCTCAATATATGTCGCTCTAATATCAGCTGGTTTAAATGTATATGCAGGAATTCTTAATTGATACAAACTCATTGTATTATCTAAACGAAATGGAGGTACTGGATTATCAGCTGATATTCCTTGATGAACTCCAAACTTTTTTTCTTTACTTAAATAAAGAACATCTATTCGTGGCATATAATAACTATAATCTGCTTGCCAATTTAAATTCGGATATGGTAATTCTATTCCCGACATAGTAGTAGCACCATCATTTCGGCGAGGTCTAAAATCAATACAATCTCTAAGCTCAACTATATCACCAGTTGTCGGACTTAGATATGTTGGAACATTATCATAACCAGTTGCCGCAGTATAAGAATCAACCGAAAGATAACCAGTACCAGCATGTGTAAAGTAATCCATGATAACCAAAATTCTTCCAGTTGCCGCAGTACCTGTTAATTGTATTCTACCATGATCGTAGAAGTTATCTCGTTGTCCATTATCTAATGTCCAGTTTGCCGTAGCTACTGTATCACCAGCTGCAAGACTAACCATAGTTGCAGTATATGTTGTACCATTAATAGTTTCAGTTCCTGCAAAGGTTCCTGAAGTAACAACAAACTTAACTGTCGTTGCAGGACTATGTGCAATAACTTTTCCCTTTGCACCAGATGTTCCACCAGTAATAGTTTCACCAGCAATGAAAGTTCCCGATGCACTTGATACTGTTAATGTCGGTGGTACTGCATCTGTACCAGTATTACCAGAATCGTAAATAGCTTTAATAGTGTTTATATCTGAAGTATCTAATGACGTATAAGCAAGTGCTGTTCCAGTAGGTGACGTAATTGCTTTTTGTCCATGAGTAACAAGTGTTTTAACTCTCTCTTGTTTTGTATCAACATTCATAGTAACAATAAAATTAAATGTCGCATTTAATGAATTATCACCAGTAAAAATCGTTACTGATTGACCATTACCAGCTACAGTAACAGTTGCTTGTGCAGGAGAACTTGTATTAAGATTTACAATAGTACCAGCCGCATCTTGTGCATGGTAATATTGACCAACAACTGAACCACTCAATACACCAGTTCCATAAAATGTTTCATTACTTCCACCAGATGTTAAAGTACAAGTACCAGAATTAATTGTAACACTAGCAAATGTTCTTTGTATTGTAAAACTCGTATCAATAGCACTAGCGGCATCACGAATTGTCTTAATAGTATCTTGTGGTAATTTAAATACCATTGAATTAAAATCAGTTTCAAATAATTTTGCATCACCACCACCAGAACCACCTACTTTACCTGTATTGTCAATATTACATTTTGATGTGATGACAACTGGAGTAGCTCCAGAATTAACTGGAATAATAATACTTTCAACAGCACCAAAATCTCCTGAAGTCATAGTAACATCATACAGATACATTTTATGTGGGCCGCCATATGCAGTTTGTGTTAACTGCCGTACTCTTGCTGTACCAACTTTTGTTGCCGCATAGGTACCAGGATTTGTTAATGTCAAACTTGCATGAGCTACATTATGTAAATCAACAGTAGCATGAGTTGTTACATTATACAATCCTGTTAAGCTACTAACAATCGCATAATTACCATATTGCATTAAACGATCAAAATTATTTACATTCTTAGAATTTCTAGCTCGATCAACAGTAACATCAGTTGAAATTAATGTTTCAAACTCATGTCCATAAATATATGCTTTACCCGGATCAAATCTTGCAGTCCATTTAGTTGCGTCAGATGAATGATCTTTCTTTTCAAGTGGAAAATGTCTTACAGTATAACTTCCAGATTCATCATATGTTCTTCGTGCAAATGTTTCTTCTAATACAGAATAAATTGGATATGGATTATCAGAATGTTTAACTCCATTTACTAATCGGACAATTTCTATAAAATCTGTATCATCAATAGATGATGTAGTTTTCTTGGTAAGAGTAAGTGCATACTTCAAACGGTCTGCACCTGGGGCTGCATAGTTATAAGCTCCCTGTGCATTATCCAACAATGTGTTATCATCACCAGAAGCAACAATAGTTGTAGTAACTTGAAAACCAATTCTATATGTTGGTGTGTTTGTATAGTTATCTAATAATACTGTTGAAGCTCCAACTCGTATAAAATTTCCATTAAAATAATAATAACCTGCATCATTAGAAACTGCAGCACCTTTACCTGTTGCAGATGATGATGCAGCCAATACAGCAGATGAAAAATCTGCTGCTACAAGTCTTTCTCCTGAATTAAACACGGCCGCAGTATTGAGAGTAGCAGTTGCAGTAGCAGAAGATCCCCCACCACCTGTAATAGATATACTTGGTGTGGATGTATATCCAGAACCCTTAGCTGTTACATTAACACCAATAACAGTTTGTGCATAAATACCACCAGTACCAACAACAGCTGTTGCTGTTGCACCTGTTCCACCACCACCTGTAATAGTAACAGTTGGTGTCGTAGTATATCCAGTACCAGCATTAGTTACAGTAATACCTTGAACTTTCTGTGTGACACCACCACCTGTAAGATACTTAACCCAGATAGTATCTGGATCACCACTAGATGCATTAACAGCTGCAGTATTAACAACTCTTGCAGTTGTTCCAGATTGACTACCAGTTATTAATTTACCTTGTAAGTTAGCAACTGTAATTGCAGTATTATTATAATTAGGATTTAACTTTACATAATCATAATCAGTATCAATATGTAAATCACCACCAGACACTCGACTACCATTTGCAAATATATGATCGCCAAATCGTTTGAGTTGGTTTCTTAGTATTGTTTGTTCTTGAGTAAGTTCTCTTGCCTGAACAGCAACAGCAGGTTTATAGAGGACTTGATGAAAATCTTTAGTTTCATCATAATCTTCAAAGTAAGGACTCTGATTAAGATTTAAATTTATATTGGTTGTCATGTATTATACCTTTATTAAAATTCAACTACTAGCTTGACATCCTCAGTCTGGTCAGATGCACGATTAATTGGAGCTCGAAATTCCATATAGATTTGTTCTCCACTATCATCATCCATTTCTGCACCAGAGTATGTACTTGCAGTTGCGGCTGATCCACTTACATAAGGATTTGCAATCAAAATTACTTTTCTGAAATCATCTCCTACTGTAAAGTCACCACCCTCGGTTCCTACTAATCGAACATTCATCATTACATATGCTCCACCAAGTTCTGTCTTTGAATTTTTACCATGTCCATTCTTAGGTCCGATTCGTGGTTCAAGAGTACATCCACTTCCACCACCACCAGTAAGAGCTGCTGTACCAGAACGATAACCAGTACCAACTGCCGTCATAGCAACTTTCTTAATAACACCACCAATTACACTTGAACATCTTGCAGCTGAACCAGAACCTTCTGCCGTAGTAATTGTTACTAATGGCATTACTTCATAAACACTATCAGTAGAAGGATTCGTTATCCATACAGCACTAACTGTTGCAATTTTAGTCGAACCATCATAATCACTAACAGTTCTCAACTGTCCACTTCCAGTTCCAGAAGAAATATAAACAGTCATATTATTATAAAGATCATCTGTAGCAGATGCTGTTGCGGCAAGAGTAATTGTCGTATTTGCTCCTGCCTGTGCAGTACCTGTATTGATATTAACATATCCAGTTCCACCAGCAGTTACATCTATATGTTCCAATGCTCCATCAACAGCTGCTTGCTGTACAGTCCATTGTGCTGTACCATCATTTGTTGTTAAATACTTAATTGGAATCCAATCTGTCGTTACATATTTCAAAACATCTGCTTGCTGAACTTCATACATAAATTTCCAACGATAATTATCTGATGTTTCAATAATAGAAGAAGATTGACCGGTAGGTTTAACTGTAGATGCAGTTCCAGCATAATTACTGATACACTTATAAATATTATACTGGTCTGTCATTACAAAAAATGTCTGGTCAATCTGGTCATCTTGATTATGATCGTATTCTGAATATACCGTTCCAGAAGTCCAATCTGTTCTCTTAACAACATGAGATACATCCGACTCATTAATAAGTTTAGCAGCGACCATATCATTATGATGAATAAATGGTGCAACTGTCGTATCTTTGGGAGTTGGAATATCTGTATCTGAAGGAGAGGTTTCTGAATATTGTCCAGTACTTGCGCCAGACCAACTATCAGCCTTTCCGATCATCAGATACATCTTATTAGTCGAAAATGAACCAATAAAATTATCTGCGTTATATGTTCTAAATGCATTTGTTATAATTGCTGGCATAGCTCAAATCCTCTTGTTAATTTCTTTTATTTATAATATTTATACAATACTTATGTGACTATTCATCACAATTCTCGTTTTTTCGTTCTGTGTTGTAACATATTTGGAAATCTGTTCATCCTTAAAAAAATTAATCGTATATGCATTACCACCCAAATCTGTTTTCAATGTACCATAACCAGCCTGTTTTGCAAATTTCAATCTATCCACTTGTCTACGCATGGGACCTAATTGTAATGCTCCACCAATACCACTTGAAATCTGTCCCCAATCCTCATATGATGAAATACCTAAATCTGTAATAGTACTCCAATTCTCAGATACCATAGTAATTGGTTGTTGAACAAATAACCAATCTTCACTCTCTGCTATACTCAAAACGATAATAGGTAAATCTATTTCATAAATATGCCAATCAGAATGACCCGGTCCTAATCCTGGCCCATTTCCTTGTCCATCATGTGGCCATGCTCCACCAGAAGGCCATTCTGGATTTGTCTG
>Ga0315333_10000201_pt1 | contig 18531 bp, 19 predicted proteins | sample M120034915metaG_FD_204521 | JGI IMG/M metagenome (GOLD analysis project Ga0315333, IMG submission 204521) | Ammonia-oxidizing marine archaeal communities from Monterey Bay, California, United States - M1 200m 34915 | ecosystem: Environmental > Aquatic > Marine > Intertidal zone | place: USA...
CCCTTCCTCCAGAAATAAATGCCAACCGTGGCCTTGTCGCTAATTGGGTTTTTTTCCTGAAGGTCGATTACGTAGCCCTTATCATTAAGCTTTGCGTAGCTCCACTTCGGGTGAGTTGAGTAAAAAGTTAATATTCCGCCGTCTATTCCATCTCCTATCATTGAATACATGAACTCATTGCTATCCCATTCAATATATTGATCGGAATTGGCAATTAACAAAGGCTCGTCATTGTCTATGTGCTCTTTGGCAAGTAACGTTGTGCATGCCGCTCCTTCGGTAACGCCATCTACCAGAACAAGTTTGCAATTGGGAGAAATTCGCTCCAATGTATTTTGTAGATTATATTTTTCGTAATGAGATTTTTGAACAATAAAAATATGTTGTGCATCAATATTTATATTATCTACAACTGCTTGGATCATGGGTTTTCCGCGAATCTCTATTAGGGGCTTGGGGAATGTGTACCCAGCGTTTTTAAAACGAGAACCAGCTCCAGCCATTGGTATCAAGACTTTCATTTTGCCTCCTTGCCATTTGGGTATAATTTTTCCTTCTTCATTCGCTTTCATTATCACTTTGTTTATTTTTTCAAAATCCGTATCTCTCGAGTTCATAACTGCGCATAAATGCGCCCCCGAAGATACCGCTGCAGCTCTTCCGATATGAGAATCTTCAACGATGACACATTCTTTGGGCGAAACGTTCATGCCTATCATTGCCTTTAGGTACATTTCGGGGTTTGGTTTTGGGTGCATGACATCTTCATTAGTCACGTAAAACTCCATAAATTCCATCAGGCCCTTTCGGATTAAAATCATTCTTGTGGTTTCTCTAATCGAATTGGAGCAGACACATACTTTTAGGCCTTTCTTTTTTAAGTCTTTTAATATTTTAATTAATCTAAAATCAGTAGTATACTCTTCATTGATTCTATCTACGGTCGCTTTTTGCTTCCTGGACCAGACTTCGCTGTAGAGTTCTTCTGGCAGTCCTTTTAGTTCGGTTAATTTTTGTAATTTTTTTGTAGTTGGCAGGCCGTCAAATGTAGATAAATGCTCTTCTCTTTCTATTATATACTTTTCGCCAAAGGAGGCTAGCGCTTTATTTAGCGCAGTATAATGCATGTCTCTGGATTCAACTAAGACTCCATCTAGGTCAAATAAAACTGCTTTAATCATCTATTGTGCTTGCTAAATCCCAGTCCGCTTCAATGTCTATATCTAGGTTCTCGGGGTAATTTATTATATAAAAATAGGGGTTTATTTCTATTCTTGATTTGCTCATTAAGAAATTTCCAGAATTAAAAATATAAAATGCACTATTTTCCTCATAATATTCTGGCAAGTCTTGGGTTTGCTCTAGTTTTGTGGGGTTATGATTAATGGGGCAATATCCATAAGACTCTTTTCTCCAAAACCTAGTCTGAATTTTGTTGCACGAAACTATTGAATCAAATCTATCTAGATAAGAAAATGCATTTAATATGGTTTCTTCTTTTAGAAATGGAGAAGTTACATGCGTTTGGCAGAGCGGCCCAGTTATATTATTTGCATTTATACAGCATTCTATTAAATCACATACTGAAACATCATGACCTATTAGACTGTTGTGTCTCCTGTAGGCAGTAACATGTTTATACTTCTCGCATTCTTCTAATATTTCATTACTATCAGTATCTATAAAAATTTTAAATTGATCAAACTTCTCTACTGCATGCTTCCATAGGGGTAAGCCATTGTTCAGAACTCTAAAATTCTTGCTCGGAACTCTTTGGGAGTCTTGCTTAATTGGTATGAACAATTTTTTCAAATTCTTCACGGGACAAGTCGCTCATTTGTAAAATTTTATTTAAAATTGGATCGGTTTTTATTTCTGGGCAAGTTTCAAGCATGGACTTAAAATATTTCCATTGAGGAATTTGCTTGTGCGTTCTTGATGCAAAGCATTTTTTCGAAAACTCTTCTTCTCCCATTTTGCAGCCTTTCTTGTATCCTTTTATAAACGAATCCAGATAGAAGCTGTACCCGCAGACGAATAATTCCTTGGGCTTGTGGTTTAGTATATCAAAAACTGCAGAAAATCCAGTATTTGCCCTGGATTCGGCTTTAGAATTTATTTCTGAATAATGGTCGCACAACATAAATCTAAAATTAAATTCCTGTTTTGCTTTTGTGAGAAAATTTCTGTCAAACCATTTTCCTGGAGAATTCTTGCATCGCTTTCCATCTTTGTTTGATTTGGGTATCGAGCATATCCATTTTACCCCACTTTCTTTAAAAAAATCTGTATTCAAGTCTCCTCCATTATTTGGACTCTTGACTCCGCAATTGTATAATACGTCACATTTTGTTCCCAGTTTTTCTGGGTAGAGGTTCATTATTTCTATCCCCCTGTTAACCCTGACGACGATATCATATGAATCTATAGTTTCCCCTAGATCGAGGTCTAATAAATATGATGCAGGTCCAACTATGCATACCTTTTTGCCGCTCAAATAATTCAGAAAGTCAGTGTCTTGGAGGAAGTTCATTAGTGTGTTGAGAAATTTAACTTACAATAGTCTAGCGCACTGTTTAAATTGTTTTCTCCGTGGTGCATATGGTAAACCTTTGGGTCGTGCAAAAAGCCTTTATTTTTTAGCTTGTTTTGTTTGCTTCTGACATTATATTCTCTTGGTAATACATGAAATTTTACATCTGATTCCCATAGGGAAATTCTGAACGAAGGTTGATCCCATGGGCATTTGTTATTGTATTTTTTGTAATACGCTCTCCAGAGAGAAAATAAGTTATCTATGGATTCCGTCTTCTTGAAGCATATTACTCCAGTATTTAGTTCGGAAAATCCATATGGTATATTTTTATATTCTGTCATGATTTTAGAATATTTTGGACGCTTCCTGCATGTATCGTCGCAAATGGCCATATCGAATTTACTTAAAAGTTTAAAAATGTCATCTATTGGGCTATCTATAACCGTATCCACATCCAGGAAAAGAGTTTCTTCGTATGGCGATTGTTTGATATGCTCTACTTTGGGTCTTTTTGCCTTGGGCTTTATAATTTCAACATTATCTACAAATTTAGACAAAAATGCTTTGTCCGAAAGGAATGTTATGTGCAGATCTGGGTGAAATTTCTTTAAAGATTCTGCGGAAATTATCCCTTCTTGTATGTACTTATCTCCATAGCAGATATATAATGCGCCTCTTTTCATGGTATTATCGATTTATGCTTAAAATATATGTCTTTTCCTCTTTTTTGGATAGGCAGGTAGTTGTTGGTATGTTTTAATATATTCTCATTATGGCTATAGGAAAGATTTTTCTTAATTCTTTTGTGGAAATGTTCGTCGTTCCAGCTTTCTATAAGTAAGTGTTTATTATTTTCAAGGATGGACCGAGCGCCTTTTAACACTTCGGGCTCATGGCCCTCCGTGTCGATTTTAATAAAAAATGTCTTATCTATTCCTTCCTGGCTTAAAATGTTATCTAAAGAATCTGCTTCGCATTTATTAATAGGTGAATTATCTGGGGCTTGGTTGAGGTATGTGGTTCCCGCCTTTTCGTCTTTACCCTTGAACACGATTTTTTTTTTAGAAGAGACTGCTGTTTTGAATACTTTTATATTTAAATTCTCTTTTTTTTTGGTTTTAAGTATTTTTTCGGCATTGATTTTATTTGGCTCAAAGGAAAGTATGCTGATGTCTGGGCGGTCTCTTTTTAGCTCCCTTGCTATGGAGATGGATGTGTTTCCGTCGAAGGCTCCAACGTCTAAAAAGATGGAATCTGCGGGGGAGGTCTTTAGTATTTTGATTATGAACGTATTCTCTGAATCAAGACTTCCTGAGATTATATCCTTTTTAAAAAAAGAAAGGTCTGCGTGTTGTAAGAACGCCTCGTCGTGCTTTAGGTAGTAGTTGTGCCTGCTGCGATTTTTTCGTATATTTTTTTTGCCCATTCTATTGGATTATAGAGCCTATCGAACTCTTTTCTAGCGTTTTTTGCAATAAACTCCCTGCGCTTATAGTCGGACAATAGTCTGAATGATTCTAGGTACCCATTTTTTGACATACAAATGCTCCCGCAGTCTGGATTTCCCATTATGTGGAAATGGCTTGGGGTCATATCTGCAACTACTGGAATTCCCAATTGGTGAAAAACGAAAGACCTGCCTGCGTTGGATTTATTTTTCATTCGAAGAATATAATCTGTTCCGTATTGTCCCAGTGTTCTCGAGGTATTTAATTTATAATCATTCACTAGGCTTATGTTTGGGCACAGCCCAATGTCGCAAGATTGTATTTTTTCAACCATGGTCTCTGCGCTCCACTTTTCGGAAAGTATTTTTATATTAGGTCTGCCCGACTGCTCGCTCCAGTTGAATCCTCTTTTTGAGGTTTCCCCAGTAATGACCATGAGCTCTATATTTCGCTCCTTTGAAAATTCTTCCAGCGCCAGCTTTAGGTGTGGCTCAAATTTAAATAAATGAGAGCTATGGCCATGAAAGCAGAATCTTATTGTGTCTTTGTCTTTATGCTCCTTGGTTGGCTTATTTAAGTAAAGTCTTTCTATTAATGGAAAAATTATTACGTTTTCATTGTCTGATAAGCTGTCCTTTTCCTCTATTGACCCAACTATAATGAAATCTGCACCGTAATTTTTCCCAGCATTGGGGTTTATGAGTCCAACTTTTTTTGAACAACTTCTCGCATTATTAATCCACCTCTCTCCTCTTTTTCCTAAAATTATTATATCGTAATCTGGAATGTCTGACCTTGAGCCTATTTTTGTTTGCACTCCCATCTCTGACAGGTAAAAGCTTAAATCATGTATCCATATTCTGGTAGAACCAGTATTTGTAGACCTATTTGAGGGTATGAACAGTATCTTTAATTTTTCCATCTACAATAACCTGGGTCTTCACTGCGTTTTCGGCGCATATAGTCTCGCTTTTGTTTCTTACGTTTTTCTGAGTCCTTATTATCGTATTTCTCTTGTGCGCGCGTGAGCGCGTCTTTACCCTTGTCGGTTTTAATGTATTTCTCTTGGGCTTTATTTTTCATTATCTATGGTCCACTAGGCTGCCGAATTTCTTTCATTTTTTTTTTCGTATTTGTAATTTTATTGCATCTGACGATTGACCGCCAGCCAGTCGCGGTCGAGCGTGTCGAAGTACAGCTCGTACCCCATTTTATTTAGATTATTGTTAAGTTCTCCCTCGAATATATTGTCCGATTGATGTGGGCAGGCTTCGAAGTGGATAAATTTGGGTTGATATTTAAAGTCTTCGATTTCCTTGATAATTTTTACATCCCAACATTCTAAATCAGTCTGAAGCAAATCTACGCGGTCATATTGAAAAATATTAAAAATATCATTTATCGTAAGGCATTTAATGGGCTGAGTCTTTATTATCTTTTTAATTTTATTTTCGTCTTTTGTGATCTTATTCTCAACATGCTCGCGGGGGTGGTTGTAGTTAAAGCTGCCCACTCCATTCATCCATTTTTTGCCCCTAGGTATAAGGGATGGCTCTATAAAATAAAAATCCCTAAGGGAAGATTCGCTTTCCCGCCGCTCTTTTAATGTTATTATTCCTGCTTGCTGCCACTGCCAATGGGCGCCCGCAGTTAACTCTGGGTATTGTGATCTGTATCTTTCGGCGCATTTATCGAGGTAAAATTGGTTTGCGTCCACGAAAAGCCCCGTCCATTTATTTTTTTGAATTAATTTATATATAGGATCCGCCAGCACTCCATCATTGCAGCCCAATTGTATGAATTTCAATGGTTCGTCTAATAAGTTATCGTACTCTTGTATGGCGAGCTCGAAATTAATTTCCCGCTTATAGGTTTTCTTGATTTTCATTGTCTATAGTCCACTAGGCCGCCGAATTTCTCTCATTTTTTTTTTTGATATTTGCAATTTTATTATACCCACCTTTTGGGGGTTTTCTAAAAAAAAATAAAATTGTGTAACTTCTGGGCCCTAGATGTAGATTGTATTTGAAAAGCTCAAAGGACTTTGGCCTCGTGCTACAATGATAGATACACTAGAATGGGGTATTTAACTAAAAATATCGATTATAGGTTCCCCGTCATGGGCCACCTTGAAGGGCCTGCCGCTGGGGGAGTAGATTACCTTCTCGGTGTTCAGCCCCATTGCTCTCGCAATCGTTGCATTCAGGTCTTCCATTCCTACGCCGTTTTCTTCTGCATAGTGGCCTCTTTTATCCGACTTTCCGTAAACGTATCCCCTCTTGGCTCCCCCTCCCGCTAATAGCGAGCTGAATGCTGCGGGATGATGGTCTCTTCCGACCCTGCCAGCTTTAACTTCTGGACTTCTGCCAAACTCGCTAGCCACAACAACCATAGTCTCTGAGAGCAGGCCTCTTATCTCGAGATCATTGAGTAAGGTTGCGAGTCCTTGGTCCAATACCGCCCCTTTTGTTTCCAGACTCCCAAAGACATCATTGTGCATATCCCATCCGCCATAGTTAACTTCCACGAATCTAACATTATTTTCCACAAGCCTTCTTGCCAAGAGACAGCCTTGGCCGAAATTATTATCCCCATAGGCATCCCTCATTTCCTGGCTCTCCTTTGACAAGTTAAATGCATCCAGGTCTTTGCTCCGCATTAATTTTACCGCATCATCATACAGGTCCGTATAGGCCCTTACTCTTTTTTGTGGAAATTTATTCGAGAAATTTTCATTAAAAGATTTTGCTATATCTAGTCTTTCATTATAAAGGTTTTCGTCTACATACTTCGCCTTCTTTACGTTCTGGATTCCCGCGCTAGGATTACCCAAGGGAAGGGGTCCGTATTTCTTTTCGAGATATCCCGCCCCTAATATATTGCTTCCGCCGTTGACTCTAATATTTGCGGGAAGGGTTGGGCTTAGGTTTCCCCTCTCCTTCGTGATCCAGCTTCCTAAGCTTGGATGAATAATCGTCCCTCTTTTTTGGTAGCTTGTGTGGAGTAAGTAGTTGGCCTGTTCGTGTGCTCCTTGATTGGTGTTGAGCGATCTCACTAAGCTGGCGAGATGCATTTGTTTTGCTGTTCGGGGTAGCCAGTGCCCTAATTGAATCCCATCTGCAGAACTATCTATAGCCGTCGTTTCTCCCATGACGTCTTTATTTTCTGGCTTTGGGTCAAACGTGTCGATGTGGGTCATTCCTCCTGCCATATAAAGGAATATAACGCTTCTTGCTGTGGGTACGACATCTGGGATGTTTGCCCCTATTAAATCTCCCGCTCCCAGAATCGCGCTCACTCCAAGGCATGACTTCGCCACGCCCTCGATAAAATTTCTTCTTGATATTTCGTTTTTCATATTAATTCCTTTATTTTATGAATATAAATTCGTGACTATTTAATAAAATCCATGCCACATGTTTAAAGCCATCTTTTTTATCTATTAATTTTTTAAGTGCGTTTATCTCTGTAGAATTAGGTTTTCTTGAGAGGATGGAAAGGAATACACTTTCGATTTGTTTTGTTTTCGAATTTTCTGATTGCATTTGCTTGATGAAGCTCGCGTCTTTCTTGTTTAAAATATTGGTTTCGACAAATCCATTTAACAAATTTAAAACTTGTGTTGTGTTCGGTTCTGAGCTACTATTATCTATCTGCTCTTTGTCGCTACCCCCAAATTGTCTAATTAAATGTCCACCTGGGGCGGGGTAGGGCAAGTAGCTGCTTCTTACCAGATGTCTATCTATAAACTTCTTTGGGTCTTTTACGTATGAATCTATCCCTAATACTCTTGCGAAATTCCTATCTTTGGGGTGCGCATCTGCTAATTTTTTAAAGTCTTCATATATATCTTCCGCGTTTGCGTCTTTATATCTTTCAAATATAACCGAGTAATCTGGTTGGTTGTGGAGGTACACTCTAGTCGAATCATCAATTTCATTATAAACTAATGTAACCAATGAATCCCATAGCTGTTCGCCAGTCATTCTTCTTAATAGGGGGCCAGAGAAAGAATATTCTTCTAGGTTTTTATAATCCTCCTTCATGCTTTCTCTTTGGAATAATCTAGTGTTAATTAAAATTCTTTTATACTCCCTAAGGTCGTAATTGACACTAACCATAATCCTCTCTAGGTACTTCATTAATTCTTGGTTATTCGCCACCGTATCATCCATCATTGAGTCTATTGGCTCAATAAGTCCTACTCCGAAGACATGTTTCCAGATTCTATTTGCAATCATGGTGGTGAATCGCGGATTATCCTTGCTCGTTATCCACTCTGCAAGAACCAGCCTGCTTTGAGGATCTGAATTTTGGGGATCAAGTGTCGGCTTGGGAGTAAAGATTGCCTTCGCGAGAACAATGTCTCCTGGCTCGCCATCACTTTCGGCGTAATCTTTGGGGAGTTTTATTTTTCCAGTGCCATCATTTTCTATTCCGAAAATCAAGGAGTCTCTAACTTGATTCCTCCAGTTATTAAATGTTCCAGATCTTTCGTCCGCTTCCTCTCTAATTATCTTGTTGAGTTTTCCAATTTCTTTATTTGCATCATTTATTCTGACGCTCCCTATGCCAGAAGTGAATGCCGTCATTTCGTAGAACTCTTTTTGTGTCCACCTGTCGAATGGGTGGTCATGGCACATTGCGCACTGCAATCTTGTACCAAGGAAAATTCTAAGCGTATGCGAAAGGTTGTCTTCTTGCATGCCCCTGTCCCTGAGAAAGTAGCTGACCGCCGCAGCTTCGGGGGTTTCATAGAGCCTCCCCTTGCTTCCTACTAGCTCCTTGACTATTTGACTGTAGGGTTTATTTTCTTCTATAGATTTTCTTAGCCATTTTCTGTAAACCCCTCCAACATTAATGTTTGTTCCATTTACTCTATCTTTTATCCTGAGCATGTCGCTCCACCAATTTAACTGGTGGTTTATGTATCCATCTGAATTTAATAATTTTTGGGTTAGTTTATCTTTTTTATTTGGATCGCTATTTTTTAGGAAAGAGTTTAGCTCTGATTGCGTAGGAATTCTGCCAATTAAGGTTAGATATAGCCTTCTGGCATAAGAGCTATTGTCCAGCTCTTTGGTTTTGTGAGCTCTCTTCGCCCTTAAGTTATCGTCTACTAGCTTATCTATATATGCGGAATAACTATTGAGCGTCCTTTTATCAAGGGGTGTTTTGACCGAGGGTATATTCCTGTATCTATTTTCAGAATGATACAGCTCAATTTGTTTTTGGGAATCTTTTGTGAGTAGGCTTATTTGAAACCTAAACTTTTGGTGATCTTCCGCTTTTTGAAAAAGCAAGTGCGTTGCGTTCGCTTCAAGTATTTTACCTTCGGCTATATTTCCATCGTTAAAATATAGCTTTTCTGCAAGGCAGCTTCCCGCGAATAAAAAAAATATAAATATTTTTTTCATCTATCATTGTATTTTCCGTCTGTGAGCCCCGCCCCTTTCGCTCTTAAGTCTAGGCCAACTTTCTGTGACGCATTAATAATCAAGTCTAGGTAATATTGGGGGTCTCCAGAGTCTTTGGCGTGATACTCGTCGCTGAACACAACTCCATTCTTGTTTTCAATGTGCCGTTTGTTTTCTTGCCAATAATATTTTCTAAGATTTGAATTCTCCAAATACCTCATTCCTTGCCATGCGCTTTCCACGAACTCCTTGAAGGATTTCGCAAACGTTTTGCCTCGGTCAACTTGGAACATGATCCCGCGATAAAGCCCGCCATACCCGTTCAGCTCACCCTTCAACTTCTGTAAGTCCTTGGAGTAATGATCCTGAGGTTTCTTATTGAAGGTTGGTAGATGGTATGCGGGTTGCGCTTCGTCTTGAAAAACAAGCGCCAACACGTTATCCTTTTTCGTTGCTTCAGTGAAGAACTGCAGGGTTCTTTCTCCGTTGCCATCCACGATCGTAACCCTTCTATTATAAAGCTTCTCATCGTTGTTGTAGTATGGAAGCAACGCATCTTTAAGCAGGGTGTCCCTCATGATCTCAAGTTGCTTGCGTGTGTTTAAGATAGAGCCGCTTCCGTCAACATGCATCATGATATGCAATGCTCCGTCTGGCGGAAGATCATATTCATGCTTCCCGTGTCCGTGTCCATGCCCTTTGCATTCACCCCCGCATTCCTTGCATCCCTTACCAGGCCCAATTCCGATTCCAAGTGATTTCTTGACCATGCCAGTTACCAAGCCCGCTGCTCCTCCTGCCCCTGCCCCCCCTACGAGTCCACCGACCCCACCTACTGCGGGAGATGCGGTTGAGCCTGGGATTCCTGGGTTGCTTGCTGGGTTGCTTGGGTTCGTGTGAGATGTTATCTCCGCACCGTCCGAATATCCGTCTCCATCGGAATCTGATTTCGTTGGGTCTGTTCCGAGCAGAGCTTCAGTCTCTGCGGTAAGGCCGTCTCCATCCTTATCCGTTCCTGTTCCAGGAGGCACTGTTTGAACTGAACTATACGTTCCAACTCCGCCGAGGGCAGGCACTGTAGTTCCGCCCAATACTGCTTCGCCAATACCTGCGCCGAGGCCTGCTCCGCCACCCGCTCCTGCTCCTGCCACGCCACTGCCGATTCCTGCGCCAACACCTTGGCTCGGAAAGTTATACGCATATAAATCCCCCTTGTCAAATCCAAATCCGTTTTTGCCGAGCCCTTCAAATTGGGCATCAAGTTCACCAAGTTCACCGAGTTCAAGGTCATCTCCGTCCCGAGATAACGTAAGGCCCGCAAGGTTGTCTCCGTCAATTCCAAACTTATCCTCAATGGAGATTTTTTCTTCGTTTTCGGTTGTAGAATCAAGCTCCGCCAGCCTTCTCTCTAGAAGTCCATGGTCAACGCCCTTATCCAGCCCACCTCTGAGATGATCTTCGTTATAAGCATCATTAATCCCGCCAGAAGTATGTACCCCGCGAGAGACGCCAGTGCGAGCAATGCTGCCGACGCCGTAGTTAGCCAATTCTTCATCTATAATTAAGTCTCTGTTTAAATTTCGATCATTTAGTGCAATGCGATCTGAATTAGAAACTATTGTGGTATTATGTGGTAAGTTATTTCTTCTGATTAATATATCTGGATCCTCGTCTAGTATGACCCTAGCTCCTCTATCTATTCCTACGTCATAATCTGTAATAAAAGTACGGTTTGTTTCGTGTCTATCTAGATACACGATTTCCTCCCCATGGGAACTAATAAACAAGTCGGCATCTAGAACTTTCGTGTCATCTGCCGTTTCAACGGGAGCCGTAGGTGATTCGCTTGGCATATTCGATATAATTAAAAAGAGAAACGATAGAGCGCAAATGTAGCCCGCGGCAAGGTTTATTACTGAGGCTCGTTTTAGTTTTTTATTTTTCATCACTTCTATTGTTGTTATTGTTTTTATTTACTTCTTCCCATTTTTCTTTATTGAATTTATACACTACCCTGGACTTTGACCCAGGTTCGTGAAAAAACCACCCAAAGTCCTGCGAAAAATAATACGGAGCAATTAGGGGCGAAGCGTATACCCAGCCCAATTCCTGACCCCATACCCAGCCTTCAAATGGAGTACCTGGGGAGCGTTCGAGGGCGGAAATTCTTTTCTTGTTTTGCGCGTTTTCTTTTGAAAGCCTTTCCGATAGGTCATTTGCTATGGCAAAATCTTCTTGGAGTTTTGACAGGTCATTTTTTAATTCTTCTATTTCTGCCTCTAATTTTGGGTCCGCTGGGAGTTGCGGAGACTGGGGGTTGATCTGTGACGTTATATTCTTATCTGGCTCTGGGGGCTGCTCCTTGGGCTTACCAGCTCGCCTTTCCCTGCTGAAAGATTCTTCCGCAAAAAGCGTTACCCCTTTGTATTCCCTGCGGGCAGCCTCTTTTTCTGGATCAATGAAACGAATTCTGTCTTTATAGCTTGACAGTGGCGGGACTTCCTTGGAATCGGCGGAATGGGTTGACCCAAATAGGGAAAGCAAAAATAGGGGGAGTATTTTCATTTCGCCCTACTCGCATTTGCAGTCGCCGCAGCCCTTTTCCGCACAGTTGTCGCATCTGCAGATCTTGTCGCCGTTACATTTATGAGTCAAATAAACTTTTGTTTGTATGGACGTGCATCCATAGAGGAATAGTGAAGCTAATATTGTAGTGAGGTATTTCATTGACGCCTGTCTCCCGTTTGCCTTGTTTCTCTGATTTCTTTTTGAAGTTCCTTTTGTGCATTCTTGACGGCCTTATGCTTGTCAGCATTTGCTTGCTTGAACTCTTTTATGAGGTCTGTGCGCTGTTCCTTTGATAACTCCTTTGAATTCTTCAACTTTTCGTGAAAAGCCTTTTTAACTACATCAAGTTCTTTTTGCTTCTCGCGGACTTGTTGTAACTTTTGCTTTACTTCTGCAGTTGGTTCGGGTTTCTTGGGGCGCTCTGGGCGATTCTCCTTTTGCCAATCTTGAATTAACTCGCCAATTTCCTTTTGGGCTTCAATTAAGTCTTTGTTATCTCCACGAAATTGCTCAACCGCCTTGCGGACTTCTTCACGCGATGGCTTCTTCCCGAGCGCCTTTATCTTTTCGCGCAATCCGTTTTGAAGAAATTGTTGAGCCTCCTTCTGTGCATCCATCTTTTCCTTAAGTTCGGCAGGCGGTTCTGGGCGGGGTTGTGGCTTCGGTTTAACTGGAGGTTTTGGTTTTGGCTTATTCTTGCCCTCTTCCTTGTCCGAGCCCCTTGCGTCCTTCTTTAGATTTTCCGTAATCCACTTAGCGAGTGTCGAACTTCCCCTACCGAAATCAGCAGGGAGTTTAACCATATCCTTAGTCTGAATCTTGGGTGGGTGTCCCCAGTGACGAGGAAAGGGGCTCCAGCCGCGGCCAAGGCCAGTAGCGGGAGTATCATCAAGGGTAGACTCTCCGATGTTCACATGAAAATCTTCATCCGAAAGCTCTTCGTGTTGCTTGGCATTAACGTTTCCCGCAATTAAAGCGGCTATTAGTAGGTATTTCATAATTTTAATATATCTATTTGTTTTTAAAAATCAATTCTTTGCTTGTCTTTGTTTCTCTTTTATTAATTCTTCCATAAAAAATTTAAGCGCCGCCAAGTCGTTGTTCTCCATGGCAACTGCAAGTTCGTGTCTATAGGTCTCTATCCAATTTCTTTTTGTTTCGTCAAATTTAGTATCTTCGGGCGTGTGATTATAAGTTGTAGCACAACTTGTTAGTAAGATTGCTGGCCAAAACTTAAACACATAGTAATTTACACTCTATTTTTAGCTTTGAGAAGTTTATGGGATAACGTATTTACTTAGGGAATCGCTCAATGCATCCTCTACTGGCCTGATTTTAACGTATTTTTCTAGTTTTGTTGTGTCTAGTACGCAATTTGATCTTGGGGCGAGAATTTCTTTCGAGAAGGTTCCGTAATCCTCAAAGAAATTAAATTCTTTATTTTGCATTTTAAATTTTAAGTTGTCTCTTAGGTGGCGCTTTATTAATTCCACCACCCTCTTTGTCGTCGAGCTTCCCTTGTTTGTGATATTGTATATTCCGTGTGGAGCCTCCCCTTCCAGTAAATCCATGCAGTACTGCGCGAAGTCTCCTCTGTGGGAAAGTGAGTTCTCTACATCTATAAGTCTATCATAGGTCAACAGCTTGGTCAAGTAGTTTCGGGGGGACGGGTGTTCGTCGAATGGTATTCTTAATCTAAAAACATAAGAGCGGGGGTTATGCCTCAATATCATTTTTTCGCACAGGGCTTTTGTTCCGCTATAAAAACTGCCATTATTGAATGTGAAGTTTGGCTCGTCTTCTTCCGCGAAATGCTTTTCGTATCCGCTATAAATGCAGCCCGAAGATATTTGTACTAGGGTGGAATAGTTTGTCGTGCAGAAGTTCGCTAGGTTCGTTGGGAACACAACGTTTCCCATAATAGTGTCTCCTTTGTTTTTTTCGCAAGAGTCAACATTCGGTCTGCCTACGTATCCCGCACAATTAATTATGACTGAATTTCTAAAAGGCGTTTTACGGTTATGATAATTTATATGGGCGTAATCTGAGAATTCTTTAAAGTCTGTATAGTCTACATCTGATCGGCTTAGCGCCAAGTAATGCAACCCTCTCTTTTCGCATTCGGCGATGATGGCTTGTGCTATGTATCCGTTTTTACCAAGTATTACGTACATATGTTATATATACCGCCTCTTAGGGAATTGTCAACTGGAAGTTCTTTTAAGAATTTTTTATAAGTATAATTAAAATGCTTAAGGTCGTTTCCAAAAACACCTTCTACTGCTTTTTTCATTTCATCGTCATATAGTAAAGATTTGTTAACCTTCGGTTTGTTTGGATTGCCGTTCATTTTTATGAGATTGTTTTTAATTTTATACTTTTCGCAAAAATCATCATAATCGGACTCTAGGTTTTCAAATTTTAAAATATCTGTTGCAACAATATTGTTACTCGTGTCGGTCAAGTAATTATAGCAGTTGACAAATTCAGGGAGCCCTGCGTCTGCTAGAACTGTTGGGGTGTCCATTACAAACTGTTTGAATGTTATGCTTTCAGGGATAGTATTTTTCATTTTCACCTCGCCCCGATTAGGACATTGGCGATAACTGTTTCGGTAAAACGAAAATATTGACCACAACCTGTCATAAGGGTTTCTGACTACTGCCATAATTGGTAAATGGCTATCTTCTTTTTTTAAAATGTGCCTTATGTACGTATGTGAAAATCCATAACCCTTTTTTAAGGCTTTGGCTTTTTTTAAACATCTTCCGATGCTATAACCCGCAGTCTTGGGGATATGAATGAAAATCACTTTCTGTTTGCTGCTTGTCATATTTATTATCTTTTTTTATTCACAAATGGCATCGTCAATTCGGCGCCCCAAAACTTCTTTTTTTGCAAGTAGTAGTCATGATCTGTATTGAAATATGTTTCGCAATTTATTTTGTATTTATCCTCTATGACTAAACCAGGGGGAAGGGGTTTGTTTTCGTCAAAATCCATATAGAGAGATTTATTAACTCTGCATGACCTAGCCCAACCGTGAGTGAGCGGCTTGAGTTTTCTGATTTTTGGGTCAGATAACGATTCTAGTACTTTCTTTAGTACGAATTTCCAGTTCGTGCCTCGAGCCCCCTTTGTGGCAATTGTTTTGCCTGAGCCACCGTAAGATTTGATTTTATCGGGATTCCTATAAACCATATCATTATATTGAAACCTAGATTCATCATAAAAATAATACTGTAAATAATTTACAATAATCTGGCAGTAGTACCAGGATTGTTCTTGATAGCTATTGTAATAGGGAAGCAGGGTTTTCGCCGCATCCTTGTGAAAGCAGGCAACTGCGTGATCTGCGCCATACGTCCTCTCCATTTCGTCTCTTGTGTACCTTCCCGCTTTTGATATCCTTGGGTATAGTACCGAAGGCTCGTTTCTGACTAGGCAATCCTGGAGCTTGGGTATCCCGTTTTGGAGATCTGTAATCGCATCATCGTCCATAAATATAAAATAATCATAACCCATATCTTTAACCCTGCTTAGCAAAAGATTCCTTCCTTCTCCCCATGTAGTATCTGGATCGAAAAATAGCGAAAACCAGTCCTCTTTCTTATGTCCATCGACCCAACTTGAAACATAAACGGCCGAATCCTTATTCTTTAGATAGGAATAATTGTCCCTTAGCTGGCCTCTGGAGCGAACTAAATAGCAAAATTTCATATATTTAAATCCTCCTGTTTTATTAAAGGTCTCATTATTCTTGGCGCGCCTGAATCTCTGCCATAGAGAAATGGCTTTCGGCTTTTGTGTTTTGCCTTGTACTCTTCTGGGTTTTTAACTCTATCAATTGGGACATATCTCAATCTCCCATCTTCGGCGGATAAGCAAAAGGGAATGTGTTGTTTATTGTCTACATTCATATTAATCGAATCAAGGTAAAATTTTAACCTCTGTTCTGAGTTGTGTCTAGAGTGCTTCTTTTTTCGGGGGGGTTTTTTGCATAAATCCTTATAAAAATCAAAATATTTAACCATCCCTTTGGGACTACTTACCGCAATCCTGTCGCAATAACCTTTGTACGCGGCATTTTTCGGCACTAATATTGTGTCGTTGGTTGGGTCTGGGAGGTTTAATTCAAAGTCCTTAAGGAAGAAAGCATCTGGGCGGAGCCTAACGAAGTAGTCGTAGTCATTTAAATATTTTTCCGCCAAAAGTTTCCCCTGATATCCCATGTACCACTGCATCATAACCGCCATACCGCGTGAGGGCACTCCAAATTCGTTTCGAACTTGGGAGACTGGATTATCTTCTATATATAGAGAGTCAATAATATCTGATTTGGGCATTAAGTCTTCCGCTAGGGCCCCTTCTTTTAGGTAAAAAAATAAATAGTCTACGTCTCCAAAATGAGGCTCAAGGAATTTCTTTATCGTAGGGTACGAATGATTGAAGCCTCTTAGTTGCCCAGTTAATATAAAAAGGGTTTTCATAATTCCCTGATAAAAACATTATAGCCCTGCTCTGATAGCCTATTGTACGTTGTGCGCGCCTGTCTTGTCGGGGTGTCTTCTCCGCAGAGCAATATACATTCTTTCGGTTTGTAATGTTCCGTTATCATGTTTAATGTTTTGTCGCAGAATTCAAAAAGGTTATTTCTGTTGATTCTTTTTATCGGCCTATAGAAATCGCCATATATCACTGTATCGTATTTATGTTTTTCTATATTGTTGCTAAGTGCGACATCTGCATTCTCGTTCCTGTACTCTGCGCGATCTAAATTTTGAGAGTATGTAAATCCTCTTCCGTATAATTTGGAGGCCCTATCATTGTAGGTGTCCCAGGTTCTTCCTTCAAGATCTTCGTTAAAATTATTATAAAGATAATTTGCGCAAGGGTAGTCGTGGCAGGATTTTTTCAATAGCTCCTTGAATCCATGAAGGCATAGGTCTGCGAGGTAATCTGGCGCCTTCTTCTTGTATAAAAATAATATATTTTTTGCCGAGCTTAAATTTGATTTATTTAATATGTATTTCGCTGCGGAAATTGTAGTTAAATTTTCTCTAGTATATGAAATTAATTCTTCGCAAAATTTATTGTACAAATCTTTGTTTAAATTATTTATATCCAGCTTGCTATACGCCTCCTTTAGTATTCCCCATGGGAAATTTGTCATCGTATTCTCTGGGCATTGCTCAGGGTTTTCGAAAATAGGAATGCCGCCGTTTGCTAAAATTTCATAATGCCTCATACAGTCCCAGCCGCTTTTCCTTTTGGTGTACGCGAAAAAGCTCTCTTTGTAATCTTTATAATAATCCTCCTCCTTTTCGAAGGGGTATTTTCTTTTGCCCCTCCAGCGCCTAGGCGCGGAAATTGGAAAACTCCTGTTTTTTTGCGGAACTTTTTCTACGACCTTGCAGCTGGGAACGCTGAAGCTTATTGGGTAGATTGGCACTATAATATTTTAATTTTCTTCGGTTTCTCAGGCTCTTTCTTGGGAAGCTCGACCAGCAGGATTCCATTATTAAAGTCCGCCTTGGTTTTATCGTGCCTAATATTGTCCCCCAGTTTGAACGAGCGCTTAAATGAAGAGCGCTTTAGCTCTTTGCGAATATATCTCGTGCTAGTATCCTCATCGTGACTATGCTTTAGTCCCGAAATTGTAAGGATATTTTCTTCGAGGTCAACGGATACCTCTTCTTTTCCTAAGCCTGGGATTTCCGCTTCAATTGTGATCTTATCGTCATAATCTACCACGTCTACCTTGGGGTAAGAGTTGTTTCCAAAAAACTCTATTCCAAATTCCTGACCAAAGGCTGGGAAGGCTTTGGCTAGAACGTTATCGAATAACGAATCGAACGGGGTGAGAAATTCTTCCCTGCTTACTCTTGATGGATTTTTTTTATGTGTCATTTTAACTCCTTGTTTGAATGTTAGTGAGCCCTTTCGGCGCTCAAGAAGCCTCGTTTGAGTCCTTCCATATACATTATAGCTAAAATTATGCCAAAATCAAATTAAAATAAAATTTGAAGTGCGACTGCCAGGGCTAAAAGAACTGCTATTTGCCAAAGTTTTACGTGATGAATCATATTTTATTATATGATGTTTGGCAAAAAAATAAACTTTTACTTCCTGCATCTTTTGTCGTATGTGCCTAGCCAGCAAATTAGCGCCACTAAAAAACTGAATATGCATTGAAGGCTTTGACTGTACGCTAGCACGAATGCTAAATATACATTCATAACGCAGAGGCCAACTAATAATTTACCCCTGGCGGTATATTTCGTCACGACATTTTTTTATCCAAATTTTCTTGAATCTCTTTGATTCTAGACCTTAGGGTGCTTACTGTCGTTTTGAGGTAGCCGCAATCATGGGGTTCGATCCTTGATTCTAGTACCCTTACTTCTTCGTGCAGGGTATGTAGATGCCTCACCATATCTCTTATTTCCGTCATATCACTCATCCGACTTTAGCTAGCAATATTATGCAAGCATATTTGGGATATCCAAAGTTGATTCTTCGTTGCTCTCGGGGTTCTCAGAGTTCTCAGAGTTCTCAGAGC
>Ga0315333_10000207_pt1 | contig 18112 bp, 34 predicted proteins | sample M120034915metaG_FD_204521 | JGI IMG/M metagenome (GOLD analysis project Ga0315333, IMG submission 204521) | Ammonia-oxidizing marine archaeal communities from Monterey Bay, California, United States - M1 200m 34915 | ecosystem: Environmental > Aquatic > Marine > Intertidal zone | place: USA...
GTATGGCAGGAAAGACTGCACAATATAGAGAGAAGAAGAACTTATTATCTCCTAACTTGTTTGGATACTTTGCGGCTTTTGACTTTGATACTAACCATCCTGTATTAAAAAAATTACTTAAGAAGATATGGGTTTATATAGATAATGGCTAAACATTCAGATAGACATATACTTAGGCAACAAAAAAAGTTCAACAAACAACTTAAACATCAGTTTATTAAACCTAAAAAAGCCGACCCTAATATGATTCCTTTACACCAAACAATCACGCTTGATCATCTTACTAAACCAAAGTTGGCTCCGGGAGGTGGATTCGAACCACCACGCTCTCCCAAGCAGTAGATAAACAGTCTACCATGTCTACCAAGTTCCATCATCCCGGAATAACTTCAATTTACTTTATACTCTTCAACCGCTCTTAGTAGCCTAGTTATTCCTATGCCACCTCCGACTCTAGGTATAAAGTCATAGCTTAAGAACTCGTTTAGTTCATTTTCTACACGCTCTTTACCAAACTGTCCGTATAGTAATTCTGCGTACATACCATCACTTATAGTATGAAAGCTATGACGCATCTCGTCGGCATTACTACTACGTTCTGCTGAACCTATTGTTTCTTGCCCTGCTATAATAACATCTATCTTAGCCGCTGTTCCGTCTCCGTTTTGCTTCATGTTCCAGAATGGTGAAGTAGTATTTGGAAAGTTTTTAATCATACAAACTCTACCTTGCCATTGCTCTGCCATCGCAGTTTCTTCTTTATGGGTTAGTTCTTCTACATCAAATATGCCAGCCCAGTCTAGGTAGTCTTTAGTTACTACACTATCTTTAGGCCCAAACCCCATGTATTCTATTAGCTCCTTTTCCATGATCTCAAGCTCCGTAATTGTACCAGGAAACTCAAACTCAAACATTGGAAATATTAAGTCATGTCGCCCTTCAATTGGGTTTGGTTCTTGTCTATAGGAAGTGGAGACACAAAAAAAGCCCTTCGATGAAGGGCGTGTAAGTAACTCGTATTCTAGCCACATTTGGCCTGTCTGTGGTAACGGCCAAACATTGCCGGCGTAATTGTATGTACTAACTGTAGTAGGATCTTCACAAGCCGCTAGTATGCTTAATCTGTTTTGAGTATGTACTTCGTAAAATCCCTTAGCCAAAAAAAACGACCGTAAACGGCCGACAGTTTCGGTAAAATACTCTGGATTGATAAGTTGGGTCATTAGTTATTTCTCCTGTGTTTGAAATTAAATGTATCAGCTTTTGGATCAAATTCAAACGTTAAATTATCCCAGTTACTAATATCTTTAATAGTTGAGTTCCAATGCCATTTGTACTCCGTACTCCAGCCGTCCACACGAACGTTATACGTTTTCGTATTTGTTAATGCGTCGGTCATAAGTTTGACTAGTTCGACGTCTTTAAATTGTGTATTGGTGATGGTATGTGTTGGTGTTTTGTGGTTTTTAGTATTTAAGAGTTCTCTTGGCATACTAAAGTAATATTTATCCAATTGGGCAAAAAGCGGTACCTTAACGGTTTGAATGTGTTTTTGCGACCTCGCTCGAACAATATCTTGTTCGCCTTTCTATGCAAACAACTTAACCAAAATTACTACTTGTAGAGCTAATATTATTAAAGGAATAATAGTTCTAACAAGTTCCATAGTATGATTAATGTTATCGAGCTTCTTTTCTAAATTTGTTTTATTCTCTAACATGACTATAGTATACAACTTTTAGTGTACAAAGTCAACCATTATTTTTCCAATTCCTTTGGACAGTTTCGCACTCCCATAGGATCGCAATAGGGTTCGTCATCTTCGATTTTAGGCAACATAGGATTTTTTATAGGCATTAATAATTCTTTACAAAAGTGTATTCTAAAAACGCTCCAAGCATGAACTTTACAATTTTGTTCTTTAAGATATGCCTCTTCTTCTTTTTGGGTCATACATACTTTTTCTGAATCTAATAATCTATACCATTGACAGTCTTTACCTGTAGCAGAACTTATTAAGTGTTCGCCCATGGTTTTGTTTGTAGTGGTTGCAGAAATAAGGTCAGCGCCGTTTAACGCAATACTTAACTGCCAGGGAATCATTGCACATCCTTGAAGAAAAAATAAAGATGCTATTATAATAGGCCATTGTCTCACTAACCGTTCCTTCTTAGATATTTATGCTCCGATTACTTTACCAGTATCCCATTGTTGTTCTTTACTTACAGAAAACATCATCATGTAAAAAGGAGCAACACCTAAATTAACTGCGGCGTAAGGAGCATTATGTTCGAACTCAAATAAATCTCCTTGACCAAAAGGAGCAATCATTTGATCTTCGTATATAAAAATATGACCAAGTTCGTAATTAGTTAAAGGCATCCAAAGACGTCTTGTTGTTTCAGTTAAGGTTACTACTGGAAATCCATTGCCGGGTAATAACTTTTTGATCCACCATTGCCATTCATGTGTACCAAAATCATATGGTGGTACTAAATTAAAGTCTGTATTATGTCGGTCAAATAATTCCCAGGTAAGCCCTCCAAATGGTTCCGGAGTAATACCTTTATTATAATTACCGTTTTGTATTGTACCCTTATTTTCAGAACAATGCACTAGCCATGATGGACTGACCCATTGTTGAAAATTTTCTATTAATTTCATTTTTAGTGATCCTTAATAATACTATTACTTATCACCCGTTAGCCAGTGCTTGGTATTAATGTATCTAGGAGATGTTGCTTTTAGCTCTTTAGCTTCTGTAATTAAACTCGAGCCTACTTGTTTATTTGTATATCTTTCGTCACTTCTTAAAAAATGTCGTTTAAATCCTGCACACAAATCTAATGTAGTTCCAGTCATTAAACTATGTACACACTTGTCAGCTAGTACTTCGTGATTGTCCTTACATAAATGATTATAGCGAGTATCAATACCTTGCCTATACCAATTAGTATCATCATCAGGAGTGACAAATTCTGCATTAGATACTGATCCAGTTAAGTCTCCTAGTACATTAATGATGCCACTATAGTCAATGATCGTATCAAATCCAGGAAGGATTATTAAGTCAAACCCAATTTGATTACGCATTTGTTTAAGCCAACCTATTTGAAATTCTGTTCTAATTAGGTCTAATTCGTCTCTTTGTATATAATTTACATAACCCTTTATAGCTTCTGTTATGCCTTTGTCATGTTCTGTAGCAAACTCGTCCCAATTACTAATCATATAATTTGAAAATTGCGGTTTATCTTTAAAGAACCAATAGCGATAAGGAGATGTTATAACAACTACAGCAACATCATTTTTTACTAATGGCTTCTCTTGATTGCCTAGTATTGCATCACGAATCTTAGAAAATATCCAATCATTACTAACGCCTATGTGAGAATTATTACTTAAAGCAGTAACTTGTAATTTGTTACCTAATTGGTTAGTCCATACCCAGTCTTCTTTAAATGGCTGTGAAAAACTATCACCAAAGATGTGTAAAGTACGCATTATCTATTCCTCATCCATTCAACATAGTTAGGACAACTATAAGTTCTTTGATTAAGATGAAAGTTTCTATCTTTAAGATGTGAATGGTACTCTTCTGATATGTCTTTAGGTATTTCTTTCTTCCACTTACTTACATCTACGTCCCATGATGTTGCAAGTTCAAGCCACATATAATCTGGAAAGATTGTAAGAAACTGTGAACTAGATTCAATAGTATTTTTAACACTCATATACTTTTCATAAACTCTTTCTTCGTCTTTACGTTGGCGTCCTAACTCTCGCATTTCTTTCCAAAATGTATTTTCTGTTCTTGGACATAATGTATAATGTACTGAAAGGAAATCTGCAATATCATCAATAGCACCTCCTACATTTTTATTATATGAATCCCAATCCATGCCTTGTTGCATAGCAAAGTTAAGTTGCCAAATAGTTGATACTGTTACAAATAAAGCGTTTGCTTCCATTGGTTCAACAAAGCCTGCGGCCATGCCAATAGCAACTACATTTCCTTTAGCAGGAGTATCTACACGCCCAGGATGCCATTTAATTAAGCGAGGATCTTTTAAAGCTCTCCCATCTTGTATTTTAATAAACTTTTGTAATGCCTCTTCTTCATCAATATAATCTGTTGAGAACACAAGTCCTGTACCCATTCTATTACGTAACCCAATTTTAAAAAGCCAGCCTTCTTCTTGCCAAATACTTTGTGTATAGTTCTTCATTTCATTGTCTTGATCCTTATAACTCATAGGACCTACCCATGAAGCGTTTGCAGGACAATATGGATATTCTATAGTCTTGTCTGTTAATTCTTTAATAAGCAAACGATGGAAGCCTGTTGCATCTATCCACAAGTCTGACTTAAACTCAACTCCTCCTTCGAGGATTACTTTAGATACTTTGTCTTCGTGCTTAACAACAGATTTAATTGTTCCTTTAATTTCTTCAACACCTAATTTAAATGCTATATTATCTCTAACCCAAGGACCTAGTTTTTCAGCATCTACATGATACGCATAACTAAAATTTTCACTACCAAGATACTCATCTTCTATAAACGGAGCCTTCATATTACGCATAAAGGTATACATTGGATTAAATGTTTTACTGTAATCTGTAACTTTGTTTTGTAGATAAAGATCTAACCAAACATCAGTTGCACGAATATGATTTGGTCTTACAGATTTAATGTCAGGAAATGTAATAGGATCTCCTCTAAGTACTTTGTCTAAAGGTTCGTTATATGAGAAAGCAAAATATTGTTCGTCAGTTTTATTAGTCCAATCCTTAAAGCAATTTGCATATTTGTAAATGCTTCCGGTATCTCTCATCCATGTTTGTTCGTCTGCTCCAAGGTCATCCATGAAGTACTTAACAGGTGGTGTAACAGATTCTCCTACTCCAATAGTTCCTACTTTGTCACTATGCAGTAATCGTATTGTATGTTCTGGGAAATATTTCTTTAAGTGTGCCGCGGCAAAACTGCCAGTAGTTCCAGCACCTACCACGGTAATAATCATAAGTTATACGCTATCCAATATAACGCTCCTGACACCGGAATGGCAAAACATAAACGCATTAGTAAATCTTTAATCATGTGATCTCCTAATCTGTATTCAGGTTATTTAAAAACTCTCTTAACTTTGTAGAATCTGTTTCAGCATGAACTTTTGGTACTGGTGTACCTTCATCTGGTTCTTTTGTTTCATCAGATGCATCACTTACTGTAGTTGTTTTCTTAAGTCCTGCTAATATAGGTGAGTTACTAGTAGCACCACTATATGTTTCTTCTTCATCTAGATCTGTAATACGTAAGCTATCAACATCAAACATTAAATCAATTTTGCTTCCTATACCACTTGATGATCTAGTTTTCATTAATTGTATTTGATAACGTCCACGCTCACGCATAGCTCTACTTGTAAAGATACCTATAACATTATCTGCTGTTTGGATTTTACTTAATCCACCTGCAATATGTGAATGGTCAAATTCTATTTCTTCAACACTTTGTCTGTTTAACTGTGATGCAGTTACAAATATAATTCCTAATTCCATTGATAAATTTCTTAGTTCTTCTGATACAAATTTATCTTTAACATATAAATCACTAGGTGATACTTTTTTACTTAATGGCATTAACAAGTCTAAATAATCTACTAACAATACATCAATTTTAAGTCCTGTTTTAATTTCATATTCTTTAACAAAGCTTCTAATATCATTTGTATTTTTACCACTAGGCATATACTTAATTTGAAATGCTCCAGCCTTTCTGCCAACTAATCTAACTTTCATTTCAATACCATCAAGATCTTTAAATATCTCTCTAGTTGGAACTTCAGTCATCATACTATCTAAACGCATAGCAACTAATTGTTCAGAAAGTTCTAATGTTATTAATACAACATTAAGTCCTTGTAGTACCCAGTTAACACCCATGTTCGCTAAGAACAAAGATTTACCTGCACCTGATCCACCTGCAAATATATTAAGTTCACCACTATTAAAACCACCAAATAATTTTCTATCTAATGTTTCCCAACCTGTACTTACTTGTCCGTTATTATTTTTTAATGCTAATAATCTTTGTTTAGGTTCTTTAAAATAATCAGTTCCAAGATCTTTTTGTAAACCTATTTGTACTGCTTGTTTTACTAAATCTTCTACAGGTCCATAGTCACCTTTTTCTAATAAGTCAGCACTTTCAAGAATTGCTTTTTCTAAACTTTTATGTCTACAAAAAGTTTCAAAGTCAGTTAATAACCAATCATAGTGTTGTTCATTTAAGTCTTTAGATACTTCTAATTTTATATCACAAGAACTGTTTATAATTTCTTGTGTAGGAAGTGTATTATGTTTACTAACAAAGTCTTGTAAGAATTGTGCAGTTGATTGTAATTGACGATCAAATAATTGTGGATTAAATATACCTTGACAACGCACAAAAGTTTGTGCATCACTTAACATTATTTCTAAATAAGTTTTTTGTATATTGTAACCGTAATCTGTATTTTGTTTAGTCATTAGTTATTATTATACCACATTTCAGGCTTAAAGTCAATATGTTTTCTGTTCATTGCTAATACTCCGCCAATACATGATCCCGGATCTCCTGGATTTGGTGGTATCCAAATCCTCCCCCAGTCTTTTGTTATTAGACTAACTGCTGTTCTATTTAATGCACAACCTCCTGTAATAACAAGATTGCGGCTTGGCAAGTTTTTTGAACACCATTTACTATTTGATTTCATCATTAATTCAAAAACAAATTGTGTTGCGTTAGCAAGTCGAGCCATATCCATGTCAGTTTTTAGTTCTGGTTTATACCAATCACATCCTTTATGCATATTAACTTTAAAGTGTACTCCAGGCATTTCTCCGTTTAACTCTGGCTCAATAAATGTTTTTACCATATCGTTAATTAATTCTAAATTCTCTTCAGTTTTAATAGGCTGGCCTAATTGATCAACTTTATATTCATCTCTATTTGCTTTAAACCCTAGACGTTGTGTCATAGCTGAATAAAATAATCCTACGCTATGTGGATACTTTTGTGAATAAACTTTCTTAAGTCTACAGCCTATACCTGTCCATATAGTAAGGGTTTCAAACTCACCTATGCTGTCTAAAACTAATATAGTTGCATCGTCATATCCGCTAGTATAATATCCGTATGCGGCATGACTGTTGTGATGTCTAACATACTGAATAGGGCACGTTATATTCCATTGTGCTAGATATTTTTTAATATTATTTTCTTGAGCTAACCAGCCTTGGCCTGCTACAAATTGTCTTAAAGTTTTAAGCCAAGCTGTTTCGTACCATACAACTTTACTAGGTAAACGCCAACCGCCGGCTTCTTTAGCGGCGTTAACAAGTTCAGGATTTAAATGGGGATCGTTGTCTACTTTCGAAAAGTCTTTAGCTAACGCGGCCCATAAAAGTTTTTCGCCTTCAAAAACTGCTATGCTGGCGTCATGACTATTTCCAACGATTCCCCAAGTTATCACTTACGGTGCTCCTCAATTTTATCAACAAGACCAAACTCTATTGCCTCCTCTGCTGTCATAAAATTATCACGTTCCATAGAATCTTGAACTGTTTTAAGATCTTGTCCTGTGTGTTTAACATACAAGTTATTCAAGCGTGTTTTTGTTTCCATCATATCTTTAACATGGATTTCCATGTCAGTTGCTTGTCCTCTAAAACCACCTGATGGTTGATGTATCATTATCTTACTATTAGGTAAAGCAATACGTTTACCGTTTGTGCCAGCCATTAATAACATAGAACCAGCTGATGCGGCCATGCCAACACAAACAGTTGCTATATCAGGTTTAACATATTGCATTGTATCATAAATTGCTAACCCTGAATGAACGTATCCACCAGGTGATTGTATGTACATTGAAATATCTTTATCCTTACTAACTGACTCTAAAAATAATAGTTGGGCACAAATTGATGCCGCCATATTTTCTTCAATAGGTCCTGTTAAAAAGATAATTCTATCTTTTAATAGTCTACTATAGATGTCATATGCACGTTCACCTTTGTTAGTCGATTCTACGACCATTGGTATCAAATTTGACATAGTTCCTCCTTAATCATATCCTCTTCCGTGTTCATCATACCATGAATCCGTTCCTTTATCCATATCCGAGCAATCAATACGCACTTTTAATTCAACACGTTGTGGTTGCTCAAATTCTTTCTCTATATCTAATTTTAAATCGCAATTGCTACAAAATAGATCTACTTTCTTCCACTGCATAACTTTTGCAATTTCAACAGGAATATTAACTGCCTGATAATAATTTCCTCTTGCGTTTGGATGAGTAATAGGAAATTCTACTCTTTGTTGACACGTAGGACAGTATACCATTACGAAATCTCTTTCGTTCATTCTATCATACATATCTGCCGGGTCAATAAAATGTCCTTCTAACATAACGTCTCCTTATTCATCAAAGTTTATATTACCTACATTAAAACTCATACTAATTCGTTCTGTATTACTTCTAAACGGATATACACAATGTTTTAATTTTGCATCAAACAATAAGATATCCCCTGTCTTAGGAACAATTTTATGTGTTCCATTTACTCCTAATTGGTCTGTACCAAAAATAAATTCTATTTGTCCCCTACACGTTATATTTGTAAGTGCTTCGTCATTTTCTTTTGCAATCACTTCAGGGACATCTATATATAGTACAGAGCTATAGTTGCCATTATGAGCATGGATTGGATTAAACTCATTAGCTTTTTGATAGTTAATCCAAGGGTCAGTAGCAAAGCTAAAATTTAGTTTATCATAATCCTGTACTTGCTTAGGTTTTCTAAGCAAGTTATGTTGAAATCTTGCATTTTCTGATTTTGTAAAAGCTCTTACGTGTGGGCGTAATTGATAATAAAATGTATCTTTTATTTCTTGACTAGTTGCCCATGAGCGTTCACGATCAATATTTCCTGCTAGGTTTGATCGCATATCCTTACCATCATCTCGGCTAGTTCTTGCGATATCTCTTAATGTATCCATCATCTCTTCATTCATTGTTGAATGATATATTGACGGACCAAAGACTCTTAAAATTTTATATTCTAGTTCCTTGCTCATTAGTTTATTGTTGGTTTTTTAAATGGTGTAACATCTTTTCTTGTTTCTAAAATTGTTTCAACCATTCTGTCAAACTCTTCTTCACCGAGTGCAGTTTTATATATACGCATGGCTTGTGCCATCATAACTCCTGCAACTTCTAACGGAGTATGTCCGTCATTTACGCAGAGTTTGTTTATTAATTTTTCAATTGTTCTATATGCAACTTCTAGATTTTCATCATTTGTAACCATTCCTAGTCCTTCTCAATCTGTTGTGCTGTCTGGTTTAGGAGGCTTTCTCCATACATTGTCTTTTAGTCTGGAAGGTAAATGACTTGTGTTCTTTCGTCTTGTCTCCTTCCACACTTTGTCTTTTTGTCTTGGCATAAAAGGTTTATTTTTCTTGGGCATTACTTTCCTCCTAAAGAAATTGCAGTTAATATTTCTGCTGTCCAGTATCCTACGAACACTATTGCTCCTAGAACTAATATTACTTTAACACATTTACTCATATCACGTCTCCTCTTATTTGTAGATAAATGGATCTTTTTTCTGAAGCTCTTTTATTCTCTTTTTAAAGCGACGAGTTTCTTGCCACTTTCTAAACGGAGAACAAATAGCATTCCATAGTTTTGTTAACCAAACCATTTTTTGCACCTTAACTTAATTTTTAATTCATTTTCTTCAGCATATGAAACAATGGTATGTAATGTAAACATTCGTCCATATTTTTGGATAGCATCATTAACATCTCTTACATCATTTTCCCATTCTGGCATACTTACTGACCAACCTAATTCAATAGATTCTTCAACTAGTTTAACACCAGCTCTATCTCTGTCGGGTAAAACTATTACTTGCTTATTTAAACTATTTAGGAGTAATGCTTGTTGATCTCTGACTTCGCTACCCATTAATGCACAAGCATCTATGTTTATAGCGTCTATAGGACCTTCTACAAGTATTACAAATATTCTTCTGTAATCTTGAGCATCTAAATTGAATACATATCCTGGTTGTTGTTCAGACAAATATTTAGGTCTACCATTTGTAATTTTACGTGCAGTCCAACCAACAACTTTTTTATTATGATAAAACGGAATAATTAATCTATCACGATATCCAAGTTCAGGACTCCAATGAAAATTATAATCTTCGACATTTAGTTGTCGAGTTCTCATATAGTCTAAAACTTTTGTAAGTAGATTATTATCATTAAATTCTGTAATAGGTTTAGCACCTTTTGGTAATTCAATATCTTTAAATTTTGGTAGTTCGGGTAATACTTCAACGTGTGGATTGTTATTATTAAATTCTAAAACTTGTAATGCAAGAGAAGTAATAACAGTATCAGTTGCGCCTAACCATTCTAAAAGATTACGCATCTTTCTAGATAGTTTGCGACCCTTTTGGTAACTTGCTTTGAATCCACAATTGAAACAATGAAAGCTAACGCCACCATCACCGTTTGTTATTAATCCACCACGTGCTCTTTTATCTTGCGTTTCACCGTTATGATGGCAACAAGGAGCATTGAAACTAGTCCATCCACTCGGGGTAGTTTTCCGTTTTGCTGGTAAATGTGTTGTAAGTGTGTCTAGTACTAGATTGCTCATAGTACTATTATATAAGAAACTTACTGAAAAGTCAACTAGTTTTTTATCAATACTTGATCAATTGTTCCTGAAACTTTGTTTTGATATCTAGCTCTTAAGTGTGAGAACACACCGTTAAAGTTTACATATTGGGGTTGGGTTGGATTGTCCAAAGATAATGTAGCAACTTGTCCCCATTTGGTAGAACCCGAAACTATATTATCTAATGTAGCATCAATTGCCACTACACCTTCAAAATCAGTTGTATAAAATGTCGCAGTATGTATTGCTGAGTTTCCGTTTTTGGCTGGGTCGGCTGTAACAGTTTCACTATTAAATATTCCACTACCAGCATCACTAAATGTTTTTACAGTATAAGTTGCAGAAGGTCCTGGAAATGCTTCAGCACTTAAAAATATAGTGCCATGTGCATCAAATTGACTGTTTGTATACGTTAACACTTTGCTTAAATCCGCAGTTTTTATAAGGTAAATGTTGTAGCTCAAGTACTGAGATTTTAAATCTAATAAGTCGTTTTCAGTAACAGTTACTTCAAACTGTCCTTTTCTACTAGGAGTAGAAGTTTCAAGTATAGTTCCGTCGTGTTCAATCACAAGGTTATTGTTTTCGTCAAACGCAACAAACTTGGGAGTGTACGTAGTTAATATGCTTAAAGGTTTCTGGTCTGGGTTCTGAATTACAAAGGTTAGTACATTGTCTATCCCTTTGTATACTTGTAAATTTCTCTGATACACTGGTCTATACTCCGTTATGTTATTAGCCAAATCTGCTATGATTATGGTTCTATTGGTTGATAAATATCTAGGTGTTAACTGCATTCGGTTCTCACTATTTTATACAAGTGTATTTATTTGAAAGATGCTATTAAAAGATATAGAAACTAACTTCCCCTTTTTAAGCGTAGTACAATACGGGGGTGAAGAATATATAGGAATAATTGCTAACCAGGATCAGCACGTTACGTCCATGTACGTATATACAATGCTTCGAGAGACTGATGAAAAAGAGCATTTTATACGTATGGGCGAGACCTGGTGGTTTGAAAGCAATAGAACAATACCTATTAGTATCTTTTTGCCCAAGGAATTTACTAGATTCAAGCATTCGTTAGTTACTATGAATAGTAAAGATGTTAAAGTAACAGTAGGCCCAGTAGTAAATTTAAGTAATTTATCTATAAAAAGGGTTAAAAGAAAAAGCGTTCAGCTTGTAAGAAAGCCTAAAAATTAACTATTTGTATGGTTTACGGGATAACTTTTCTCTATAGTGTTGCGGTATAAACATAGAATTATGAATCCATTGTGTAAGTCGATTAACTTTAGTTCGATAGTCACCTACAGCAGTTTCCATTTTATAATCTTCACGCTTATACGGAATTATTTGGCATAGTGGTATGCCTCGTTCGAACTTCACTTCTTGATCTACTTTACTTTCAAAGAATGAATTAACGTGCATTTCATGAGAGCGGTCAGTATCAACACTTCCTGTTAACACTTCTAAATGCTCATGTCTATGATAAAAAGGAGCAGTTATTAAACAACTATATCCTGGATCTGTTTTAACTTCCCAGGGCGTTACAAATTTTAATGATCCTTTCCATTGGTTTTCTTTGAAAGGATAATTGTCAATTTGTTCATGTGGATGTGTAGCGGCACCAAACAATGGTCTTCCATCTTGACTTAATTTTTGTGGAGTTGTGATTATTAATTGATGTTCTTGATCAGAAGCTGTTTCCGGATTAACAGCACCACTCATATCTGGTGCTTTTACTTTAGTAACTTTATAATCACACCATAATGGAATAATATATCCCATATTAAGTATGTCCATTATTCCTGGACAACTTTTTACAGTAGACCAAGGATGTTCGTCACTTGCTCTTCTCGCCGTTTGTTTTTTAAACCACTCTGGCCAAAACTCACTAGCCGGAACTGGAGGAATAGTTTCTTCGAGTTCTTTAAATGCTGTATAAAATAATACGTTAGTAGGTTTCATTTGTACCTCTTCGGCGATAAAGTTTTTCTGTAATGCTGTGGAGCAAATATAGAATTATGTATGTATTGTGTTAGTATGTTTTCTCTAACACGATGATCTCCAACTAACGCTTCCATTTCAAATTCCTCTCTTTTATAAGGAATAATTTGCACTAGTGGCATTCCATATTCAAACAAAACTGTTTCATTTACTGGAGCAGTAAAGAATGAATTAACGTGCATTTCATGGTAGTAATCAGTATCAACACTTCCAGTTAACACTTGTAAGTTAGGATGTTTATTGTAAAAAGGATGAATCATAATACAACTATATCCTTTAGCAGTTTTTACTTCCCAAGGATTTTGAAATTTAAATGAACCATTATAAGTATCTTCATCAAAAGGATAACCTGATATCTGATCATGTGGGTGAATTCCAGCACCATACTGAGAACTTCCACCTAAGGCTCTTGTCGAAGGCATTTGCCAGTTTAATTGTCCATCTTCTTGTTTAGTAACTTTGTAATCACACCATAGTGGAATAATATATCCCATATTAATAACATCAAGAATACCAGGACAACTTTTTACAGTTCTAGAATCTTTTCCCTCAAACCCTGGTCGTGTACCTGGATGTTTTTTAAACCACTCAGGCCAAAACTTACTAGCAGGGACTGGAGGCAAGGTTTCCTGTAATTCAGAAAAGGGTGTAAAAAATGTAACTTTATTTGGATTCGACATAAGTTTTAAATACCAAGGTTATTCGTGGTGTGTCTTTAAAAGATGCGCCATAATGTTCTAGGTGTGCATCAAAAATTAATAATCTGTTTTGTTCGTACTCAACCTTTTCTGTACAAAGATGATCATGCGGATCAGGTCTATAATAAAATTCTCCACCTTTACCTTTGGGTGTAACCATTAACATTATCGATGGACCAGCATTAGGATCTTTAGAATCTACATGAAACATTCCGTTCATTCCCGGATGTGCAACATTAAAATATATTCTAGTAAAAGTAAGAGTATGTTTACTTGTTATTTGACTTTGTACTTTGCGAGATAAAAAATCCATTAATGTATCACCTGGATTAAAGTCATATGAATACATAATTGGTTTAGTATTAATAGACTTTTCAACAAAACGATGTGGATAATGATATAAGAATTTTTCTGATAAATGGTCAATTAAGTCAGCGTCTAACCAATTATCAATTATCTTTATTGTTGCGTCTGGCTTTAACTTCATCGGTTCTCCCACTCTGTTTTATCAAGTATAATATACCAAGCACGATAAGGCTTGGCCATAGAATTATTAGGAAGTTTTGGATTTGGATTTGGATTCCTTATATCGTTAGCGTCTCCACGCCCTAACCAATCTTCTATATAATCCGAGCTTCCACGATTCTTTGTTGGCCACCATAAGAACGGGTGTATACTTTTAGGAAAGACTTTTTTATTTGCAATAGCTTGCCAATTAGTCTTCCAAAAAATACGATTACAATATTGAAATATATCATTTAGAAAATATTCATAATCAAATTTCTCGTGTGGATACTTGTTATCGTAACCACCTTCGAGCTCTTCTCTATCAAATACAGTTCTAGTCATTGTAATCATATCGTATTTTTTTGGTAATTTAATTGGTTTGCCATTTTTTATTTCGCATATATGTCTAGGTGTTTTCATATGTTTAAATATTTTTTTATACATATTTTTGTATCCTGATGCACCTTTCTCATCTTCTACATCTGTTGCTTCTACTTCAATGCCATACCAATAGTTTAATAATACTCCAAGTAATCCTACACCAGCACCTATATCAAGTACAGACTTTACATCTACTAAATTCATATGATTTATACAAAACTGTTTTTCATTGTAATATGCCCAAAAGTTTTTTGAATATTTTTTACCTTCGTCATTAGACCGTTTGCCATCATAACTGCATTTAAGCTCTATTGATTTTAAAACTCTTTTATATTCATCAATAGTTATTACTTTACTAGCCGGGTCTCTTAACTTTTTCTTCATTTAACTCCTCACATAGTAAATTCATTTGTACAACAATTGCCATAGCATAGGCAATTGCGTGTGCTTTTTTGAAATAGTATTCATTATTTGTCGGCTTCTTCCAGATCGTCTCTTTCATATCGTTCCAAGTCTTCCCTAGTAGGTGACGTTTCCCTGGGCGTATTATCGCTAGGACCATAGCGAGTTCTTCCACTGATTGCGGTTTCATTTTTTCTAAAATTGAACCATGATCTCCTACGTGAAAGAGTTGTTCTACGAAATCGGTGTGTTCTAGAAGTGACCATATAGGCTCCTTTGCTATTAATGTATTTAGATGATCTTCATTTCTTATATTTTTATATAGGCTTACATTAAGAAAATCTAATTTAAAATATCCTCTTTTATCAGCAGTTTTATAATCAATAGTAGATATATTGGTAACAGGGTTACTCGGAATTTCAGTAAAGTAAACTCCTGTATTATGTTTTTTTGTTTCGTTTAATTTAGCTACTCGATGTCTTAATTTTTCAAGTATAACATCTCTATTAGCAAAATCAATATCAATATCTGGCATTAGTGTATAGTTTTCTTTTCGTTAGTTAGAGAATCATTGGGTGCATTTTCTTCTATCATTTCTAATATAAAGCCCATATTAGCAAGAATTCTATTTGCATATTCTTGTGCTGATGGATTAGATTTAAATCCAACAAATTTAATAGTTACTGAATCATCTTCTTCAATACTAACTTGAGCTTTAATATCTTCTATTATAAGACCGTGTGCTTTAAACTTATCAAATTTTTTCATTAATCTTATCCATAGCTTCTATTATTTCTTTTATTGTATACTTACTTTGGGATTTATCTTCCAGTTCTTTTTTCCTAAATATTTTATCGTAGTTCTTATTAAACTGTTTTTTATCTTTAATTGGTCTTTGTTTACTACCCTTACTCATAAGTTGCTTTCTCTTGCCACTTCTTTAACAAGTTCAACATCAGCAACGTGTCTTTTAAAACGCATAGCCCAATGCTGTGGATTCATAACGTGGTATACAATTTGTAATTGCTCGTCGCTAAATTTAGATAACATTTCTTTTCCACTTTTAGTATTAAGTATTAACCATGGACTTACTTTTCCATCTTTAACATCTTGACACACTCGATTTAAACTAGCATACGAAAAATAATGTTGCCAAGGAGCATCTTTTTCTTCGCTCCAATCCATCATTGTTTTAATACTTCTTTCAAGTGCAGTTTCTACACTTTCTTTAAGAATTAAATCTAATGCATATTTTTCATACAATTCATCTCTACACCAATGGTCTAGTTTAACACCGCTCTTTACTACATAGTCTACATACTTGTCAGGATATAAAGGTCGTACGTTGCTGACAAAACTACCAAACTTAACAAAAGCATTATAATAAGGACTATCGCAGAAGTCTTCATAAGTTTTATTTCCTTCAAACTTTTGGCACAACTGATAGAATCTATTAAATGTTAAGAATCCTAATTGTACTCTTTTTTCATCTTTTTGCATATGACGTCGTTTCTTTTCGCACATATGAACTGCAAGAGTTTTTTCTCTTGTATAACCTGATCCACAATACTTACAAGTATATGGTTTAGAATTTGACATCGTTTTTCTCGTAGCCCAAGTCTTGTGCAAGTTCTTTGAGTTCTGCTTTTGTGGATATACTAGAAAGGAGTTCTGCATCATCTTCTTTCATATTTGGGTAGAGATTTAATAAAAACTTAGATGCTAAATTTTTACCACCTTTTTTCTTTAAAGGTACCCAGTCATGTACACGTGGTTGTCTTTTAACATTGTGCGTACAACATAACAGTTGCCATAACAATTTGTAGTGCTTACTAATAACATTCCAATTTTTATTATACAACTCATTAGTTGCAATAACGGCCCATTCCTGTGCATCACGCTTACCCTTAACAAGACTTATATACCTGTTTAAGAGCCAAAACTTTTCTTTAATAATTTGTGTGCGTTCATCATCTTCAAATTCGTCCCATACAGATTTGCTATCTGTATCGATCGACATAAAGATTTCTTTGTTGGATAATCTACTCATTAGTAATAGTATACTGTATTATTTGCTATTTGTCAAGTATTTCTTTTTATACCATTTTGCAAATTCAGGATCTTCTTCAAATTCTACAACAACTTGTCTTGCAGATAATTGGTCTGAACGAATGCAATCAGCTAACTCTTGATACTCGTCTTTACTTCTTTTCATTTAACTATCCCTCTTAGCGAGCGAGTCCTTTGCACTTAACGGACCCTCCAAATTTTTGGCTTCTTCTTCAGATAGAATATTTCCATAATGCGGCCAGCCATAACTTTCTGGGTCTTCGCCAACGTACCTCCAACGAATTACACCTGTATCAGGGTTACGCTCATATATTCTAGGGCGTGTTTCGTTTTCATTAAGTTCTTTTGACATTATAAGTTTCCCTTCCATTTTCCACCATAAGGATTAGATTTACGTTTATACTTTTTCTTTTTCTTTTTCTTCTTTGGCTTCACCTCTTTTGTTAATAACAACGGGTCTTGCGTTGTCCACATCCACCAACGTTTTACTGTTTTACATACTCCAAACATTCATCTCCTTTCTAATAGTTACGAATCCATGTTTGTCTACGTGCCAGCCTTCAGGCCGTAAGGCATAGCCTTTTCTCGCTAACGAGTTCTTACGACAAGCCTGACACCAGTGTTTTTCATTTCTACTTTTTACTTCTACATCGTGTCTTTCTGTCCAACAACAATATGGACAAGCATACAGATACAGAGGCATTTACATCTTTACCTTCTCTTGGCAAATAAGTGTTAGGTCACCAATCATACCATCTTGGTACATTTGGGTTATGTGACCATTTTTAGCTACACAATCTTTATACAATGGTTGCTCAGCTAAAAATTTTGTAAGTTTCTTCTCGTCTGCAGGATATTCCATAAATCCCCATGACTGAGATCGCCATGTATGTTTGTGACTATTAGCTGTCCAACTTCCGGTCTTTATCTCTGAATCAGCATATAATCCTACACATCCCATAAACATAAAACTGAATAAAACTAATATTGTGTATCTCATGTTTCTCTCCATTAAGAGTTAATTTTTGAGCCGACTGTTCTACGAACGATGTCGTTATGATCAAATTCAGCCCAGTAAAGTTCGAAAGCGACACCATCTTCCACGCCTTCGAATTGATGAACCATTCCAGGTTTTACTACAGTAAAGTCACCTGGGCCAAGAATAGTTTCATCTACTAATCCATCTTGGTCTTCAGTTTGCCAAACTCGGACAAGCATCTTGCCTCGTTCAACAAAAAATCCGTTCCACTTATATTCGTGTTCGTGTTCTGAACATTTAAAGCCTGCGTTAAA
>Ga0315333_10000217_pt1 | contig 17736 bp, 37 predicted proteins | sample M120034915metaG_FD_204521 | JGI IMG/M metagenome (GOLD analysis project Ga0315333, IMG submission 204521) | Ammonia-oxidizing marine archaeal communities from Monterey Bay, California, United States - M1 200m 34915 | ecosystem: Environmental > Aquatic > Marine > Intertidal zone | place: USA...
GACCGCGTGTTGTCCGATTAAGTCGGGAAAATAGTCTTTGTTATTCTTCATTGAGATCAATTAGTTTGTATTCTATTTTTTCTTGTAGTTTATGAGTTGTTTGCTCTTTTCTTTCGTATGCAGGCAAAGTCTCTCTTGTTAGCGATTCAAGCCACGCCCTACTAACTTTAACAAGCGCCAACTTGCCCACATAGTCTCCGAGATCCTCATAGCTCATCTCCACATAGGGGGAGTATCCTTTTGGTCTGCCTTTTTTCATACTATGCCTATATTATGAGGCATAAAATGAGTTTTGTCAAGGACTTTTTTTAAAAAAGATTTTTGTCCCCGTTTCGTCTATTCCGTAGGCATCTTTCCAGTCCTCTCGGAAGAACTCTTCGTTTTCTTGATACTCTTCGTCCAATTTTAAAATTGCGTATTCCACTAAATCGTCTAAACTCCAATGGGAAACACAATCTCTTGAGAGTTTTTCTCTGTTGTCTTTATTATTTGGAGTTATTTCACTCATAATTGGGTTGCCAGTATACATTGGAGAATAGAACCAGCTCCACTCCCTTGTCCGTATCCACATCAATACCTACTGGTTCGCCTTCAGGGACTAGTTCATTGGTCGTTTCGTAGTAAAATTCATCTTCATCGGTTGCACAAAGTATATCCAGTGTTGATGTTCTCATAATAATATCTTTTTTTGTTAATTGTGGCACGTGGAACTTACCCGCGAAAGGCGCTCTTGTTAAATCATTCACCTTCATCGCGTAATGCCCCAGTTATAATTTCTTCGATTATGTTTTCTAGATATGGGCGCAGAGCGTTATTTAGATCTTCCGCGAGCAATTCCCTGCAAGACTCGCTTGCCATATTTGGTTGACGATCTTTCCACTCTTCTAGCACATTGGATATAATTTCTTTCATTGTATATATATTATATATTAAGTGACGGGGCGTTGTCAAGCAAATTCATTTAAAGGGGGGGAATTCGGGTGCGTACATCCAGTGGGTTACGTCTCCAGTTAGGAATCCCGCGATCCCTCCGAAAACGTGATTATTTGCAGAAGAATACTCGTCCTCTCTGCCGTAGTAATAGCCCACCCCAATCCCTATCGCACTAAAATAATAAAGAAGGAGCTTATCCTCTTCAGGGGATTCGTCTTCAAGGTTAATCCAGTTTTTGGGGGATTGTTCAATCTCCGAAAAGAGATCTAGTGCAAATTTTGTTCCGCTTTTATATCCCTCTACAAATCCTTCGTTATAAGCTTCTTTGGTTCCGTGATTAAGCGGTTTGTCTGAATCATCTAATATTTTAATCATCTTAAGTAGCTTTCTAGAATAACTTTCTTTGCTGAATCTGCGCCATGCCAATCACGCACTTCGACTCTCTTTTTAATTAAATCCTTATAGTGTTTAAAGAAGTTCTTGCAAACGCCTAGGAACGCGGGATCTATATCTGAAAGTTTTTTATAATTTTTAATGTGGGTAAGCGGAATAGCGAGTATTTTGTAATCCTGAAGTCCATCATCCGTCATGTCTAAAACGCCCAAAACCCGACACTCCACAAGCGTTCCAGTCTGTATAGGCATAGCGTTATAGACTAAAATATCTAACGCGTCCGAATCTTCCGCTAATGTATTTGGAATAAAGCCGTACGAGGCGGGGTAAACCATTGCGCTCAAAAGACTTCTGTCATACTTAAATAAATCGAATTTTGGCTCATACTCATATTTGACATTGGTATCTTTTGGTATTTCTATGACCGCCCAAACTTTATCGGGAGAATCTTCATGCGGTGGGATTTTGTATGGACTAATCATCTTGCTTTTGTCAACTAATTTTCTTTCTTTCTTTTTCGACTTGTTTATTTGAAAATCCCCAAAAGGTAATTTCCCATAAAATGTGCGCAAGGCATTCTTCTTCGCTCATATTATTTGGCTTTTCCACGTTCATATCTATGAGGTCCGTCCAATCTATGAAATCTAGGGCAAATAGTTCGCCCTCATCGTCCATCATGCACACATCTATAATCGGATCACTCGGATCGGGGTCTGTGTCGACTCTAACTAGGTATAATTTATTATCCGAACGCTTTCCTTTCTCTAATTTTATAAGTTCTTGCCAGACTGAATAGAAATTCACATCAAAATTTTGCTTTGAGTCTAGACTCTTGCCTTTTAGGTAGAATTTATGCACCTCATTGAAGACGGGTTTATAGCTATTTATTGATATAAGATCTCGGAGGGTTTTCATGTAGTATGATATATCATATACCTTCTTTTTCTACAAAATCTCTAACAAATTTTTCAGCTTCATGAAATGCTTCTGGGTGATACTTTTTGCACCACTCAAGCACCCATTGTTTGACATAAATATTAACCATATCTTCCTTTTCTATATTTACTGTATATTTTGGCTTTTCGTCGTTCATGTTTTATTTTTATAATACATTACATTTCCGTGCCAAGGGATTTTACTCATAGAAACTTCCCCGTCCTGGAGTAGGGAAGAATCTATTTTGAAATTATTATTATATAGCCATTTATGCAATTCTGGGAAAAGAACTCCCCCTTTGTAAATCGGAACGTCCCTTGTAACCTCTATGTGCATCTTCTCTATATTTTTTAAGTATCCCCCGAAGCCTTTGAGCACTTCAAGCTCGGCTCCTTGCGCGTCTATTACTAGGTCAAATTTAAAATCGCACCATTCTTCCTCCCTTAAAATCGTGCTTATTTTGGAAGAGGTCAGTTTTAATTTTTCTTTTGGGCGATTGGGGACAGACCGAAAGAAATGTCTTCCATTGGGGGCGTAAATAGAAGACGATTGTCCGTCCCTTCTGAGTACATAAAATACATATTCTTTCCCCTCTTCGCTGGTAACCAGTTTATTTATGGGCTTGAACTTTGTGTTGTGCTTTTTATTATATTCGCTTAAGTTATTTGACAATTTTTCGAAAAGGGAGGGAATCGCTTCGACGAACAGGCCGTTTTCGTAAAGCGTTGACATGTTCTTCTGTTCTAGTTCGCACCCCTTTCGGTTGTGCATGGTGTTCGCTCCAATAAATAATATATTAGATTTGTTCTTCACTGTGTTGTTTTATCTGCCCCCGTCTTTTTTTCTTCAAAATACCTTCTTACAAATCTGGGTTCTATCCACCCCTCATGAATGTCTTCATGGTTTATTGTTGGTATTTTATCTTCTCCTATTTTATTTACAATAGCAGACAGGGCTTTCATGTCGGGGCTTGCGATATGTGCGCCATTTATCCATAGTACATATGGGAAATTGCCAGCTACATCAAATGGCTGGGGGACGCTATTAATTTCAATTAAAACAGGTTTGGTTGCTACATAAATTTTCGTAGGATTGGGCGGCGTGACTTCCCATAAGGGTTTGTTCGTTGATCGGGTACAACCGCAAAATGAAATTAAAATTAAAATAAAAAATAAATTAGTTTTCATGTTACATAAACTTATTTAGGAGTTCTAGTTCTTTGGTCCCGAGGTATTTTACAAAATAAGAGCAAAACTTAGCTAATCTCTCGTTGTCCCAGTCCTCCATGAATATGGCATCTGCGACATCGGTGTATTTTCCGTCTTGCCACATTTCGGTTAATTCTATGAAATCCGTCACGCCGAAACCTCATCTTCTTTTACGTCTACCACGGTTAGATCTTCATTATTTTTACCAAAAACTTTCTCCCATCCTAAATCCCACGCTTCATCTTCGCTTGGGGCCTCCACGGAGAAGGAAGATAGTCCATCACTTCCGACTAGAGAAGCCTCATACCAATTTTTTTGAGTTACAATATATTGTTTCATTGTTCTATAATAGATTGTTTTTCTGATCTTGTCAAGGGTTTTTCTTTATTTTTTTTACGAAAATGATCTTCCGTGGGCGCTTTCAGTTTGGATCTATTCTTGACTTTACGTTCTCGCCTCTCCCAGCGATCTTCTAGTTCTTCCTCGAAGTGGTCGATGTCCAATGGATCAATTTTCATTTTATTCTAATTTCCTCCCAAGTGACTTTCTTACTTTTTACTAAATCTTTTATTCTTCTCTGTTTTTTTGATAATCTTGCGTTTCCGCTTTTTATTTCCACAAAAATAATTTCATCTTCTTCGAAAACTAAATAATCTATTGGTTGTCCGAGGAATATTGAATTTTGGGGATCATGCTTGAAGTGCGATAAGAAGGGGGTAAGCGTTTCTGCGATTTGTCCCGTTATTACTTCGCTGCTTTTTTTTTGCGATAAAATCTTTTTATTTTTTATATTTAGATTAAAAAGGCTCCTCCTTAGTGCCACGCAGTAAAAGAATAAGGCTAGGCAAATTATAAGGGGTATTTCTCGCAACCATTCCACGTCATGCCTTTGCTAGCGAAACGATTCTATCGTGCCTGAAGGACCTGACTTCCTCCCTCCCAAAGCAGAATGCCTTAAATCCGATATTTCCCCTATTCTCTTTGGAGTTCCCGAAAGAAACTTTAAGGTCTGGCTTGCTAATCTCATAGGTTTTGACTTGATTGTCTTCGTTTCTGTATACTAGAAAATAAGTCTCATCTGTATTATACTCTTCTTTATTCATATTTCTATTATTGTTTGTTATTTATAAAACGTTCGTTAAAATCTTCCTCGCCGTAGCCCTCGGGTAGGACGACATTAAACATATCAAATTCTTCCTGATTGGGATCCTCAAACGGATGCTCCGCCAGTTTGCTGGGTTCTTTGATTTTTTTGGGCGATTTTGTTCTCAGCCAGTTTCTTTGAGCCATTCGAATGACAAACCGCATAAACGCAAAAGCATAAACTTTATTTAATATTACTCTGTTTCCGTCTTGCTCCGTAATCATGAAGGACTTATCATCTTCGTTCCACTCAAAGGCGGCATATTTTAGTTCTTTAGTTATTTTCATTTAATATATTCCGTCAAAAGGGTTTGAGAAGGGGTCTATAAAGGTCTGTGAAATTTTTGTTGAAGGCTTAACGTCCTCTAGCATATTATTTAACACAAATAAGAATAGCTCTTGCGTATTCCCTTCTGAATCCAGCAGGGAAATCTTGTCTTTTGCTATTCTTGCGTTAAGCAGCGAATGTTCTGTGAAAATCACGGAACGCTTCTTCCTTCCTACTTTCCAGCATAATTTTAATAAAGGATTTTCTGGATCTCCTTTCACTGCCCCCAGTTTTTCCGCGCAAAGCGGCGAGTCTTTTGTTTTGAAGCAGTGCGCCTCTGAGAGTATGTTGTAGAATTGGTATAACTTTGCCTTCTTCACCCAAGTCTCTGCGGAGTCCTCTTTATCTTTCATATTTCGTAGGGAATCCCCATCTGTTTCTTTTTACCGTGGACTTCTTTTTTATCTGTTTTTGGTCTTGCTTATTTTCCCCAAAAAGAGTATTTAGTATTTTCTTTCCTAAGGTCTTTAGTAGCATATTTACAATATATCTCGATAGAGAATTTGTCAAACAAAAAAGCGCCTTTCGGCGCTTTTAAGTGAAAATGTCCCTATGTTAGGAAGGGCGACAACCAAGCCATAGGGATCTCCTGATCAGTTAAAGGAGAAAAAAGGGTGGGGGACGGGAGCTTGGTAGCCCGCCAACATTCACTATTCGCTTGGATTATGCGACCCGAAGGGGGAGAACCAGTATCTCTACCACTCTCACCAACCTGCGACAGACTATATATATAGTTCTGGTTATACACAGGTACATATGTCACCCACCACAGGCTTACCTTAAAATCCCTCTTCCCACTCGGGCGTCAGAACTTCATCGACGTGCGAACCATCGTTCACGACATACTGCAATCACGCAATTAGTCAATGTGCCGCCCATAAGGTCTGACGACCCAACTCTCTGCCATTCGGCTTCAAGCTCCCCCAGTGCGAGGTGATAAGCATTGCACATGCAGGGCATCTGTATACCCTGTTTACATGTTTCCCCTAGGGCGATCCGTCGATCATCCTAAAGAGCTAAAATGGTAAAGATCAATGGCTGTTTGGAGTTAGCCTTCTCTAATTAAATTAATGATATTCGTTTTATAAAAAAAGTCAATTATTATTTTCACTTTCTTTTGTTTCTCTCTCGAAAACGTCCCCGATGTTGACGTCCTCTAGTCGCTGTATTTTTGAAAGAAGGTAGCTCAACTTGGAGCGAATTTTTTCTTCCCTAAGAGCCGCCTCTTCTCTTAATTTATCCAACTCTAGCTCTATTTCTTCTTTATTCATATTTTAAATATTTGGGCCGCTACCTTCGCTTTTGTCCACATATCCGACTGCGTATCCAACTTTGAATACATTTCTGTCCATAAATAAAACTAGCGCGCAGGCAGTCCAAGGGATCCAATTTGAAAATCCCATGCTCATGAATAGTAGAACGCCAATAATAATCGGAGGGAAAAATCTATTACAACAGTAATTTACTGTAGAGCTTAGGCTTGGCATTTCTTTTGGTTTTTCTTTCATAATAATAGTATATTTGTTATTTCGATAAAGTCAAGGTGTATATATAGTAAATGAAGAATAAAATTATAGATTATGGAATAGTCATCTTCGCAGTATATATATCCCTTCATATATACACCTCATGGAAAGAAATAAACCGACAACAGTTTTTGTTGGAGGATTGCGCGGAGACAATAATTAAACAAAGGTCACTTATTGACGCTCAAGAGAGGTATATACATTTTTTAACCACCCAAGGTTATGGTGAGGGTTCTGGCGATTCTCCCATATATCCGAAAAGAAATAATTTTGGGCCGATTTAATTATATATTCTCTTATTCCCCGAGACGAACTTAGTTTTCCTTGCCACACTACGGGAAACCTCGGTTCTCCACCTATTGCTTAATACTTCATCATTTGGAGTAAAATTATTTTTCCATAAAACATACGAAAGTAGGGATTGGTCTCTGTAGGAATAGTTTTTCATCAAGTTATATAAGTCCTCACAAATTTTATTTACTTTTTTATTTTTCAAGCATCTGAGCTGTATCTGCGTTTCCCATAATCCGTAATTCTTGGGAAAGGACTGTGATTCTAGGAAATCCTTAACCTTGTCCATATTTTGCTTTGTGTCTCTAGCGAATTTTGCTATAGCTCTAAGTTCTTGAAAAATGCAATCTCTCTTTTGGTGTTTTTTTAAATAAAAAGGTTCTTCTAATCTATCCCAATCTTTATCGGAATTCGGGTTTAACCACGCATCCACATATATAGCCTTACTGTAATTGGGTAACTCCTTGTGGATATGGTATTTGTAGTATTTTGCGGTATAGATAGGGTGATTCGAAATTAAATCTCTAGGCATAACCCTCCACCCATTAAAAATTTCTTCTTTTACGATTTCCTCGATATTTGAAAAGATAAAATAGTCCCAGCCTTTTATTGGTTTTAATACCTTGGGGTTTTCAAAGGGGGCTTTATTTGGGGAAAAATTAGTTGTTACTACGCAATTCATATTAACTAAACCAATCAGAATCTCCGCTGAAGACGAAGAAATAAACAATTGCCATACAGCTCGACATTACCAATAGGTATATAAGGGGATTATCCATTGCTAATTATGTTACCCTCTCCTATCTCTGGGGCGCTTGCGTGTAAGAAGGCGACCTCTGTTCTGTTTGTCCAGGTTTGAGTGAAGCGACACCATTCTTCTACCGCCTTGACCTTGACAACTTTTGAGTGGATGTGCCCTTTTCTTAATGTGTGAGCTAGAAAATCTAGCGCCTCGCTAGAGTGATATACGCTATAATGCTGGACGCTTTCTTCTACTGAATGCTCTCCCGTCCAAACCACCCTGTACTGCATGGGAGATATGTGCTTACTTGCTTTGGCGATTTTCATTTCAATTAATACTCATATACCAATATAACTCTATCTTCGCTTACGTCAATAAAAACTTCTAAATCTGATAAAATAATATCTAAAATTTCTGGGTCTGCGGCAGCAGCATCTATTTTAAGCATCCTGCCCAAGAAGTCCATTAAGTATTTCGTTAAAAGATCTGGGGCTGTATCCGCCTCCGCAAGAAAGATGTATTTCATTCATCTGCTTTGCGCCTGCGCTCGCACTTGCACTTTTTCCCGCAATCTCCGCCCTCTTCTTTCTTTCTGAAAATTGCGTCATAATTCTCATCGTACTTACGCTTATCTACTGGCCTTGGGGCGTCTCCCTTGCCCGCCCCACTGAATTCACCACTGTAGGTTTTATTGGAGACTAATTTTGGAGCCTTCTTGATATTGTCTATGTCCTTCTGCTTCATAATGATGAAATGCTGAACCTTTCTCCCTTCAGGGATTCCCAGTATTCCTCTTGACCTTGGGTTTTTTTTACCCTCTTTACTACGCGCTTTTGCTTTTTACTGTTAGACTTTATCTCTTTCCTGTGCTCTGTTTCCGAGCATAAAAGTTTTGAGTTTTTTCCAGAAATAGGATTTCCTTTTTCTAGCCCTAGCTTTATTTTGCTTAGAGATGTCTCTTGTATTTGCCGAACCCTCTCCTTTGTTAAATTATAATCCTTTCCTATTTCCTCTAGGGTCTTTATTTTCGCCCCAAATAGCCCAAATCTATGCTTAACAATTTCTTTTTCCCTATCATTTAGGTTGTCCACGCATTCAATTAGGGAATCTACAAGCTCCTTGTCTTCTATTTTTTTCACAAACGCCTCCCTGTCGTCTGGAATTAAATCCCCTAGAGTCAAGCCTTCTTCGGGATTTGAGGATAATTTCTTATCTAAAGACGGGGCGTCGGTCATTGTGTGTTTCAGGTTGATGATTTGAGTCTCCGCAATTCCGATTTTCTGAGAAACCTCCCTGAGGGTAGGGGCCCTGCCGAGATTTCCTAGCATTTCTTCTTCGGCCTTTTTGATCTTAAAGTACTTGTTTACAGCGCCTAGGGGAATGGCGATAGCCCTATTCTTTTTGTATATAAATTCCCTGATTTTGGATTTAATGTAGAACGCCGCAAAAGTGCTAAACTTATTTCCCTTGCTGAAATCATACCTACTTGCCGCAATCATTAATCCGCAATTACCTTCAGCGATTAAGTCTTCTAGTACATTGGATGAGGCTTTGTATTGCTTGGCAATATAAATTGCCAACTTAAGGTTCGACTCGACGAGCTTCTTCTCCGCCTGTTCTCTTGGTAGCGAAGCGAGTTCAAGCTCTTCTCTCGCACTAATAGTTTCTATTTCGGAAACTTCATTTAAGTATTTTTGTAAAGTATTGTTCTGCATAATTTATTGGTTTATAATTTTGATTATGCTTCTATAGTATTGTAAATCGGCGGACTTGTCAAGAGTTTTTTTAAAAAAATGAAAATGGTGGAGGTGGCGGGACTTGAACCCGCGTCCTAAGTGTCTTCAAGAATACACTTCTACATGCTTAGTTAGTTTCTTTTAGAGTTGTTGATACTAACATCGAACTCCCTGCTTCAATTATTTGCCCCCGAATGATCAGTGGACTACAGTTTATGAGCAGGTAAACCTTTTCTGTTTTTGCAGATGGATGACCCCTGTATCTCTTTATCTGCGTCAAGAGTACAGAGGTGACAGATTTAAACTGCCATTGGAAGCTCTTCAGCCTCGTAAAGCGCAGTGGCTTCCTCAATTAATTGAGAAACTGCATACTCTTCACGGGCGGCTTCAAGAAGCTCCGCTATGCTATTATAGCCTTCGCCAAATATAGCTTTGTGTCTTTTTACGGAGCCAGACACATCTCCGACATGCGATGTATAAATCCAACATTAGTCGAATCCAGTACACCCCCAAAATTTTTCAAAGAACTATTATATATAATACACTAATAAATAATAATGTCAAAACTTATTTCTTTTTTATCAGGTTCGCAAACTTGTCAACAGATATTTGCCCCATTAGGATTTCTTCATAATCCTTGGGCGTAATGCCTATAAATTCTTCACATTTTTTAATTGATTTTTTTGCCAACTTTTCCTGCTCGTCTGACGCAACTCCATTATCTAGGGCGTACTTAGCTAGAGTAATTAAATTCTCTATTGCGTTTTTTAATTTTCGGCCTGGTTTCACAATGTGTTATACACCTAAATCCATAATTTGCCAATTTTGAGTTTGATCGAATTTTGTATCGAGGCCCATAGCGGTATACGGCCCCCATCTAGGGTAATGGACTTTTGAGCCTTGATGCAAGAAGCCTGCCATGGCTGAAAAATAACTATGGGATAATACTAATATGTCCGCATTAACCATATTGTAAATAGCTAGGCTTTTATCTGGAGTATGTATTTTATATTTACCTTGCAGGTCGTGATGTTTTTCATATCCAGGCGCAGTAATAAAATGGATCTCATGATCTGGGTAAAGCTTACTTAAGTTAGAAATTAATTTATTTATTTGGTTCATATTGTAGGAGACTTGAGGCATGAACCGCTTGCCTTTGATCGGTAAATTTTTATTAAAAAAATCTAACATTCTTCGGTGGTCATAGTCACCCCTATTTTCAAGAAATTTTTGCCTTCTTACATCTTCTGTCCTCAGGTGGACGCACGCTATCTTTTTTAACGGTGTCCAAAGCGGCTCTATTTGCGCATTATTTAAATTTTGCTTTACGCAATTAAAAAAATCTTCTTTGTAATGCGCCCTGAATCCAGAAACCAAATCAAGCTCTATCTCTTTTACCACATCCGCTTGGCCTTGATATGTCGCGGTTTCCCACCCGTGCTTAAAGGCCCACCCGCCATCACCGCACCTTGATGAGTCGGAGGGATCATTCATATTCTTGCCTAAAATTTTCCCAAAATCTTCTTGCTTTATGGGGGTGGCGAAATTACAAAAGGGGGACGTCCATGGGCTTTCCCCAAAAGAAACTTTATCGTAATAAATATTAAAACCAGCAGACTTGGCTCTAACAAAATTTGCCGCTTTATTTATCCAATTAGAGCCTTCTCTATCTCTTCTGTTTCTGAGTAGGATGTTTTTATTTGTTCGTTGGCTAAATTCTGGTCGATGGTATTTCTTCATTCTACAGTCTCATTTAGGATATATTCTGCTATAATATTATTATATACACATACTATGATACGTTTAAATTGAAAATAATGTTTTTGCTTTCGGGCCCCTCATTGAATAATAAGTCTATAATGGACATATAAGGCAAAAATTCTCCAAACTGTTGTTTGTATTTAGGGTGATTATAATTTTGCCAAATTAACTTTATGCCACTTTCTTCAAATAAATTTTCATCCACGTACCTTCTTGACCCCGAGCCATCGCCCGAAATGTACCCTGTTGTATTTAATTCTTTTAATATATGTAAAATTTTATCCAAGCCGCTTTTGTTCGTCTTTATGTCTGAGGACAAAACTATACGCAATTCTTTATTTAGTCTCTCTGATAAATATTTGATTAAATCAAGGTTTAAATCCATTAACCGCTCTTGGTCTTTTAAGTATATTTCTTTTAATTGGGGGTAATATTTGTCGAAATAGGGGGTTTTTTTATAAAAAGATTCTATGCTCGCTAAATGTTTGCGCCTCCAATTGTTTTGATTTATTTTGATTTGATTCCAGGGCTTTAAATCGCTTTTACCTATAACTGGGACAGTTAGCCAAGTTTTGCCATTGTTGGTCTTTATTTGATTTCTGTTTGCGTAGTCCTTCCCCCTAGGGAATTGAACGTCATCAAATACAACGTATATATCACTAAGTAATAATTTATGGAAAAACCCAAGCCAGGGGATATAGTTTGGTTGATGAATGCAGGTAATCATCTATTGTGCCAATCATATGTTAATTTCAAGCCGTCTTTTATTGAAAACTTAGGAGAATAATTTAATTCATTTTTCATTTTAGATATATCGCACACGCATGAAGATTGTTCGTCTTCAGCATATCTATGCTCTATATGCAATTTTTTTCCTGAAATGTTTACCACCTCTTCTGCGATTTCAAGAATTGAAGTTTTTCTCCCTGACCCAATATTGAAAACTCCGTCTGCATTAAGGAGGGAGGCATTTATGATGGCGGAAGCGCAGTCATCTATATAAGTATAGTCTCTATATGTTTTGCCGCTTCCAGTAACATAAGGGTTTTCATTCCGAATGACTGTATTTATAATATTGGGAATCGACCTATATTGATTTTCTTTTTTGGGATTTGGGCCGTAAACGCTAGCTATCCTTAAGATAGAAACTGGAATATTTATTTTTTTTCTAAAAAAATTTAGATAATGCTCTGTTGCGAGTTTTGTAAAAGAATATACATTTTGGGGATTAATTTCACTTTTTTCAGAGAGGATCGCTCCTTCTGGGAAGCCATAAACTGAATATGAGGAAGCAAAGGAAAAGTGTTTAATTGTATTTGGTAGACAGGAGGTAAGCTTAATTGTATTTAAGCAGCAATTCTGAAACTGGCAATCAAGATCATTGTTGAAATCTGCGCTGTCATTTATGACGTCCGCAAGGTAAATTACATGGGAAATATTCTGGCAATTTTGTTTGAGTTCGTTTGTTGTTATTTTAGATAAATCCGCCTCAATGCACTTAACTTCAGGAAGCCTGTCTGAGTCTCTGCTTATTCCAAAATGTGGCACACCGTTTTTCTTCAAAAGACCGCTTAATCTAGATCCTATTTGTCCAGAGATGCCAGTAATTAAAATATTCATATTACAAAAATAGTCTGTGGGGAATATACCCTTCTGCGTATTTGCATGTTCTGCTTTTTGCTCCATTTGAGACTAGCTTTGCATTAATAAAGTCAGATAAAGTAAATCTATAATTTTCTTCGTGCCCTAAAATTTGAGATTCATAATTTTTAGAAAAGCCCCTCTTGACCTCTGCGTTTTTATCGCTAATCTCTATAAACAGCGAGGGCTGAAAGTTTATCGTAGATGGGGTTTCAAAAAACAAAATGTTTCTTTGGTATCTAGTTGCCGAAAGCGTTGCGGCGGAAACTTCTCTATGATCTTGATGTGTGTCGTCTTTGTGGGGGCATAATATCAAATCATATTTCTTCTTTGTAATTTTTTGTTCTATAGCTAAAACCATTTCTTTTTGTTTTCTGTATAGCGTTGTATCTTCTCCCTCTTTGAAAAAATCTAATTTTATTTGGACGCCAGAATAATTCGATAATTCTTTGATTGCATTTTTCTCTTCCCTGATCCTTAGTTCGCTATTTGGCTGTATATTTTTATAGGTCATACAAAAAACATCAAAATTGTAGTCTTCCGCAGACTCTAAAATCAAGCCAGCGCAAGATATATAAAAATCATCTGGGTGTGGGGCGATAATTAATACATTGCTGTTCATTTTTTATGATGGCTTTTTCATTAAAATTGTTGCGTCATGACCCTTCAGGAAAGCTTGGTTGAAGGCGACAAGGGGAGTTTTAGAAAGCGCAAATTGCAACCACTTAACCGTATTGAATCGGCGGGCTGGACCTAAGTCTTCTTTGTTTTCGTCGCGGTGGGACTGATTGGAGAGAAAATTAAATATCACTCCAATAGAGGCTTTTTTAAATGACGTATCAATTAAATCCATAGCTCGTTTCTCGGGCATAGTATTAAGCGTTCCAGAATACGTAATCCAATCATAGTCTCCAGAGGGTAGCGGATTTAAAAGAACGTCTTCTGTGGAAAATGTTGTTTTGGGAAGGTTTTTGGTAATGGCGGTTTGAATCATCTCATCCAACGCATCCACTCCATGAAAGAGTTTAAATCGAACGTCTTCTGTTAGTAAAAATTGTGCAAAATCGCCAATGCCGCAGCCGACATCCAGAATTGAGCTGTGATCAAAATTAACAAGCGAGCAAAATGCCTTAAAGCGCAGCTGCTGCCCTTCGGTTGAGCGCCATAAAGTCGCTTTAAACGTGCCCCCAAATTCCTTGGCGGCGTCTTGGTATGGCTTTAGGTAATGGGTCATTGCTAAATTTTATAAAAATGACTTAAAATATTTTTCGTCATATCCCAGCATTTTTCTTCTAATTTAATAAATGTTTTATTGTAATTGCTGCAATTTATTTTGAGTGCTTGCTCTAAAGCGTTATTTAACGCCTCTTCTGAATTGTGATCGTATATTGTTACGTAATCGTTAATATCTTTTGAGCATAAAGTTGTTTTCGAGCAAATTGAATGATTATTTGAGACAATACTTTCCCCAAGGCATCTGGGATTGGGGTCATATAGCTGCCCGTATTGCCCGCCATTCGGTGCGCAATTATGTACATGAAGTTTAGAAATCGACGTAAAGTACGGCATGAGAATTGCGTCCGACCAGCCCATATAGCATTTTAATTTTTTCTTCTCGCACTCTACTGATAATTTGCGAGCCATACGACGTGTGCCAGAGCCCAGGAATAAAAAAACATAATCTTTACATAATTCAGGGTCAACCATTTTTATAAAACCCACCTGGTTCTTTTCTCTATTTATCGCGCCAATGAATATTATTATTTTTTCTTTTTTGAAATTGTCTAATACATACTTGGCGTTATTTCTAAATATAGGGGAGGGGGGACATCCGAGATAGTCATCTTCAAATACAAGATCTCCAATGTGAAATCTTCTGTCGCTCCAGCCCATTGGTTTGATTTGAACTTTGAATCTTGAATTAGGTTTTATATAGTTAAAAACCCCCGCTCGGCCTATGATTATATCATATGATTTTTTTGGCGGGACTCTTTCAAGGGTATTGCCTTCTGCTTTGAAGTAAAGCGCTTTCGCTCGTGGGCTTTTATCGTAACTCATATAAATATTTGAATTAGGAAGTATCTTGGATAAAAACAGAGGGTAATCTGCGCCCTCAAGTTCGTTTTTGCCAAAGTTGAAATGCGCACACAATATATCTAATTTAGGCTCTTCTTTTATCCAGTCATTTTTAATTTCAAATGGAATATTTGCTTCTGCTAAATTTACTATTTGTTTTACTGTCTTGAGGGATTCTCTGCTCGAGTGCAATTTCACCTGTTCATTTAAAAAATCTGGAGGAGGGGCAAAGTCTGAATAAAATTCTTCCAAACCATTCATGTTATATTCTTGATTGATTCTATTAAAAAAATCGTGTCCATTCCTAGGGCTAGAAAATTATAATTTTTGTAATCGTCGTATTGCTCTTTTATTTTTGAGGGCAAATGGAAACCTAGTTTTTCGCCAACAGATCTTTTCAGTTTTGTGAGCGCTTTTTTGAAATCTTCAGAATTAAAATCGCCAAGCGAACCTAGGCTTGCGGAAAGGTCGTACGGGCCAACCAAATAATAATCAAAATCTATCTTGGAAATTTTATCTATATTTTTTACTCCTCTAGTTGTTTCTATCTGTGGTATTAAGATAGGCTTTCTTGTTAAAAGTTGTTCTTCTCCCCATTTATTCTCTCTAACTAAACCTTGTCCCCTTACGCCTCCAGCCGAGGGATAAGTGCAATAATCATAAAATTCTTGGGCCTGCGCTTTCGTTTCCACGGTAGATAATATGATTCCTGAAATACCTGCATCTAGGGCCATTCTGATTACCTGTTTATCGAGGTGCGAAATTCGGGCTAAAATTACTTTTTTTAACAGTGTTCCTACTTGAATGCAGGAATAGAGGTTTTCATTATTAAAGTGCCCATGTTCTAAGTCGAGGACGACTCCATCGAAAGAAGAGTTGCAAAATATTTCCGTAATGATCGGAGCGGGGATTTGTTGCCATAGCAATTTCATCTTTTTAAATTTAAAATATATTGGGGCTTGGCTATCTTTATATTATAGTGCTTTATGTAATTATATAAAATATTTTCGTTGAAGCGCGGCTTTTGTTTTGCCGTTTCTGGCAATCTTATATTTATTGCGTCAATATGATAATTTAGCATAACCCTCTTCATCGTCTTGAAATTTGATGCGAAAAGCAGGTCCGCAACGCGGGAAGGGCTGCAGCGTCGATCTTGTTTGCCGCCCGACTTACCGAAGTTATTGAAGAGGGAGGGATCCATCTGGTCAAAAATAATAGGTTTTCCGTAAGTTACGTCAAATCTTGTTTTAACTATCAAATCATAATCCTCACTAATTAATGAAAAACATTTATTCCAGACATAAGACTGCGCCATGACGGAATTTGCAAAAAGCATTTTTGGTTCTGGGTGGTGTGGTACGCCTATACTTTGTTCGAGCAATAAGCCTTTTTCTTGGAAAAATTTATTTTTTCCGTCGTAGTCATTTAATATAGAATATTTTTTTGGCCTGTATGAGTCAATTATTTCTTCAATTATTTCTCCACTAAGAGGTTGAATATTTTCGTTTTCCCCTTCCCGCCTTCCTTTGCGCATATTTCTTTTTTGATCTGTTTTTTCCCAAAAGGCTAAATAAATATCTATTTGATGTTTTTCTTGATTAGGGTTAATTAGATTGGCAGAAAAATCCTCAAAAGTACTTTTCCAGGTCCTGACTAGACCAGGCAATAGGACTGCAATTTTCATATAATATTTTTTTTATAATTTAGTATGTAATCGCTGCATATTCCTGCGCACTGAAGAGTATCATCGTTATTAATTTCGGGCATAACGGCTATGCTATTTTTAATTGGCTGCTTACCTGGATACGCCCATATGACTCCTCTGCTGGTTAACGTAACATCATCTTCTTCGTGCCAGAAGCAGTGAATTTGATTGTCGAGCATAAAAATTAGGGCATCTAAATTCTTCGCATGGCACCAAAATTTATCATTACCCAAAAACTCTAAATTAACTTCATACTGGGGCTCGTCATGCCCTAAGAAGACGCCATTCCTGATCCAAACATCAACTTCAACCTCAAATCCAAGATCTAGGGCCTGGGCGATGTGATCGGGTGAATTTTCTAATTCTGGCTTTGGGCCAGATGTATTGCCCCTGTGGGATATTAAATTAATATTCGCCGTCGTATTTATCATCGTTGGCTCCAGGGAATTTGACAACTACATTTTTTGCATTAGTGATAGCTTTAAAATCGGTGCCTTCAAATGGCTCAATTAGAATTACATCGCCCTCTTTGTAGCGCGCGCCATTCATTTCAACTTCCCCCTTAACAATGCAGGTGATTTCTGTGGCGATTCTGTGGTGGTGGAAACTTTCATAATCCCCAGCTTTATATTCTTTTATCCCGACTTCTACATCATTAGTCTTGATTAAGGACGGGTCAAAATTGCCCACGAACCAACCTTTTGTAAAATCGTTTATATTTAGAACTTGCATTTTATAAATATGCTATTAGGGATATAATTTTGCCATCTTTCCACTTAATAATATCGGCGCCATTAAAAATTTCATCGTTTACTCTCAATGTAAAATGAATCATTGAATGGGCGAGGTTAGTTGTTTCATCATCTGAAATAACTTCTCTAGCTGAAAAGCTAATGTCATTTTTAAAAAAATCTTTTAAAAACCCCCTCAACTGTTCTTTTCCGAAAATTTCGTTGGAAGGATCTTTTAGGTATATCTCGTCATCAACTAATGCAAGAACGGCATCAATATTTTTATCATTGAACGCTTTTGTGTAATTTAATGTAAGTTGTCTTTTGTTCATGGTTTTTACTCATTTGGATTGGGTATGTTTGCCCAGATGTCGGGATCATCGGGTTCTTTGCCCTGGTGCTCTAGGAAATAATTTAAATCTTCTGGGGTTCCTAAGCCCCACATTTTGGGTGTGTTAAAAATTTTTATTTTTTTATCCTCTAAAATTGCTTCATTGTAGACTGGGGCGACATAAAATTCATTATTTACCCTAATGTCTTTTTGTATCATTTGTTCGGCGTATTTGACGTAGTCAGATCCCTTCCT
>Ga0315333_10000221_pt1 | contig 17537 bp, 17 predicted proteins | sample M120034915metaG_FD_204521 | JGI IMG/M metagenome (GOLD analysis project Ga0315333, IMG submission 204521) | Ammonia-oxidizing marine archaeal communities from Monterey Bay, California, United States - M1 200m 34915 | ecosystem: Environmental > Aquatic > Marine > Intertidal zone | place: USA...
CTTCGCTACGACGAACCGACAGTCCGCTTTAGCTTCGATAGCTCAACGATGTGATGCAGTGATCGTCATTGGTTCCGCCAATTCATCCAACACCATGGCTCTCGCCAAACTGGCAAAAGAATCCGGTTGCGAACAAGTCTTCCGAATTAATTCTGGCTCGGAACTGCCCGAGGGACTGCAGGGCACAGTTGGAGTGACAGCAGGAGCGTCAGCCCCTGAGGAACTAGTTGAGGCAGTGATTCGACATCTTTCACCGAAATTAGGGGTTGAAGAGGTGAGTATCACGGACGAAGACGAGTACTTTCCGCCGCCGAGAGAGATTCGGGACCTTCTTTCGGCCCTTGAGACAGCCGTGCACGCGACTCTTGCGGTTCCGGCTGATGCACGGGTCGTGCCCCTCGACCGAGAGATTGCTGCTAGCGAGGTTCTCGCTTCTCTTGCCGATTAGCGCCCGAATATTTAGAGCTGTTTACAGGTCGGTCTGGGGTTCGCTTCCGGGTTCATAAATGTTTGGGGTGCCGCAAATAATTTGAGCTCGGTCAAATAAGTCTTGAATTTCTTCTCGTAGGTTTACCGAAGTTTCACGTACCTCTTGTCGAGACAACCGGCCTGTGGGGCTAAGTGGGGGCGGTGGGATCGGTTTGCCAATGATGACGTGTACTCGTTTGGGATACAACATTTTAGAACCTCTGGGCATGGCGGTTGCGGTGCCGCCAATTCCGACGGGCACAATCGCTACTTGCGCCTTAGCCGCCAAATAAGCCGCTCCGTCGAATAACGGAAAGACCCGAGGGCCGTCTTTGCGCTCTCCTTCAGGGAAAGCCACCACAGGATCGTCGCCGTTCTGCAGGACTGCTAGCGCGGTCATCAGAGCAGCTCGATCGGCATTTCCTCGGCTGACGGGGAAACACCCAATGGTTGTGAAAAGCCAAGCGAAGAAGGCGTTATTCCAAACCGACTCTTTACCCATGAACCGGAGCCGCCTTGGGACGCATGATTGCAGTGGCGTGTCGATGTAACTCCGATGGTTCGGCGCCCAGACGCACGCTCCCTCCGGGATATTCTCTTGACCTTCAATAGTTATTCGGTTCCAGAACTTGAAGACTCCCCAAATAAGGTATTTGAGCGCCTGATACGTTGCTCGGTTGTACCAACGTGCGTTGGGATTAGCCACCGGCAGTTGTTTGTCCATCAATCCTCCACAACGGAACGGAACATACTCGCAAGGTCCGATACGACTTCTTGAATGGTGAGTTCGCTGGTATCCACCACTACCGCGCCAGACGCCACTTGAAGCGGGGAATCGACGCGAGTTGAGTCAATTCGATCTCGCCGTTGTAGATCCTCTTGCACGTCTCCCAGTGTTTGAACCGAAGATTCCTCATATCGACGTCGCGCCCGAACTTCAGGTTGAGCGGTTAGAAAGGCTTTGAATATCGCATCCGGGAATACTTCGGTACCAATGTCACGGCCTTCCATCACTCCGCCACCTATTTCAGTCGCCCATTTCCTCTGCCGAGCTACTAGCACGCGGCGTACACCTGGGTTTGCCGCTACGACGCTCACCCACTGATTGATTTCGGGAGTCCTGATTTCATCTGTGGCGTCAACACCGTCAATGAAAGTTAGCTCGCTGATGGAGATCTCCGTTTTCTCAGCAAGGTCGGTCATCGCATCTTGATTTTCGGGATCAATTCCCGCGCGTAATGCCGCCACCACCACTGCGCGGTACATAGCCCCGGTATCGAAATGTGGAAGATTTAATTCGCTCGCGAGGAGACGAGCGACTGTCGACTTGCCAGACCCTGCCGGGCCGTCGATAGCCGCGACGGCAACCACCTTGCCTCTAGGTTTGGCCTTTGGGCGGAGCTCCTCGAGACATGAAAAAAAGGTGGGAAACGTCTTCGCCACGCAATCGTGATCGTTGATCACTATTCGCGGGATTCGAAGAGAAAGCAAGGCCATGGACATAGCCATGCGGTGGTCACTGTAAGTATCAATGCTTGCTCCCCTAAGCGACCACAAATTCGGCCGCACGATAAGCCCATCTTCACTTTCTACGGTTTCAACACCACATTTGGTGAGCTCTGTGACCATGCCAGCAATTCGATCCGTTTCTTTGCGTCTAATGAAACCAATACCTGTAATTTCGATATCGCCTTCAGCAAAGGCTGCTAAAGCGGCAAGCGTCTGCGCAGTGTCTGAGAAATCGCGAAGATCGAACGTGCCTCCGCGAATTCGGTCACCTTCAACTTCAATGAAATTCTCACCCCAGACAACCCTGGCACCAAGTTGTTCCAACACATCAACGAATTGGACATCTCCTTGATAGCTCCCTCGATGAAGGCCAACTATCTTTACTCGCCCTTGGGTGATCGAGGCGGCGGCAAAAAAATATGACGCAGCGGAGGCATCTGGCTCAATTTGAGCTTCGATAGCTCGGTACCGGCCTGAGGGTACGACATACGTGAATTCGTCTGGTTTCTCAACCGATACACCAAAATCACGCATGACTTTGACGGTGAGTTCTAGATAGGGTCGGCTGACAGGCAGGCCCGTCAACCTAACTTTCAGTCCTTTTGCGCAAAGCGGCGCCGCCAACATCAGACCACTGACGAATTGACTACTGGTTTCCGCGGAGATTTCGACCTCACCTCCTTCTAGGCCCCGAGAAGAAACCTGGAGAGGTAGCTGGCCAGGAGCACCTAACTCTTCGAGGTCACATCCCAGCTCGCGCAATGCGTCTATTTGTTCCGCAATTGGGCGCGACCGCAATTGCGGTGCTCCATCCAGCGTCACTATGCCGTTACCCGCCGCCAGCGTCGGCAAGAGAAATCGAGAGGTGGTGCCCGACAATCTCGCGTCGATAACGAGGTCCTGAAAGTTTGGTGCGCCAGCTAGCCCGGTGACCTCAATCTCAAGATTCTGGCGGTCTACTTCAACGGTTGCTCCTAGGGAAGCAATTGCCTCCAACATCGCTTCGGTATCGTCGGCGAAGAGAACTCCAGACAGCCGGCTGGTGCCTTCAGAGAGCGCAGCACAGAGCAAGGCTCGGTTCGTATGACTCTTTGACCCGGGGAGAGACACATCTCCTACAGCCGGGCCAGCAAACGGAGTCATCCAACGCGAATTATTCATGCCAGTTCTCTTGTGGTGGGCCGGTAACCCTGCCCCGCCAGCACGGCGAGGAACCTCTGCACCTCAGCTTGAGCCACGACAAGAACAAGAACACCTTGCGCTCCCTCCGCTGAGTGAGCGATCTCTATGTCGGCGACATTGACTTCACAATCGGCAGCCAACATGGTGATATTCGCAATCTGTCCCTTGCGATCCGGGATAGGAATTCGTAACTCCACGAGTTCCTGAGGTCTGACATATCGAGATGGCAAATTGGTGCGGGCTTTTCTTGCCTGAGAAAGCAAATTCGTTAATCCCGTTCGATCTGACTGGGCAACAATTTCGCGGATGCTACCAATTCGAGCAGAAAACTCATCTAAGACCGAGACGATGGCGTCCCTGTTCTCTTCACAAATATCTAGCCATATTTCGGGGTGACCTGCGGCGACACGGGTCATATCCCGGAAACCGCCGGCAGCGAGCCGCAGCAACGGCGCGTCGTCTAACGCGCGATCGTCTGCCAGACACATCAAACTGGCGGCAGTTAGATGCGGTACATGAGACACGATCGCAACCAACGCGTCGTGGCGTTCAGGAGTCATCGTTACGACGTCGCACCCTATGGAGGCCAGGACCATTTGGAGATCCCGAAGACCAAAATCATCGCTGCCTGACGTCGGAGTGAGAACCCAGACAGCACCGTCGAAAATTTCTTCACTAGCGCCGTCGACGCCCTCTTGCTCTGACCCTGCCATTGGATGTCCCGGTATGAATCGGGGGTCGTCGATGCCCCGGGCAACTGTGGTTTTCACACTGCCAGTGTCAGTCACGATGCCCTTCGTTTCGCGAAGGGTTTTGCGAATCTCGGCCTCAAGAACGCTGGCGGGCACAGCAACGAAGGCCAACTCGGCCTCCGTATCGCTACCAATCACGTCCAGTACACCTAGTTCTAATGCTCGCTCGGCCCGCTTAGCATCGATATCTCTACCCGTTATGTGCCATCCCCTCGCTCGGAGGGCGAGCGCGATGGAACCCCCAATCAGTCCCGTTCCTACGATCTGCGCTCGACGCGCGTTCTTGGTCATTGGGAAACTAAACCCGTCTGCCGGGAGCCATATCTCACGATTGGCATGGTACCGAAGGGTTTGTCCAAGCTCTGTGCGAGATTATTAATTGGTTGCCGCAGCGTATAAAGAACGCACCTCCTCCATGGTGAGAGTTCGCCAAGCTCCAGCGGCCAACTCTTTGTCGCTGATTGGCCCAATTCTTACTCGAACCAAGCGAATCACCGGGTGGCCGACGGCGGCGCACATTCGGCGGACCTGACGGTTGCGCCCTTCATGGATAACAAGCTTAAGCAGACTCTCTTGTGGCATCGAAACTTCTGCCGGTGCGGTGGGCCCATCATCGAGTTCTACCCCTTCGCGCAGTCGTCGAAGAGCACGCCGCGTAGGGACACCCTCCACATGCGCCAAATATTCTTTAGGAACTCCAAAACTTGGATGCGTCAACCTGTGGGTTAAGTCTCCGTCGTTAGTTAGAACGATTAGGCCCTCGCTATCAGTGTCGAGCCGACCGACGGGAAACACTCTGGATTCGGAGGGTACGAGATCGACAACAGTCGGCCTTCCCTCTGGATCTTTAGCCGTCGACACGACGTTGCGGGGCTTGTGTAACAAGTAGTGCCGAAGAGTCGGATCTCGAAGAATGGGAACGCCGTCTAGGTCTATGCAATCGTTGGCCTCAACTTTGTCTCCAAGCGTCGCTACGTGACCGTTTATCGTGACCCGCCCTGCTCCAATTAGCTCTTCGCTCGCGCGCCTGCTCGCTACTCCACACCGAGCTAGTACCTTCTGGAGTCGTTCCGGCGACTCCTCCACAGTCACGCGGGAGGGCTCAAATCAGGAGCACTTGCGCCGGCGTCCAGGAACTCAGCTGCTTCGCCAGAGCCGCGTAGCACTACCTCAAGTGTTTCTACCACTTCAGCATCGGGGACAAAATCACTAAGATTGGGGAGATCTCGAAGGCTGTCCAAACCTATGCGTTCCAAGAACAGGGTTGTCGTGCCGTACATTGCGGCGTTGCCGGGACCTGGGTCACGACCAACTTCTTCAATGTAACCACGTTGCTGCAGTGTCCGCGCGACGCTGTCCACGTTGACTCCGCGAATCAACGAAATTTGTGCTCGTGAAACAGGTTGCTTGTACGCCACTATCGCCAAAGTTTCTAGTGCGGCAGCAGACAACCGCGTCGCCTGTCCTTCAAGCACGAATCTCTCAACGTAAGGGGCTTGAGCGTCCGACGTTTGATATCGGTAACCACCAGCGACGCGATTAATGGTGAATCCTCGCTCTTCTTGTGCGTAGCTATCGGTCAAATATTCACATAGAGCATTGACGGTTTCGACGCTGACTTCGAGTAGCTGAGCAAGGACGGTGGGCGCTACCGGGTCTGATGCCACCAACAAGATCGCCTCTAGAGCGGCGCGCACATCAGCGGGAACGACATTTGGGTCAAGTTCGTGAAGCTCGCTATCGGGAGGTGACGGGGTCGAAAGGGAGCCCTCGCTCTCTAGTTGCGCTGCCAATACTTGAAAAACCTCGGCATCGTCCTCAGCCGTCATATGAAACACCACCAATCGGCAGTAACAACTCGTTTTCGTTACCGGTCCAGATGAGGGTTATGTCCCCGAATCGTTCAGGTTGATCTAGGTCAATATGACCCTGTTTGAAGAGCTCCAGCACGGCCAGAAATCGAACTACTACCTGGATCCGATCAACCAAGCCCCCGGTTAATTGCCTGAAACTAGTTTTCCCCAATCTTGGGATTTCGTCTATCAACTCAAACATCGCGTCCGTCACCGACGCAGTAATCGGAGCAATATGGCCAAGATCGACTCGGACAACAGGTTTCGGAGCCGTTGCCCGCAAGAAAGCCTGGGAGATGTCCTGAATCGATAGACCTTTAAGAAGGTCAGGTGCCAGGGACAAATATTTCTCATCAGGTCCAACGGCTCGCGGATAGCCAAACGACGCACGGTGGGCCAACTGTCGCATCACCACCGCGGCTCCCTTGAAGGTCTTGCACTCCAGCAGGCGAGCAAGAAGGAGGTCCCGTTCCTCCCATATGCCCAGATCATCGTCAAGGTCTCCATCCGCTTCGTCTGGAAGCAGCCGCCGAGTTTTCAACTCGACAAGAGTCGCCGCGATCAACAGAAACTCTGTCGCTAGTTCGAGGTTGACATGGCTGGTAGGGGAACTCTCTCCTTCTGTTACCGCAATGATTCGGTCCATTTCCGCCAAATAAGCATCAACGATATGACTCAAGGACACTTCATAAATGTCGACCTCTTCTTGAAGAATAAGACGCAAGAGAAGGTCGAAGGGGCCCTCAAAAACGTCGGTTTGTACGTCGTAGGGCATTGCCTAACGATAGCGGAGCAAATCACATCCATGTAACACGCTTGATGAGTCTTTCGAGCCATTTCTTCTATGGGTTCGCTTCTTCTTCGGATGGTTTGCGCTGATGCCTGCGGTACCGTCAACCCGTATGACGAGAGTGTTGTCAGGCATTCAACCCACCGGGGACATACATCTGGGAAATTTTCTGGGTGCCCTTCGCCAGTGGGCTATTGACCAGCATGAACATGACAGCTTCTATTGCGCCGTCGACCTCCACGCCATCACTGTTCAGCAAGATCCTGTGGAGCTTCGTTCGAAGACTCTCGAGACAATGGCAACTTTGGTGGCGGTGGGTCTCGATCCTGAGGTGTGCACTCTCTTCGTTCAAAGTCACGTTCCGTACCACACCGAGCTGTCATGGCTTCTCGAGTGCACTGTTTCGTTTGGAGAGCTCCGCCGAATGACGCAGTTCAAAGACAAATCGGTCAAACAAGGCGACGCTGGTCAAGAACATGTGTCTGCTGGCCTATTCACATATCCAGCTTTAATGGCCGCCGACATCTTGATTTATGACGCGGATCGGGTTCCTGTGGGCGATGATCAGCGTCAGCACTTGGAGTTAACGCGTGACGTAGCCGACCGGTTCAACTCACGTTACGGCGAAACTTTTGTGTTACCCGCAGCTGCGATTCCAACGATCGCCGCGAGAGTTATGGATCTTCAAGAGCCGACGAACAAAATGTCCAAATCCACAGAGTCGCCCATGGGTACTATCGGTATTTTCGAAGCAACAACGTCCATCGCGAAGAAGTTGAAACGGGCGGTAACGGATTCAGAAAATGACGTCCGATTCGACTTTGATAAGAAACCTGGTGTCTCCAATTTGTTATCGATACTCGGAGCTGCCACTGGGCGCGATCCTGAAACGCTCGCTGACGACTATCACCAATATGGCCCTTTGAAGAATGACACTGCCGAGGCGATCATCGATGTGCTCGAACCGGTGCAACGTCGCCGAGCAGAGCTTCTCGCGGATCCCGCTGAGTTAGATCGAATTATTGCGCGCGGTGCGGCAAAAGCAGCTGAAGTCGCAGCGTTGACCGTTCAGCGAGCTAAAGATGCGATGGGTTTTCTGCCATTAGCGTGATCTAGCGCTCCGATGAAGTCAGAACTGGCTTTTTCCCTCGTTGCTGATTTTCCCTCCGCGAAAGACTGATACCTCGGGGATATTCGAGGTCACGTTGCCTGATCGCCATTTTCTGAACCCGAAAACGAAGACCGCTGCTCCCGCTATAGTCACGATGGTTCCCGCCTCTGTCGCCACCCCGGCTAAGCCGGAACCGAGGAAGATCACGGCGAAACCGTATGCCATGGTTCGAACATGTCGATTCGACAGTTTTAGGGGTGGGCGCTTAATTCCGTTGCGTTCTTCAACCGTTTCAACGTGTCCGCTCTGCAGACGACTAGTCAATAATGCTTTTTCTTCGTCCGTTAGGTCGGGAGCGATGCTCGCGAGGGCATAATCTTCTGCGGCGCGAACCGCTGTCTCTATGTCTTGTGGAGGCGATACTCGTTTTTTCACTCGTTCGGCCGCTTCTGGGTCTCGATTGATTAACCAATCCCGAAAAGGCACTAAAGCCCGATCAATTACTAGTCGTTGCTCTTTGGAAAGTTGCGAGCGAACTTTTTGACGGGCTTTTGAAGTCGCTTCATCAACTGACTGCAGCTTGAACGTCCCAACCCGATCTCCGTAAGCGTGGAGAATCGCCTCCTTTAGAGACGCCGTAATCTCGATCGCTTCCATGTGCTTCTCCTTAAACCGCGACGCTATCTGCCCGTCGTAACACTCTGGCCCGCACGCTGTCGACCGTCCACTCGTCGGGTCGCAGATGATGTTGAGCGGCCCACCTCACCACGAATTCCTCGCTGTCCGCCTCCGCTAGCAGGGTCGCTCCCGCTGTCGGGTATTCGATCAAATCTGCTAGTCGCGACAATGCTCCGCCCTTCGATGCCCATCGCTGACGCCGTTGCGTGCTCACCAGGGGGTGAGTAAACCCAGCCAGAACTCGAAGCAAAATTCCGGAGCGGACTGATACTTTCCCGATGTCATGCAATAGTGCAGCGACCACAGCCGTTCTGTCTTCTGGTAGTTGTCTGTCAACCATTTTCGCAACCGCTATCGAATGTCTTTGATCAGGGTGGCTCATTACAGACCAAAGCGCTCGTTCTTTGGCCGACAGGTACGTCGCCGCCCACTCTCCATCCACCGGACTCGGAGCTTTGCGATCTAAGGAAGAAAAAAACCTTCGTACTAGATGACGGAAGTGTCTGATCGGCACAACAGTAAAACTACTTCTGTTGTAACACCCTCTCAGCGCGAGGGTGGGACCGGTCGTAAATTTGCCGAATTTTTTTGTCTCTAAATGAGGTATATCGCTGTGTGTCGCTGATCGATCTATGTCCTAAAAGTTCCTGAACGTAACGGATATCTGCGCCATCCTCCAGCATGTGAGTAGCGCATGAGTGGCGCAGAACATGGGGCGTCAGTTCAGCACCGAGGCCGACTCTGTTCCCGTGACCCTGAACAATCAACCAAGCTCCTTGACGACTAAGCCGTGTACCTCTCCTTGGCCCGCCAGTGCTAAGAAATAAAGCCTCTTCTGCTTGAGTTACACCTGTTCGACGGCTCAACACAGCATCTCGTCCCACTCCACTCATCCACTGAGAGACCGCTTGGTTCGCCTGACCGCCGAGGGGGACGATGCGCTCCCGGCGGCCCTTGCCTAAGACCCGCAAAAGTTCACCCTCTAGGTCAACATCGACATCTGACAGCCCTACCAACTCCGCTATGCGCAAGCCGCATCCATAGAGAACTTCCAAAATGGCTCGATCACGGTAGGCAGCCGGATCATCGCCTACTGGAGAAGCGAGCAAGGACTCGACCTCCTGAAGGGTCAATGCCTTTGGTAAGCCTCGAGGCACATTGGGCACTTCGACAGAGGCTCCCGGGTCTGTTTCAAACTGTCTTTCGGTAGCCAAGTACCGGAAGAACGAACGAATGGCAACGGTGGCGCGCTTGACTGTGGATGGAGCGAGATCCGAATGATTTAAATGGGCCACATATGCCGTAATGTCACTTTCTTGCGGGGTCAACAACTGTTCTTCGCTTGAATCAAGCCAGTCGAAGAAGTTAGCTACATCCCTCCGGTACCCGGAAACCGTTGACGTCGCTCTCCCCCGCTCTGCACTCAACCATATCCGGAACCCCTCTAATTCGATGATCCTCGCTCTCTCGTTCATCGGCTCAAGAAATCAACTTTTGTTGGACAAGTAAAAGACCAGCAACGGTTTTGGCGTCAGTGATTTCTCCGTTCCTAATCATTGCACCGACTTCAGCCAAGGAGACCTTTTCTACAGTCATCGACTTTTCTTCTGCACCGTCGGCCCGGCGTTTCGTCCAAGTAAGGTCTCGAGCTAAAAAAATTGATATTGCTTCATCAGTGAACCCCACAGCTGTCACCAGTGTGACCAGGTGTTCAACCGTCTCGGCAACACATCCGACTTCCTCTTCCAATTCGCGTCGAGCCGTTTCGATCTCAGCCTCTCCGTCTACGTCTCGAAGGCCCGCCGGCAACTCCAACAGCCAGTCATCTAAGGGAGTGCGAAACTGGCGCACAAGCAAAACATGTTCTTCGTCATCTGTTAGCGGCACAACCGCCACTGCACCGCGGTGACGAACAATGTCTCGTTGAAACGTTTCGCCTAAAGAGTCAACCCACGTAGTCGTATAAAGATCAAAAGCGTACCCGGCGTGCAATAGCCGTTCGTTGACCAGAGAGAACTCAGGGTCGGATCGGCCGACCATGCCTCAATCCACCGACTCGGTACGCGACTCCAGGAGTTTTGGATTTCGTCCTTCAGACCGTGCAAGAGCTGCTCCTACAAGACCTCGAAATAGAGGAGCGGGGCGATCTGGTCGGCTCTTGAACTCCGGGTGTGCCTGCGTACCTACCCAGAACGGGTGTGCATCGAGTTCGATGAATTCCACCAGTCTTCCGTCGGGTGACAACCCGCTGCATCTGAGGCCGTGTTCTTCCATCGGAACTCGGTAGTCGTTGTTCACCTCATAACGGTGGCGGTGACGCTCGTAAATCAAGGAATCTCCGTACATCGCCGCCACACGGCTGTCATCCAGTAGACGAGCCGGATACAGACCTAGGCGCATGGTGCCACCCATGTCTGTCACCTCACGCTGCGAATCCATTAAATCGACTACAGGATGGGATGTAGTGGGGTCGAACTCTCGACTATTGGCACCAACCAGGCCCAGTTCATTGCGACAGAATTCCGTCACCATGACCTGAAGTCCTAGACAGATACCCAAGCAAGGGACTTCGTTTTCTCTCGCGTATTGGGCGGCAGCAATCTTCCCTTCGATTCCACGTTCTCCGAAACCGCCGGGGATGACCATGCCGTCCAAGTGCGCGAGCCTGCCACTTGCCAGGAGGCCTTCGACATCCTCAGCCTGAATCCAGTCAATTTCTATCTCAGCACCATGGTGATAGCCGCCGTGACGTAATGATTCGACTACTGACATGTAAGCATCTGGAAGGCTCACGTACTTTCCAATCACCCCTATCTGCACCTTCGAGGTAGCTTCATCTATGCGGTCCACAAGTGCAGACCACGACCCAAGATCGGCTTCCAGGTTCGCTAGACCTAATATTTCGCAGACGTACCTATCGAGGCCCTCGTCGTGCAGTATGAGCGGGATTTCGTAGAGGTTGGACGCGTCGGGGGCATTGACAACGCCCGAAAGTTCAACGTCGCAAAGACGTGAAATCTTTTCGCGCAACGCTGTGTCAATTGGCTCTTCACTTCGAAGAACTACTGCGTCCGGTTGGATTCCTCTGCTTCGCAACTCTGTCACAGAGTGCTGAGTGGGTTTAGTTTTTTGTTCACCAGACGGCCCTATAAACGGGACGAGAGTGACGTGCACATAACAAACATTGCCGCGGCCGGCGTCTATTCGCATCTGTCGTATTGCCTCAAGAAAGGGAAGAATTTCGATGTCGCCAGCGGTACCGCCGACTTCGGTAATAACGACGTCCGTGTCAGCCGTCGCGAGACGCCGGATGCGACGCTTAATCTCATCAGTAATATGGGGGATTACCTGAACCGTCTTACCTAGGTAATCACCGTGACGTTCAGCCGCCAGAACAGCTTGGTAGATCGAGCCCGTTGTCGCGTTTGAATCCTTGGTTAGTGGCTCATCGATGAAACGCTCGTAATGACCCAAATCGAGATCAGTTTCACCTCCGTCGTCCGTCACAAAAACTTCACCATGTTCGAAAGGGTTCATGGTTCCTGGGTCAACATTTATGTACGGATCAAACTTTTGCATCGTTACCCGAAGGCCTCGCGCTTTCAAAAGGCGCCCAAGGGAAGATCCTGTTATTCCCTTGCCAAGTCCACTCGCAACCCCGCCAGTTACGAAAATGTGTTTAGTCATGGTTGAGGTCCTGATCCACTTGGAGAGAATTTAGCGGGTCAATTCTCCGATGGTGTTGACCATCAACGACACTTTTCGGATATTCGCGATTTTCAACCTCACGAGTATCTGTCATCTTATTTTTTCCGGTGCTGCGCACCCAAGCGATCAAGCCGATCCAAGGTCGCGTTTTCAGCAATTACCTGCGTGAAGGATGTCCTTTCGCTCGCTAAGTTCAGAAGGGCAAGAACGCCGAGCGCTATCCATTCGGCAAGAGAAGAGCCGACCAAAACCGTCGAAAACCCCAGCACCGCACCAGTCGCGTTCACTCCGGTATCCCCCTGCATGTGGCGCTCCATCAACTCCGACGGAGCCAATCCAACGCTCGCACCAACCACTCCGGAGGCCCAAATCAGATGCACCACCGAATACGAGTCACCCAACGCGGCAGTCAAGACTAAAAGCATCAAGAACCAAAACAGAGCTACTTTGGACGAGCGTGCAGGTGCTCTATCAAGAAGATTCAGCAGATTTGCTCCCAAGGCAATAATCGCCGCACTGCGAGCAAGGCCGACGAGTCCGTCGCCTACATCCGCGATTGCTACCGCCCCAAACGAGACCACGATGCCACCGACTAATTTCAACATGCCCGTAGAAAATGTCCCGTCGGAGATCACTGCCTCGAGATGCCCCTGAAGACCTCCTCCGGTGTCTGCGGCACGAGTGTCGTCAATCCAACCCAACAATCCGAATGCTAAAACCAGGATTAGTGCAGCCAAGGCATGGGCGCCGTACAAAACATCACTAAATCCCCAATAGAGATTCCCAATTACGAGGACTTCGATCAGTACAACCAACACACCCGATACTCCGACTACCACTGCGCCGCGGTAATTTTCTTTCGCCCACTGAGGCCGCGACAACGAAGATCCAAGCCGCCCCCATGCGAGTAAGGCGCATATCAGGGCCACCAGAAACGTACCGATCGTGAGGATCACTTCGCTCTGTTCCTCAATGAGCCACTTACCATTGCCTCCAGAGTGGACCACCAACCGAGTCGACCCGCGGAGGCTTTCGCGACATCTCTACATTGACGGACCCGATGAGCGATGCCTCTCGGTCCTCTACCTGAAGGTTGGTGAGAAAAGGGAGCGGGAATTTCTTGGATTCGAGCGCCGGCGATATGCGCATCGATGGTGAGCGCCACTTCCAACCCGAAGCCGTCGGCTAGATCCAGCGAGCGCATCAGTGGGCCGTTCACCCCCCGTTGACCTGAAAGCGGCTCGATAAACCGTCTACCTGTTGCCTCCTCGATTAACCGAGCTGCTCTTCGTTTCAAAATGCCAAATCCTCGCGATCGCCCGGTCTTCGGGAAGATCCCTATGGTCATATCTGCCTGGTCTCCTAGTAAGGGTTGTAGGAGAATGTTTGCATGCGTAGCTGACGGGCCAAGATCAGCGTCTATGAGTAAGTAGCTTTCTGGGGCTCCTGAAGTTGCAACGCCAGCGGCCACAGCTCCTCCTTTACCTAAGTTGCGTTCGAGGGTAACAACGCGGGCCCCGGCCTTTCGAGCCATCTCGCCGGTGCCATCGATAGAGCAATCGTCGACCACTACTACTTCACCAATCATGTCAAGTTCGATGAGCGCCGTGACTGTCGCTGCGATCAAATCGACTCTGTCTTTGGCGGGCACGATGGCTACGACGTGCGTCATTGAGAAAAGCGACCCTCCGAGGTGTAGAGATCACCATAATGACCGACTGCCGGAAGACGGGCCAACCCCAGCAGAAGAGAGAGTCGGCCTTCGAACGAGGCAACATCGTCAAACGTTGACAAGCTCTGCGCAAGCAAGGAATCGTTACGAACCCTGTTGACTATTAGTCCTCGAGATCTTCCTTCAATGGCGACTTCCGCTAACGCGGCAATGCCCGCCTCTGCGGTTTGTGAGATTTGCTGAAGAAGAGGAACAAAAAATCCCTCGTGGAGATCAAGATGCCCAGGATCGTTGATGACCAAAACACGGTTAGCGGAATTCGAAATACTCTCGAGGGCACGCGTTGATAAATACCGGTCAAAGCGCAATAGACCTATATCCCTAAGTTCGCTTATGAGCATCGGGGTAGTTTCCATGTCCGAGTTGGTAAGCGAGTCCTGAACCAAAAGTGTGGTGACGATACCCGAGATCGTCAAATCAGCGGCGTCCATCTCATCTTGATCATTGCCGTAGAGCCGATTTAACGCGTCAAGCGTTTCCGGGTTGTCAAAGTTCATGGTCGGTTCGATCCACAACGTCCCCAAGTACTCTCCGTCCGAACGAGTCAGGAGATCTCGAATTTTCCAAGCTAGGGCGCTATCGATGCCCGTTGGAGCCAACAGGATCCAAGAGGTCCCACCTAAACGCGCCCTTGGCATCATCATTTCAATGGTGTTGAGTAAAGAATTGTGTGCTGCTACATCTATTTCGGATTGTTCGATGAGAGCGTCTCTCTGGGTTTTTGCGGCGTCGCGTTCTCCTGCTAATTCGGTTTGATGCCGCTCAACCTGGGCTGCGGCTCCCCTTTGGATCTCGTTCTTGGCTTCGACCGCCAATTCTTTAGCTGCGAGGGCCGCGTCCTTGGCTGCAAGGGCCACATCTTTTTGTGTGATGGCTTCTTGACGATCGGCCTCAAACTTGTCTACCTGATCTTCTAACTCGTTTACGAGGATGGAGTCAACGAAGGTAGAGCCCAGGGCGAGACCGATTCCGAGGGCCAAAAACACAGCCACGATACTGATGATGTGGTACCGCAGATTAATCACTTCGAAATCACATTCCTAGATTCAGCCACAAGGTTCGGAGCAATAGGCGAACGGGTTCTGTTACGACCGCGATGACCACAAGCGTGAAGAGTGCCGAGAGGATCAGTAGACCCAGGTCACGTTTACGGACTTGGGTGCGGTACAGACGGCTAACTCCCTTCGCGTCGACGAGAATGGCGGAAACTTTCATCCTGGTAAGAAACGTTGAGGCCATGCCTCTGCGGCCCTTGTCGAAAAAATCTGCCATAGAGGTATGCGATCCCACGAGAACGATGAGTTCTGCGCGTTTTTCAAAAGCCATTCGCATCGCGATATCTTCGCTCGTGCCCACCCCCTCCACCACCGAATAGTCAAAACCGAGACGTTCCAACCTCGCTGCTCCAGGGGCAAGCCCACCCGGATAGGCGTGGACCAACAGTTGCGCTCCGCAGTTAAGAGCGTCTCTCGATACAGAGTCGAAGTCGCCAAGTATCAAATCCGGTGTTAGCCCTACCGCAAGCAACGCGTCGGCACCGCCGTCGACTCCAATGAGGACTGGCCGCATCTCGCGCATGTATCCCGACCTTCGAAGCGCTGCTAAGTCCTCTCGATAATCGATTCCGCGAACAACCACCAAGATTTGTCTTTTAGAAAGTTCAACTGAAAGCTCCGGGAGCTCTAGATCGTCTGTAATGAGTTCGGGTTCTGTTGCTAAATATTGGAGCGTGTTTGCGGCGAACTGACCTAGTTCGCCCCGCACCGCATCTCGCGCCGATTCGAGCCTTTGTTCCAACTGTTTTATCGTCGGCCGGCTTCCGCGACAAACGGCCTGGCCATTCACATACACACGATCATTGACGATCGAGAGCCTGTCTCCTTCTTCAATTCGGTTGAAAGCCCCCACCCCAATACCGTCTATTAAAATCACTCCTGACTGAAGGAGTACTAGGGCACCGAGTGCCGGGTAACGTCCGGACATACTTTGAGACGCGTTGAGGACAGCCGACACCCTCGCTGCTACCAGACCATCCGCGGCAACCCGGTCAAGGTCTTCATGGTTAATAACGGCTATTTCGCCGGGTTGTAGCCGCGGAATTAGATTCTTAGTTCGGCGGTCTACCCGAGCTGAAGCTCCGAGCTTTTTGTCTTCCGCCAAGGCCTCCCTGCGTCCGAGTCTCATACCTGACTCCGGTCCAGTTCCGCCTGTTCAAGGAGTTCCGTGGCGTGTTCTCTGCCACTCTTGGAGTCCGGCTGCCCAGCCAACATGCGTGCGAGCTCGCGGACACGGTGCCCCTCGGTCACTTCTGTAACGGTCGATACAACTGTTCGTCCGTCATCTGTTTTGTCAACCACAAGGTGCTGGTCTGCGAACGCGGCGACTTGCGGTAGGTGCGTAACGACAAGTATCTGATGGGACGCTCCTAATCGCCCCAGGGCTCTTCCCACCGCGACGGCTGCAGCTCCACCGACTCCAGCATCGACTTCATCAAAAATCAACGTTGGTGGACCGGCAGTTAAAACCAATCGAAGAGAAAGCATGACTCGGGCAAGTTCTCCTCCGGAAGCTACTTTCGCTAGACCGTGTCGTCTGGTACCGCTATTGGCGCGAAACATGATTTCGACGTCGTCCGCAGGGTCATCCCCTCGAACTTCAACAGACAAACTGGCGTGTTCAAGCGCCAGTTCGGGGAGGTAGTGATTTACCGCGTCAGCGAAGGCGGGTGCTGCTGAACGCCGAGCGTTTGCCACATCTTCGGCAGCGACCGCAAGCTCGCCTTTCACTTGTGTTAGGGCTAGCTCTAATTCGGCCGCCACGGCTTCATGATTTTGGAGCCTTTCGAGGCGATCAGACACCTCGCTTCTGTATTCGATGACCTCTTCCAGGCTATCGCCGTATTTTCTTTGCAAATCCACGAGTAGCTGTCGTCGGGCTCGAACCTCAGCGAGGCGTTCGGGCTCCTCTTCGATCCGTTCAACCAATTCGCGCATCTCGTCAGTCACATCAAAAAGTTCAGCTTGCAGTCCCCTCAAACGCTCGGCTATTTCCTGGTACGGAGCCCGGCCCCCAATAGCCGCTATGGCTTGACCTAAAAGATCCAGGACCCCCTCGTCCTCGCTGATCGTGACCCGCGCACGATTTCCCTGTTCTATATGCGCTGTCGCGTCGGCCAGCAGTTCTTCTAGATCTTTAAGAGCGTCAGTTTCGCGTGGATCGTCCAACTCGGCTTGTTCGAGTTCGTTGACTTGGAACTGCAGGAGGTCGATCTCACGGGCACGAGTTCTTGCATCGCCTCCCATGCCTTCGATTTCTTGTAAAAGCCGTCGTTCCTCGTCGCGCGCGGTGTTGAGGTCGTCAAGATCGATCTGGCCGTGTTGGTCGAGGGCTGCCCGCTGGACTTTTTGATGCAGTAGGGATTGGTGCTGATGCTGACCGTGTAGATCAACCAAATTTGAACCTATCTCTGCAAGTTGCGATGCCGGAGCTAAGGCATTGTTGAGATAGGCCCTACTGCGACCTTCAACGGGTATCACACGCCGCAGCACCACCTCCTCGCCTGTCGGCATTTCGAATCGGCCTTCCACGGACGCGTATTCGGCTCCGTTTCGTACCATCGAGGGATCGGCTCGTCCACCCGTGAGTAGTTCGATGGCTTGGACCACCATGGTTTTGCCGGCGCCAGTCTCGCCAGTCAGCACGCTCACCCCAGGTCGGAGGACCAACGTCGAAGCCTCAATCACACCGAGATTCT
>Ga0315333_10000223_pt1 | contig 17460 bp, 13 predicted proteins | sample M120034915metaG_FD_204521 | JGI IMG/M metagenome (GOLD analysis project Ga0315333, IMG submission 204521) | Ammonia-oxidizing marine archaeal communities from Monterey Bay, California, United States - M1 200m 34915 | ecosystem: Environmental > Aquatic > Marine > Intertidal zone | place: USA...
GCGGTTTCATCGCTGTAATCGCGCCCGCTTACAAGGCCCTCTCCTAAGAACACCTGGTTGTTTGAGCCCCAAGCCATGGGCCCAACCCGGTCACTCATGCCCCATTCCACGACCATTTTTTTAGCTAATTCCGTGCCTTGGACGAGGTCGTTTGCGGCACCCGTGGAGGTCACACCAAATACGGTGTCTTCAGCCATGCGCCCACCGAAGAGAACAGCGAGTCGGTCCTCTAAATAGTCCTGGCTGTACGCGTGGCGCTCCTCAGGAAGCTGCATTGTCACGCCTAGGGCTTGACCCGTGGGGAGAATCGTCACTTTGTGCACCGGGTCGGCATGAGCGAACAGCGTCGCGATTAGGGCGTGCCCTCCCTCGTGATACGCGGTTACCTCTTTTTCTCGATCGGTCATCGCCACTGATTCTCTGCGTTGGCCCATGAGCACGCGATCACGAGCTGCCTCGAAATCAGCTTGGGAAATCGATTCTCGATCGCTTCGAACTGCGTGCAACGCGGCCTCGTTCACAAGATTAGCTAGATCAGCGCCGCTCATTCCTGGTGTGCCCTTGGCGATGGTGTCAAGATCGATGCTTTCGTCGACCTTCTTGTCGAGAACGTGAACTTTCAAAATCGCGGCTCGTTCCCTAAATTCGGGCAGCGGGACTACCACCTGCCTGTCGAACCTACCTGGACGAAGAAGCGCTGGATCAAGAATGTCCGGCCGGTTTGTCGCGGCCATCATCACTATTCCCTCAGTCGGTTCAAACCCATCCATTTCAGCCAGCATCTGATTGAGAGTTTGTTCTCGTTCGTCATGCCCCCCGCCTAAGCCAGCACCTCGTTTACGTCCGATCGAATCTATTTCGTCGATAAAAATAATTGCCCGCCCCAACTTCCGAGCCGTCTGAAATAAATCGCGGACGCGGCTCGCTCCAACGCCAACGAACATCTCCATGAAGTCGGACCCCGTCACAGACAAAAACGGGACGCCTGCCTCTCCGGCCACTGCGCGAGCGATGAGAGTTTTGCCGGTGCCAGGAGGCCCAACTAGTAGTACGCCTTTGGGAATGCGTGCGCCGACCGCAGCGAACCTCTCAGGGTCTTTGAGAAAGTCGACGACTTCGGTGATTTCTTGCTTTACGCCGATATAGCCAGCGACGTCGTCAAAGCCTGTTTCCGGACGTTCAGTGGTGTATGTCCGCGCTTTGCTTCGGCCGATCGACATGATCCCACTCATCTGACCCTGCGCTCGACGTTGCATCCACCAGAACAATCCGATGATTAAGGCGAAGGGAAGCAAAATGGGAAGCAGACTTAGGAACGGGTTTGAGCTCTCGGTGCGAAACTCCACATCAATATTGCGATCTCGGAACAGCTTCAGATCAAGTTCAGGTAACTCGACAGGACCTTTGCTGGAGTAGGTCGTGCCGTCAATCGCTTCGGCAGAGATAGCACCAGTTTCGTTGGTGACAACTATGGAGTTGATGTTCCCATCCGCCGCTTGTTCTATCAGATCGCTGTAATCGACTTCTGTGCTGTCGTCTCGGTTGAGAAGACCCGGAAGGGCCACTGATGCAAGAACTAACGCGACCAGTATCCACACGGACCATCTGCGCCAACCCTCACCGCGGTGACGTTCGTTGGGCTGTTCTTCGGGTCCCTGGGCGTCGGAGGCCATGGGTTCATGCTAGGGGCGACCTCGCCTCATTCATCTGCGAGGTCCGAACTGAAGTGACTACGGATCCCTAGACGCCAGGTGTATGTTCGGTATCTTCGGCCGAGTGACCATTTCCAAATCTCGTCTATGTAGCCGGCCTTTGTGCGCAAATGATGCCGAGGTACTGCTGCTTTTCGAATACGAAAGTCGACTGGTTGAGCTTCGAGGCCTTAGCGGGGTGCGTGATTCGAATCTTCTCGAGTTATGCGCCAATCACGCCGATAGGTTTCGCCCTCCGCACGGGTGGTCTTGTCAAGATGTGCGTCAAGGTCAAGTGAGAGCTGAGTCCGACGAAAGCCGTTACGCCAGATAGAACTAGCTGGTCGCTTGTGGCAATGCGGCGATGTTCGAATGTGATCTGCTGAATTCCAAAGGTGGTTAAGCACCTTTGGTCGACAATTAACCCGCGTGCCGATTCCTCCGATCGCCGCGGGGATGCCAACATGGTGCCCAATGTCGGTCCAAGAAGACTTCCGGTTCAAAGCACCCGCTTTCGGGCGGAGTCTCGTTTCGAGCTACAGAAAGATCCCGCTCGAGTGCTGGATATCTTTTTTGGTTGCTGTGGCTGCATGTGCGGTGGTCTTTTGGCGCTTAGGACCTGCAGATATCTTTACCGACAGTACCCCGACTGGCGGAGATATGGGCGCTCACGTGTGGGGCCCTGCATTTCTTCGAGACCACCTTTTGCCCTCATTTCAGCTCCGAGGGTGGAGCCCCGACTGGTACGCGGGCTTTCCAGCGATGCAGTTCTACATGGTGCTGCCGTACCTCTTTATCGTTGTGTTCGATTTGGTGTTGCCTTACGGCGTCGCTTTCAAACTTGTCGCTATTTCCGGTGTAGTTCTCATGCCCTTAGCCGCATGGTCCATGGGCCGACTCTCGTCATGGCGCGAACCGCTACCAGGTTTGATGGCAGTGGCAGCGCTGCTGTTCGTCTTTGATTTCAATTTCACGATTTACGGCGGCAACGTTGCCTCGACGCTCGCCGGAGAGTTCGCGTTTTCCATGGGGCTTGCAGCATCTCTGTTGTACCTGGGTCTTGTACACCGCGTGTTAGAACACGGAACCCATCGCGGTCGAGCAGCAGTCGTGTTGGCCGTGGTCGCGTTGTGTCATCCCATCACTCTGCTGTTTTCGGTTAGCGCCACAGTGGTTCACGTCGTGGTTCGAGCAGTCCACGGGTTTCCTAGGCGTCTCGGTATGAAGTCAGCAGTGGTAGCGCTGCTACTCGCGACCCTGATCCTTCTCGCCGTGTTCTCGGCGACGTCTCGCCCCTTACCCAGGCTGTCGGTTGTCACACTCCTGTTGCTGTGTTTGCTACTTCTCGAATTTCGCAGCTCGATGCGCCTGCTTGCCATTGGGGTATGGGGAGGAGCTCTTTCAGCATTTTGGACAATACCTTTCCTGCTTCGACGCTCATACCTAAATGACATGGGTTGGGAAAAACTCGACAATGTCCCCGAGAATTTGTTCTTCCCTGACCGATTAGGTGGCGATAGTGCCAAGATGACGATCGTTTGGTTGCTTGCTCTGGCGGCCCTCGGCGTTTTGGCAGGCCTCGTGCGATGGTTTCAACCGGCCCTCCTGCTCTCAGGCATTGGTTTTGTAGCAGCCTTGGGCTTCGCCTACTGGCCTCAGCATCGACTCTGGAACGCTCGGCTGCTGCCGTTTTGGTATCTAACGGTTTATTTTCTGGTAGCGGTCGGGCTACTTTTTCTCTCCGAGTCACTTAAATCCCCTGAGGTATTAAGCGAACAGTCATGGCCTCAGAGCACTCCGAAAAGATGGATTTCTTTAGCTACTCCTGTCCTGGCATTAGTTGCGGCCACCGCTTTCGTGTCGTTTTACCTTGGAGTTGCTCCTGGTGGGAGCTACGAAGAAGACGGCGATTTCCGGTGGGGCCCGTTTACCGTCGCCTCAGCAGACCGAAACTTCGTCGCTGGGTGGGCGGCATGGAACTTCAGCGGATACGAGTCGCGCCCTGCATTTCCGACCTTGAACAGCCTCATCGAAACCATGGCATCTGTTGGTCAAGAATACGGTTGTGGGCGAGCCCTATGGGAATACGACAGAGACGAGTTGGGGTCGTACGGAACGCCGATGGCGCCAATGTTGCTTCCCTATTGGACCGACGGATGTATCGGTTCGATGGAGGGACTGTATTTCGAATCCTCGGCCACCGTTCCGTTCCATTTTTTGATGCAGTCAGAACTTTCGGCTAACCCATCTCGACCGATGCGAGGATTAACGTACCGGGGCCTAGACCTAAATAACGGAACTCGACATCTGCAAATGTCAGGTGTGCGTTATTACATGGCGTTCAGTGAACGTGCGGTTGGCGAAGCGCAACGTTTCCCCGATCGCTTAGAACTGATTGCGCGATCTGACCCGTGGCGCATTTACCGGGTTATCGACGCTGACCTTATTGAAGGTCTCGACTATGAGCCCAATGTCTCCAAAGCGGGACTAACGGGAGGGAGGTCATGGACCGACCCATCGACCCAGTGGTTTAACGATCCGACAAGGTGGGACGTGCTCATTGCCAGCGATGGGCCATCTCATTGGAACCGCGTAGACGTCTTGAACAAGGTGTCGACCGCTAGGGCACGTTTCGCTCCTTCCGTAGAACGACCATTGGCTGCAGTTTCGGTGACAGGGATCGTTGACGAAGGTGAGAGCATTAGTTTCAGCGTTGACCGGGTCGGAATACCTGTCGTTGTTAAAACGTCCTATTTTCCTAATTGGTCAGTCAAAGGTGCGCTCGGGCCTTACCAAGCGACCCCGAATTGGATGATTGTGGTCCCGACTGAAAACGAAGTTGTGTTGGAGTATGGGGCCACCTGGGTGGAGTACCTCGGATGGGTGATAACCGTGATTGGGGTAGGAAGCCTTTTAGTCGTGACACAAAGAAAACGTCGAAAGGCGCATGCATGAGACCGGCAGTCATTTCGGTGATTCTCCCGGCCTACCGAGCTTCGTCGGTCGTTGCAATGACCGTGGCTCGCATCCGTAGCGCCATGCCAGGAACCGAAGTGGAAATCATCGTCGTTGACGACGGTTCTGAAGATGACACAGAATTAGTGGCGAGTCGCGCCGGTGCGGACAAAGTAATCAAACTGCAGGAGAATCGTGGAAAAGGGGCAGCGGTTCGAGCTGGGATGTTGAATGCGGTCGGCTCTCATTTCGTTTTCACCGACGTTGACCTAGCGTATGACCCGTCTCAGATACCAGCTCTGATCGAAGCGCTTGAGAGTGGGGCAGACGTCGCACTAGGTAGTCGCCGTCACCCAGACAGCTCTGAGATCACGTCCGCCCCAGCCCTTCGCGAACGGGGTAGCCGCATCTTCAATCAGTTCACCCGACTGGTTCTTCGAAGCTCCTACCTCGACACACAATGCGGCTTGAAAGGGTTCACCGCTGAAGCAGCGAAAGCAATCTTCACACGAACCAAAGTTGATGGGTTCGCTTTCGACGTTGAGGTACTTCACCTTGCTGAGAAACTCAACCTCAAGACAACAGAGGTACCGGTCATTCTGGATCACATAGAACAGACCACAGTTCGGTTCATCCCCCAAGCGACAAGAATGCTGTGGGATGTACTCAAGATTCGCATGTGGTCCGCCCTAGGTAGATATCCAGATCTCAACCCGAGGCGTGGTTAGCCTTCTAGGTGAAATGAAACATCCAGCCGTTATCCCGCCAATTGCTGAGGACCGATTGGCGACCGTTTTTAAGGCATACGACGTTCGAGGATTGAGCCCACAAGAATTCGACGAACCGATGGCGCGTGCCATAGGTGCAGCCTTTGCGAGGTACACCAGAGCGACATCCGTTGTGATTGGTCGTGACATGCGGCCCTCAGGTGAGGGACTTTCAGCGGCCTTCGCCGAAGGAGTGACGTCTCAAGGGGTTGATGTTCTTGATATCGGTCTTGCTTCCACTGATCTTCTCTATTTTGCTTCCGGACATCTAGAAATGCCCGCAGTGATGTTGACGGCTTCTCACAATCCGGCTTCCTACAACGGCATCAAGTTTTGTCATGCAGGGGCTAAAGCGATCGGCGTAGAGACAGGACTAACTCAAATACGTCAATTCGCTACTCAACAAGCGAGTCCAGCGGGCGTACGCGGACAAACGAAGGAGATCGATCTACTCGATCGTTTTGTTGAACACGTCCACTCGTTCGTAGACGTGGACGTGCTGCAACCCCTACGAGTCATTGCCGATACTGCGAACGGCATGGGTGGACATGTTGTGCCAGCTGCCTTTGCTGGTTTGCCATTCCAGCTTGAAATTATTTTCGAGGAACTTGACGGCACTTTTCCTAACCACCCTGCAGACCCGATTCAGCCGGAGAATTTGGTGGATTTGCAACGCAAAGTTGTCGAAGCCAAAGCCGATGTTGGGTTGGCATTCGACGGAGACGCAGACCGCGTGTTCTTGGTTGATGAGGCGGCGAATCCTGTCAGCGGTTCTCTAACGACGGCTCTCGTCGCATTGGCCATTTTGGAACGTGAAGGTCCGGGACCGATTCTGCACAATCTGATTTGTTCTCGGGCAACGGTTGAAGCTATTCGGGGAGCCGGAGGTCACCCGATCAGGACCCGAGTGGGGCACAGCTATATCAAGGCGCTCATGGCTGAGACAGGAGCCGCATTTGGTGGTGAGCACAGTGGACATTATTACTTTGCCCGAAATTTCGGAGCTGATTCGGGTTTGATAGCGGCCCTTATTGTCTTGGAACGTTTGTCAACTTTCGAGGGTTCGTTGTCTTCGTTGTTGGCCCCGATAAACCGCTATGCCAACTCTGGCGAAGTCAACGCCGAAGTCGCCGATCCCTCTTTAGTGATCGAAAAAGTCTCTGCTTACTTTGCTGGTAAACCTCAGGACCGGCTTGATGGTTTGACAGTCGACTGCGGTGAGTGGTGGTTTAATTTGAGGCCGTCGAACACCGAGGCACTGTTACGTCTCAACGTAGAAGCGCCTGATGATCAGCAGGTAGCTGATCACGTGGGGGAAATCTTGGCGCTGTTTCGCTGATCGCCGCCGTACCCTGACGGGTGTTGGTCCTAGTGTGCTAACAGCAACTTATCGCCAAGGGCTCAAGGAGAACGTTATGGCTCTCGACCCCGGACTGCTTGAAATTCTTGCATGTCCCGATGACAAAGGGCCGCTTCGTTATCTCCCCGATGAAGACATCTTGTATAACCCGCGACTTGGTCGTTCATACCCCATCCGAGACGGTATTCCTGTTCTTCTCATTTCCGAATCTACGGACCTTGACGAGGATGAAAAAAAGCGAATCGATGAGATAACCGACGACCCATCCCAGAGTTCGAGTCCCGAGGGTTGAAGTGACAGGTCGTGTTGATTCGCTTGGCATGCGGGACGCCGCGTTTGGCTTGCCGGACCAGATCGACCAATCGATGCAAGAGTCGCGCGAAATCGGCGGGCTTCCCGCCATGGAAGATATTGACCAGGTGCTCATACTTGGTATGGGTGGTTCGGGCATAGCAGGTGACATCGTCGAAGCAATAGCTGCACCGCGTATGGCGGTCCCCGTCATTGTCTCCAAGGGATATGAATGCCCCAGCTTTGTTGATCGTAGGACGCTCGTCATGGCTGTTTCCTTTAGCGGTGACACCGAAGAAACTCTCCATGCCGCGTCAATCGCGTATGAGTTAGACGCCCAAATTGTCGCGGTGACCTGCGGGGGACTACTTGAGGAGCTAGCGGGGCAATGGGACTCTTCGCTGCACCTTGTGGATTCGAGCATTCCGATGCCACGCTGCGCTGTAGGAGCTGTATCGGTTCCCTTACTCATGGTTTTGCAATCAATTGGTCTACTTGTCGGTGTCGAATCAGAGTTGCAGTCCTGCGTGGAGACGCTTCGCAAACGGTGTGATTCGATAAAAAATGGTCTGAATGCTCCGCTCGAAGTAGCTCAGGGAATCGGTGACGGCATTCCACTGATCTACGGGGGCGGGCGAATTGGCGCCGTAGCCGCGGCTCGTCTCAAGAACCAGGTCAACGAAAACGCGAAGACGCCAGCATTCTTTAACGTGATGCCCGAACTGTGTCACAACGAGATAGCAGGCTGGGGTGTTGTAGGCGACGTCGCTCACCATCGCATCTCCCCGTTGCATCTTCGTCATAGCTTCGAACACTCACGGTTATCGCAACGCTTCGACTTCAACGAAAGCATCGCGACCGGTGGCCAAGGAGAAGTGGCGACCATTCAGGCTCAAGGGGACACCCCACTAGCTCAACTCTTTGACTTGATCCTGTTTGGCGATCAAATGTCTCTCGAGTTAGCGGCACTGCGAGGACAGGATCCTGGGCCTATCGATGTCCTTACCGACTTGAAGCACCTTTTAGCTGAGTGATCGTCTCGATTCAGACGGGTCAAGGACGGTAGGCTCAAACCTGTCGCGTCCCGATCTACTACGAGCGTCAAACTGCACAGGAGTGCTGCATGCCCCCCATCCGTTCTCTCGACGGAGACTACAAAATCGCTGATCTGAGCCTTGCTGAGTCGGGCCGTAAACAAATTGAACTGGCTGAGGAAGAAATGCCAGGTCTCATGGCGTTGCGGTCCCAAGGCTACGACTCGCAGCCCCTCGCAGGCGCGAGGATCATGGGATCGCTTCACATGACAGTTCAGACAGCGGTCCTCATTGAAACGCTCATAGACCTTGGCGCAGACGTGCGATGGGTGTCTTGCAACATCTTTTCAACTCAAGACGACGCTGCAGCCGCAGTGGTAGTTGGGCGCAGCGGCACTGTTGAAGATCCTCAAGGTGTTCCGGTGTATGCCTGGAAAGGGGAAACACTGGAAGAGTATTGGTGGTGCACCGACCAAGCTCTTAGTTGGCCAGGAGAGACTGGCCCCAACTTGATACTCGACGATGGGGGTGACGCCACTTTGCTGGTGCATTTGGGAGCCAGATTCGAGTCGGAGGGAGCCGTGCCTGAACTCGAAACGGCGACTTCACACGACGAAGAAGAAATCCTCAAACTCTTAGCTGAGGTGGCTGAATCTCGACCGGCTTTTTGGACCAACATGATCTCGAACATCAAGGGTGTCTCGGAGGAAACCACCACCGGAGTTCACCGGCTGTATGAGATGGTTGAACGCAACGAATTGCAGTTCCCCGCGTATAACGTCAACGACTCAGTGACCAAGTCGAAATTCGACAATCTGTACGGATGTCGACACTCACTGATTGACGGCATCAACCGGGCAACCGACGTCATGCTCGGCGGCAAAGTAGCGTTCGTCGCCGGGTACGGTGATGTGGGTAAAGGATGCGCGCAGTCGTTGCGAGGGCAAGGCTGCCGGGTGGTTGTTGCTGAAGTTGACCCGATCAACGCTCTCCAAGCAGCGATGGAGGGGTTCGAGGTGGACCGCTTAGACAACGTTGTGGGCCAAGTGGACATATTTGTTACCACCACTGGCAATCGCGACATCATCTCAGCCGAACATATGGGCGCTATGAAACACAACGCCATCGTGTGTAACATCGGTCACTTTGATAATGAGATTGACATGTCGGGCTTGGAAAAAATGTCTGATGTCCAGCGTCGCAATATCAAACCTCAGGTAGATGAGTACATCTTCCCGAACGGTAACAGCGTCATTGTTTTGGCAGAAGGACGACTCGTCAACCTTGGCTGTGCAACAGGGCATCCCAGTTTCGTGATGTCGATGAGCTTCACGAATCAGGTATTGGCCCAGATGGAACTTCACGCCAATGTTGACTCTTTGGAGAACGACGTTCATGTCTTGCCGAAACGTCTTGACGAAGAGGTTGCTCGACTTCATCTTGACAAACTCGGGGTGAAACTGACAACGCTCACGCCCGACCAGGCGAAATACATTGGTGTGCCGGTAGATGGGCCGTTTAAGCCCGAGCACTATCGGTACTGACCCGCTATCAAGGATTCGGTGGCAGCTAGTTGAGGTCATTTAGCGACCTTTAAGGAGCTCAGGGCGCCGGTAGCCTTACAACGATGGCAGTGTTCCAAAAACTCTTACGCGTGGGCGAAGGGAAAAAGATTCGAGCACTTGAGTCTTTGGTGCCCGAAATCAACGCGGTTGAGTCGGAATATGAAGCACTTTCTGATGAGGCACTTCGAGCGAAGACGGGTGATTTCAAGCTCGAGATTGAACGGGGTGCTGACCTCAATGACCTACTGATTGACGCCTTCGCTGTGACGCGTGAGGCTGCCCGTCGGGTGTTAGGAGAACGACATTACGACGTTCAGCTAGTTGGCGGAGCAGCACTTCACTTCGGGTGGGTAGCAGAAATGCGGACCGGTGAAGGAAAGACCCTTGTTTCGACTTTACCGGTCTACCTCAACGCGCTCTCAGGCCAAGGCGTTCATATTGTTACGACAAACGACTACCTCGCGACCCGTGATGCCGATTGGATGGGCCGTGTACATCGTTTTCTGGGCCTAGAAGTTGGGCTCGTGGTACCAGGTCAAACTGATTCAGAGTTCAAACGGCTCCAATATTCTGCTGACATTACGTACGGTACCAACAACGAATTTGGGTTCGATTATCTGCGAGACAACATGGCGCCCTCGCTGAGCCAACAAGTGCAGCGCGGACACAGCTACTGCATAGTTGACGAAGTCGACTCGATCCTTATCGACGAAGCACGCACTCCCTTGATCATCAGTGGACGGCTTGGCGATGCCGCCAAGCTGTACGGCCAATTTGCGCAGATAGCGCGCACCATGAGTCGAGACCGCGACTATGAGGTGGAAGAGGACAAAAAAAACGTAGCGGTTCTCGAGCCAGGAATCGAAAAAGTCGAACGAGCTTTGGACGTGGACAACCTCTACGACCAGGTTTCCTCGAACTTTGTGCATCAGATGAGCGCGGCGTTAAAGGCTAAGGAGCTCTATCGCCGTGACCGCGATTACGTCGTCCAAAACGGCGAAGTGAAAATTGTCGACGAGTTCACTGGTCGGATACTCGAAGGTCGTCGGTGGAGTGAGGGACTTCACCAGGCCGTAGAAGCCAAAGAGGGGGTGAACATCAAAGCTGAGAATCAAACTCTCGCGACGATCACACTCCAGAACTATTTTCGGCTATACGAAAAATTAGCTGGAATGACTGGTACTGCGACTACCGAAGCGGCAGAACTCGGTAACACCTACGGCTTAGACGTAGTGCCCATACCGACTCACCGTCCAGTTCAGCGCGCCGATCACGCTGATCTTATTTATAAGACTGAGACAGCCAAGATTGAAGCTGTCGTAGATGATATTGAGCAGAGAAGAGTTACCGGCCAACCGATATTGGTCGGCACAGTGAGCGTCGAAAACAGTGAAAAGATCTCGCGAGCACTAGATCAACGAGGTGTTACCCATAACGTTCTCAACGCGAAAGAGCACCACCGAGAAGCTGAAATTATCACCCAGGCCGGCCGGTTGGGAGGAGTAACTGTTGCAACCAACATGGCGGGACGAGGCGTCGACATTGTTTTGGGTGGTAACGCCGAAGGGTTAGCGCGACAAGACTTATACCGTGACGGCGTAGATCCTGACGATCCCCTACAAAGCGAAGAACTCGCCGCCCGCCTGGCCTATCACGAACCAAATTGCAGCGCAGAGGGCGCGAAAGTTCGAGACGCAGGAGGACTTTACGTCCTTGGAACCGAACGCCACGAGTCACGCCGAATCGACAACCAACTGAGAGGACGATCCGGTCGGCAAGGCGATCCAGGAGAAAGCCGCTTCTACCTGTCACTCGAAGATGACTTGATGCGCCTATTCGCGACGGGAGCGATGAACTGGGTAATGGACCGGGCTCTTCCCGATGACACCCCAATCGAAGCAAACATGGTCTCTAAGGCAATCGAACGTGCACAAAACACCGTTGAACAAAAAAACGCGGAAATCCGAAAGAACGTTCTTAAATACGACGAGGTTATGAACGAACAGCGCAAAGTGATTTATGCCCGTCGAGCTCAAATTCTCGATGGAGATGATCTTCGCGAAGAGTCGTTGGGATATGTCGAAGCGGCAATTGGGCATGTAGTCGACCAATTTTGTGTGGAGGAATCGGCCTCGGAGTGGGACCTCGAAGCGTTGCACGCCGAAACATCTGGATACTGGCCCACCGAACTTGACATCAACGAAATATCGAAGATCAAGGACGCGGCAACTCTCGAGCAAATCATGGTGGACGACGCGACTCGGTACTTCGAACTCAGAGAAGCGGAACTGGGTGCGTCAACGATGCGAGAAGTGGAACGCCAAGTACTTCTTCGAATTGTCGACCAACGATGGCGAGAGCATCTGTACGAAATGGATTATTTGCGCGAGGGGATACATCTGAGAGGTATAGGCCAAAAAGACCCTGTGTCGGAATGGCAACGCGAAGGATTCGACATGTTCTCTTCGATGTTGGAATCGGCGTACAGGGATTTCGTGAAGTACGCGATGCATGCAGAGGTGGTGACGGCTGAAGAACAAAACGGTCGTCTTGACCGAGTGAGCTACTTGAGTTCAGAAAATCCTGCAGAATTGGCGCCAGCAGCAGCACCGCCTAAGCCATCACCTGCGGTTGCAACTGCCAAACACACCCAAGTAGTAAAAACGGACGAAGAGAAGATTGGACGTAACGACGCTTGTCACTGTGGATCCGGCAAAAAATTCAAACATTGTCACGGCCGATGAGCACCAAGATTCCCAATGCGCGATAACTCTGAGATTCTCGAAGAACTTAGACGTCGCGTAACTGAGGCCCACACCTATCTCAGGATTGATCAAGCCCGCGAAGAAATGACCCAATTGGAGTCTCGCGCCGCAAGTCCTGACCTTTGGAATGACCAAGAAGAGGCACGAAAAATCACCGGCCGTCTTGCCAATGTGCGCGACGACATCGAACGCTGGGAAAAAGTAACAAATGAAGTAGAAGATGCGACCACTCTCGATTTACTCGCTCGAGAAGAGGGAGACGAATCGTTAACTGAAGAAATCGATATAGCGATTTCCTCCATCTCTAAGCAACTTGACGACATTGAATTGCTGGCGTTATTCAACGGCGAACATGACGAAAATGACGCGGTGTGCGAAGTCCACTCGGGAGCAGGAGGAACGGACGCGTGTGACTGGGCGGAAATGGTGCTCCGTATGTACCTGAGATGGGCAGAACGCAAAGGCTTCGGGGTAGAAATTCAAGAAGCAACTGATGGCGGCGAGGCAGGAGTTAGTTCAGCGACATTTATCGTTAAAGGGCGGTTTGCCTTCGGTTTTTTGCGGGCGGAGCGAGGAGTGCATCGACTTGTCCGGATTTCGCCGTTCGACGCCCAAGCCCGCCGCCACACAGCGTTCTGCTCCCTTTCCGTGGTGCCATTCTTTGATGAGGTTTCAGATGAAGTGATCATCGATGAGAAGGACCTACGAATCGACACCTATCGATCTTCGGGAGCGGGCGGGCAACATGTGAATGTCACGGACTCAGCAGTGCGCATCACCCACCTTCCTACCGGCACCGTGGTCGCCTGTCAGAACGAACGAAGCCAGCACCAAAACAAGGATCGAGCAATGCAAATGCTCGCTGCCAAGCTCGCGGACTTACAGCGTCGAGAGCGCGAAGCCGAACTGAACGCGCTGGCTGGTGAGCAACGTGACGTCGCCTGGGGTAGCCAAATTCGTTCCTATGTACTTCACCCATACCAACAAGTTAAAGATCTCAGATCTAATCTCGAACTCGGTAACGTCGAAGCGGTATTAGACGGCGATTTGGACCCTCTGATGGAGGCGTTCCTTCAATGGCAACGAAGCCAACATGACCAGACGCCGTAGACACCTTGACCCTGTGAAGCGCTGACGCTATCAAGAGCGGATCCTGCCGTACTGTAGGGGTGTCCCTCCTCAGCCAAGTAACTGGCCTCAACGACCCTGGTTCTGATGATCCGCCTCGACAATGTCACCAAGATTTACAAAGGCGAGACCCGAGCTGTTGACGGGGTGAGCCTTGATATCAAAAAAGGGGAATTCGTCTTCCTTGTGGGTGAATCAGGATCCGGGAAATCGACGATGCTGCGGTTGGTGACGGCAGAAGAACCTGCCACCACCGGGAAAGTACATGTCGCGGGTAAAGATCTCTCGCGTATTAGTTCCGGGCGCGTTCCTTACCTCCGTCGAAACATCGGTTCAGTTTTCCAAGACTTCAAATTGTTGCCCCAAAAAACCGTCTATGAGAACGTAGCGTTCGCGCTGGAAGTTATCGGGCGTCCAAAAAACATCGTCACAACACAAGTTCCCGCGATTCTTGACCTCGTCGGACTTTCTCATAAGCAGAAAAGTTTTCCTGACGAACTCTCAGGGGGGGAACAACAACGCGTGTCGATAGCTCGGGCGTTTGTGAACCGCCCATTGATTCTTCTTGCCGACGAACCCACCGGAAACCTCGACCCGAACACCGCGCAGGAAATTATGCGGCTGCTTGATCGAATTAACGGGACGGGCACCACCGTCGTCATGGCGACTCATGACCAAACCATCGTCGATCAAATGCGGCGAAGGGTTGTTGCGCTTCGCGCCGGTCAAGTGGTTCGCGATGAACAACATGGAGTGTACGAGTAGCGATGGCTGGGTTCTTAGGCCGAAGCGGCTACTTCATTCATGAAACTTGGATCAATATACGTCGTAACCTGACCTTGACTGTTGCAGCGATCTTGACGGTCGCTGTTGGAGTCATGCTTGTGGGGCTGGGGCTGATGGCCCGATATGCCAGCACGAACGCGCTGGGGCGTTGGCAAGGTGGCGTGCAATTCGAGATTTTTCTGGAACCAAGCATCACTGGCGGCCAAATCGACGCGCTTGGTGAAGAACTTAGAAACCATCCCGACATCGAACGAATTCAATACATCACCAAAGACCAGGCGTTCGAGTTGCTTGAAGAGATGCTGGTCGATGAACCAGAACTATTAGCCGAGGTTTCGATCGAAAGTTTGCCGTCTTCATATCGAGTTGTTCCAAGGTTCGCCGAGGGAGAACTCATCGAGTCCCTGGCTGCTCAATTTCGACAACGCCCAGGTGTCTACTCGGTAGAGACGGGACGGCAACAAGTTGACGCAATTAGAGAGTGGTTTAACTCATTTAGGTGGATTGTCTTACTGATGTCGATCGTGCTCGCAGCTGCGAGCGCACTGCTGATCTTCAACATGATTCGAGTAGCAATGTTTGCTCGCCGCCGCGAGATCGAAGTGATGAAACTCGTAGGAGCCACAAACAGTTTTATTCGCCTCCCATTCATTTTGGAAGGAATGCTGCACGGTTTGGCAGGCGGAATCGTAGGTGCGGTGGCCGCAGGGGTACTCCGAAACCACGTCGAAGAACTCTTCGGTCGCTCAGAAATTTTGGCGTTCTTTCGTTCGTTCACTGTTACCTCAAGCCAATTCAACACAGCAATTCTTGCGACCGTGATCATGGGTGTGGTGGTGGGCGCGTTAGGGTCGGCTTTTGCTGCCGGCCGTTTCTTAGATGTCTAAACAGTGCAGTGTCGTCAACGAGGTTTTTTGCTACGGCACCCTTCTTCCCGGCGAACAACGTTGGCCGTTTCTTGCACCTTTCGTCCTCGAACACGAACCCGATCAGGTCAGTGGACGCCTTTATGACACCGGCCTGGGATACCCCGCGGCGTTATTTGATCGCGTGGGCATCATTCACGGCGTACGTTTCCGATTGGAGTCGAAACGCCTTTCTGAAGCATTAGCGCTACTTGATGAGATCGAAGGCGCAGTTGACGGTCTGTACCACCGAGTCTTCCTCGTAACGGCAATGGGGCTTGGTGTCCACGCGTACCAATATGGTGGTGATCTTCAAGGGCTCATCGATTTGCCCGACGGGGATTGGCTTGCTCGTAAATGAAGCTAGTTGCAGCTATAGCCGCTATCGGCAACTCTCTGGGGACTAGTTAAAAGGAAACCGATGCCCGAATTTGAAACGCTGCGTTATGAAATTGAGGACCAGGTCCTCCTGTTGACCATGAACCGGCCGGAACGACTGAATGCGTTCAACAGCGAAATGCAAACCGAATTTCTGGAAGCGCTTGACCACGCTGACACAGACGACGAGATTCGCGCAGTGATAGTCACCGGAGAAGGCCGCGGCTTCTGCGCGGGAGCCGACCTTTCAAAGGGTGCGGAGACATTTGATTATGACAACCAAGCTGAAGAGGCGAAAGCCGATCGGGCATCTAACGAAGGCCGACAAGAAGGCTCAAATGCCTGGCTGAGGGACGGCGGCGGACTTCTCTCTTTGCGTATATACGAATTCAACAAGCCCATAATCGCTGCGATAAACGGACCCGCGGTGGGGGTAGGGGTCACCATGACTCTCCCAATGGACATCCGGATCGCTTCGACTCAAGCACGCATCGGTTTCGTGTTCAGTCGTCGGGGAATCGTTCCTGAAGCCTGCTCTTCATATTTTTTGCCGAGGGTGGTTGGAGTAAGTAAGGCCCTTGAGTGGGCTTATAGCGGAAAGGTTTTTGATGCTGATGAGGCACTGAGCGGCGGCCTCATCCGAAGTGTCCACGAACCAGAAGATCTGCTCCCAACTGCGCGAGCGATCGCATCTGAAATAGCTGAAAACACTTCGGCGATCTCTGTGACGATGATTCGTCACATGATGTGGCGAATGCTTGGCGCTGACCACCCCATGGAAGCACACAAGGTTGATAGTCGAGGAATTTTCCATCTGGGACGGGGAGCAGATGCTCGTGAAGGTGTCGTGTCCTTCTTGGAGAAACGACCTGCTGACTTCACCATGAAAACCAGCGAGGATCTGCCCGAGTTCTTCCCGTGGTGGGATGAACGACACTTCGAGTGACAGACCATCAGTGGGGTCATCTACGGTGGCTCAATGGCTGAACATGTTCTAGATCTCTCCACGCGGTTCATCGACACCGGTCGAGTTGATGGTCCACCCAATCGGGTAACCCACGAGTTAAGCGAACTGGCGGATGAGGTGGCACTCGTTGAGGCGTTTAGTCACGTACTTGTGGTGGAAACCGATGAGGGACTTGTCGCCTTTGACTCGAGTGGGCCCGGCAGCGGTGGCCGAGTGCTTGAGAGTCTGCGGCGGTGGAGTGACGCTCCATTTCACTCCTTGGTGTATACCCATGGGCACATAGACCATGTTGGGGGAAGTCGCGCTTTCGCGAATGATGCTAAAAGTTCGGGACATCCTCTTCCCAACGTCATTGGTCACGAGAATTTGATCCCTCGATTGGAGCGTTACCGCGCCACTACTGGATACAACAAAGTCATCAATGCTCGGCAATTCGGTGGTTCGCCTGTGTCAACGCTCAGCGGAGCGAGCAGTCAACAACCGTTTGTTCCTGAGGGAACACTGGAGCCAGTAATTGAATACAGCGACGCGATGACCGTCGAGATTGGTGGGGTTGAATTCCAACTTCATCACGCGTTAGGTGAAACCGATGATCACACATGGACGTGGATACCGCATCACCAAATGATTTCGGCAGGAGACCAGTTCATATGGAACTTCCCGAATTGTGGTAATCCACAAAAAGTGCAGAGATATCCAATGGAATGGGCAGCTTCGCTACGCGAAATGGCCGCTACGGACGTTGAACTGTTCGTTCCGGCCCACGGCCTACCCATCGCCGGTCACAACCGAATCATTTCGTGTCTGAACAACGTGGCGTCAACTTTGGAACAGCTAGTCGACGACGTTGTTTCCGCGATGAATTCCG
>Ga0315333_10000227_pt1 | contig 17352 bp, 12 predicted proteins | sample M120034915metaG_FD_204521 | JGI IMG/M metagenome (GOLD analysis project Ga0315333, IMG submission 204521) | Ammonia-oxidizing marine archaeal communities from Monterey Bay, California, United States - M1 200m 34915 | ecosystem: Environmental > Aquatic > Marine > Intertidal zone | place: USA...
TTAAAAAAAACAAACCCAACAGAGTCCGTAATGGATCCCTGTTGGGTTATTTTTTTTAACTGAAGTTGTCTCTAGACTTATCCCAGAAGAACTGATAGACATGAGCTGTCTCTTTAGACATCCTGTCTTGTCCCTTCTTAAGTTCAGCAAGATCTCTTCTAAGCTCTACTGGACCGGGCATTTTATAATACTGACCGTTAGGTAGTATCACGGCATTGCCCGGCTTGTTCCAATCAAAGGCAGCGAAATCTAACCTTGAGTCCCAAGTAGATATACCTTCTTCTTGTGCTATACGTACACCCTCATCAGTCAACCTACGTCTGAACGTGGTGTCCATACCTAGGCCCTTCCTTGTTCCGGCTTTACCCTGGGGCTCCGGCTTCTTAGATCCATTCGGATTAAGATCATAAGTAAGAGCTTCAAAGACATTGATTGAGTGGCCTGAGTATGTATTGATAGATCTGAACACATCATTAAGTTCGTTGGTATACTGACCAGCTTCCTTAGGAGTTACAAACAAACCATCAAACACTTGAAGTGCTGTGTTTCTACGCCCACCAACTTTAAGCTTATCACTCATCTGAGTTATAGCTCCATTGATATTCTGAGAATCATTAGCATGGTTCAAAAGGACAGTGATCTGAGAGGCTGCTTTAAGCGAGCCTTCTGTATCACCCTCTGCCTTGCGATTGAAGAGTTTGACGAAGTTGTAAGTGTTTCCCTTACTCTTTATAGGGATCTGCTCACCAGTCTCCTTGTCAGTCTTATACTCTCCCGTTGCATGAGAGAATGTCCTACGACTACCCTTGGCAAGTTCATACTTACTCTTACCTAGGGGTATCATAAACCCTGACATAGTTGGAATGTTTAAGTCAAACCCTTGCTCGTTAGCTAAAGAAGCTGCAAGAGATAATGTATTACTTAGCTTAGACACAACGTCAAAGCTACCTGACACAGCTTCCGCCATGTAAACACCTAAAGGTTTAGAAAGATCCTTCTCTATATCAATACCCGCATTAGCAAAAGAATCAACTATCGCAGGGGTGTTAACATAAAGTTCTGACAAATAGTTTTCAACTGCTTGAGCAATACGAGCTGCACCAGCACCGTAACCAAAGATCATAACAGGATTCTTAGTAAACTTTCTTCCAAGAACTCCACCATGTTGCTGGATAATATGCATAGCTTGCTTGAACTTTCTTTCCTCAGCTTCCTTTAAGATTGTTTTGAACTTAGAGTTCGTAACGTCTTGGACAAAACTCTTTAGTGTTGGAGGCCCTTTCTTATTACCCCACAAGCCACCTAAAGAATTACGAATGTTCTCATCAACCATTTCGTACACGTCCTGAAGCTTCTCTCCATCCTTCCATCTATCAAACATATCTTGCGAGAATAATCTGGATGCGTTAGCTACCGTAGTATCTCCACTCTGCCAAGCAGACCAAGCCATACCATTTGTAAGGCCGTCAATCTCTGTCAAGAATCCTGTAGAGTAAGATGTCTTCCCGTTGTCAATAGCTTGTTGAAGGTTAAGAGCCTCTGCTATTGCAGCAATAGACGCATAGCCCTCTTCATTTCCAGCAGCCTCAATCAACTTGATACCGCCTTCACCACCTAATGTATTTAAGTTGGCCTGCCACTCGTTGATGTTAGCATCATACATTGCAGCTGCATCCTCAACACCCTTCTTATCATAACCAAAGCGCTTCATGATACCCGCCTTAAGAATCATAAGATCCTTAGGACTGTTCAAGTTGTATATAGATTCAATACCTGCAGCAAGCATAGCGCGAGCTAACTTACTACCTTGGAAGTTTCCTATGGTTTGATCTACATATAGTCTGTTGTTAAAACCATAGAAGTAATCATAGAAAAACGCACCGCCTGTTTCGGCATGCTCCATTCCCCACTTGAGTTGTTGTACAAACTCACTGTCTTTAATGGCGTCACTTACGTCATTAATCCTAGCGGCAACGTTGAGATCCTTAGTTGGATTACCTTGTTCATCAACGATCCTGCCGTGCTTATCTCTCTTATATATAAACCCGGGCCTGTTTCTGGCAGAGCCCTTGTTCCCAGCACCATCACCTTTAATACTTAAAAAGCTAGGGCCATCAAATAACTTGTTAGCTTCTACATTATAGTACAAAGACTTAAGTAGATTAACAGTTACCTTATGAACCTTTACCGGAGTATTCTCTTGAACCTCAAGATCTTTCAACCTGTTGGTAAGGTCTCCGTGCTCCATCCCTTTAATACCTCTAAGCTTTCTTGAGATTGCTATCTTGGTATTCTCATAGTATTCTGCTGGCTTCTGAGATGTTCTCACATGCTTAACAGAACTAGGGATCAGATCATTTGTCAATGGCTGGAGTTGGTGGGCTAAGTTCAAACCTTCTTTAGTTAAGATTATAGCTTTAACTGGATGACCATCTTCACTTGTTGCTGTAGTTATTTCAAACACACTATTAGCGTCAGTCTTTCCTTCCTCTTTTCCTAGTGCATAACCTACAATATGCCTTACAAAAGAGCCTGCCATTCCATACTCTTCTTTTGTTGCCTTCTCTTCACCCATAGATGTTAGAAACATTTGTCCAATGTTCATATCATGAGCAACAGATGTCATAACTCTGTCATCAAAAGATGGGGCTTCATAACCTTCCTCTTTCTTTTGTTCTTCTTCAAGCTTACTTTGCCAGACATTCTTTCTAGCTTGTGCTAACACACTGTGTAAAGCTAAGTCTGAAAAGATTCGTCCAGCTTCAGGGGCTTGCTCTGCAATAGATGCATAGGATGCTACATACTTTAATACAAACTGAGCGTAGTCATCAGCAGTATGGTTGCCTTCCTCTGCCATCTTAGCAGCGATCTTAGATTGTACACTAGGGCCGTATAGCCCAGCCGAAATACTTTCTTGAAGCGCTTGCTGAACAGCCCTTCCATGTTTGTTGGAAAGCTCCTCATCAGGCGATGATGGATTATTAAATGCACCCTCTGGGTTGTCATTAAGTTTAGACAAATGTCGCGGCTGAACCCATGGGGTATCAACACGCTTACCAGTAGGAGAGCTTCCGTCTTCACTGTACTCTACGTACTGATCAGAACTAAGTGTCATGTACTTCTTACCCAAGTGCCTTGCAAACTCTTGGTACAGGTCAGGGCTCTGAGCAACATCCATTGGGGACACCCCTCTAGCCTCTGCAAATTCCTGTAGATCCTCTGCCTCTTGCTCTTCACTAAGTTCAGGGTCAGTGTAAGCGTTAGCACCTGCTTTATTCCTAACAGTCTCCGCCCACTTCTGATCCTCTGACACCTGTGCGGCAACTCTTTTACTATCATCGACAATAGATGGGCCGACAAGCCCAGTACCAATGTCTTCTTGAACAGCTGCGTCGTACTGATCGTCTATCTTACCTAGGATATCTCCAGAAGCTTCTTCTGTTAACGGTCCTACGTTCATTAGCTGAGACAGCTTAAGAAGAGACCCCGTTAGGTGTCCCTTCTCTTTGCCCTCTGTAGCTTTCTTTGATCTAACTGTTGCGTAGCTCATTGGCAACTCCTATATATATTACTTGTTAACAAACCAATCTTTGAACACCTTAGTGGTTCCCATAAGTGGAACTTCTTTAGCCAAGTACTTGTCTCTAAGTTCATCTTTGCCTTCAAGGTGATTTAAAAATATCTTCCCTAGGTTTTGTCCGTGCTTCCACGATGGCCCAAGGAATCCTTCTGTTGCATCAATTGCATGATCAATCGGACCCTTGTATCCTGACTTGTATATTGGGCTTACTGTTTCAAGTAGCCTTTCTGGTGTGCCCAATAGTCCTGAAGACGTAACACCACGCTGAAGGTATCCCTTATCAGTAATCCATCCGGGCTTTCCACCGTACTTAAGTTCATCCTTCATCATCTGACTGAGGAAACCAAGTGCAATCATTGTAGCTGCGATAGCTACTGCATTATACTTGGCTGTCGGATCCGCGCCCTTAACTTTCTTCCATACCTTAGGAAGAATATGAGCGGTGAACACTGACATGAAACCGTTGTACTGTGTGAACAACCTGTAGTGTGGATTAGAATACCATAGAGGTCTGTTCATTGCATCAGGGTGGGCAATAGCATTATCTACCCAGCTGACACGAGCAATATCCATAGTCTCTAAGAACTTAGAATCGGCATCAATAAGCATCTTGTACATCTCGTCAGGCGTGAGCGCATCAATCTCTTTCTCAGTCCTTCCCTTTCCAACGCTTCTTACAACGTCATGATACTGTTTGGCTGCACGATCAGGGTCAACATTCAACTCTCTCAGTCTACCAAAGGCATCTTGAAATAGTCCAGACTTTCTAATGTTGGCACCTTTATCTATGTTTCCATCAGAGTCAAGTGCAGACCCAATTATTTCTAGGTCTCCAAAGATAGCATCATTAGCGATAGCCAGTCGAGCGATTCTTGTTGCGTCTGTGTATATCTTAAGTCCGTTAGCTAAAAAGAATCCTTTCATAAGGACTTCTTTAAACTTTGAGGTCTTGTACACTGCGTCATCAATACCCGTTTGTCCAATAGCACCGTGCTTACCGGAACCATAACCATACCTATAAAAGTCTACAAAGTTTTGTAGATACTCGTCACGAGATACTCCAGACTTAGATGTTATATAAGACATACCACTGCTACTAACAATCTTGTAGTGATGAACTAGATCCTTAACACCCTTACCAATCGATTCAATAATGCTTTGATCCTTAGGTGCGTTCAGTAAAACAATCGCAGCCTCAGGAAGTGAAGCAATAGCTGACAAAGATAAGTGTGCAAATGAATTAAACCATGTGATGTGCCCAATCCATTTCTCTAGGGCACGGTTCTCCATCCTTCTGTAGTCACCACGAGACGCGTCAATGTTATCCATAAAGTGAGTGGCAATTCTTGGATCCCAAGCATCACCCATCTCTTCTTTAATAAGCATCAATGCCTTGGAAATCTTCTCACCCTTCTCACCCAAGTACTTCTTATCTACCGCATAGTTAACCTGCTCTTGCATGTTGATCTTAAGTCTTTCAAAAGGATCTCTCTCAAGAAACTTTGAATCCTCTCCGAACACACTGTTAAGAACATCTTTATTTTGCTGTAAAGATTTAGACTTGAAGCTTTTAAACCCAAGCTCTTTAAGCTTAGCAGGGTCGTATCCAGTAGGACCATGGACAACAACGTCCCAGAACGCCTCGGCATCTGATTTGGTCCAGCCTTTACCAACCAAAGCTTTAACAAAACCATTCTTGTCCTTAGCAACTTCATTAACCTTTAGTCTGGCACTCTCTTGAAACCAGCCCAACTTCTTCTTGGTTGAGGTTCCTTTGAATTCCGATGTGCCCTCTTCAAGGTTGTTAACAATCTTAAGAAGGACGTCAGTCAAACCATTTGAGTTGGTGTGTTGTCCACCAATTTTCTCTCTAATAGTTTTAAGCTCAGCTTCCATTCCCTTAAGTTCTGTTGGGATATCTTCACCAGCTGCACGAGCCTTAAGGTATTTAACGAACAACTTGGTAGAGTCATTTGTGTTTCTACCTGTTGCTCCAACACCCATTGCGCCGTCAAGCTCTGCCTTAATAAAGTCAAGCTCTGCAAATAGAGATGATGTTAGGATTCTCTTTCTATCTGACAAGGTTAAACCCTGAGTGAAAGAATCCTTAGCGTGTCCAGCAACAGATGTTATATAAGCAAAAGCTCTTCTTCCTACACTGCCTTGCGCTGTATTGTTTATTATATCATCTTGATGTAGAGATCCAAACTTTTTAACAAACCTACTAGGAAACTCTTTCAAAGTTGTTCCCAAGGTTTTCAGTCCACCTCTCCACTTAGATGTGTCTAAAGCATCACCCTTCTCTCTTTCTTTGTTAGCCCTTGTAACCCAATTTATTTCTGATTGAACTGTCCCTGTTTGCCCATCACCTCGGTCAACCGTTACAGCTTCTGAATTAGGGACTGCATCAATCTCTTCCAAGATATCTTCAGCAGTATCGCCTTCGTAGTCTGAGTTATCATTAACCTCTGTAAGATCTCTCTTAAGTCTTTTGAAGCCACCTAGTTCACTGGTAGTGGCGGAAACACCTGAGATAGGTCCACCAAGAATAGCTCCTCCAGCCAAAGCATTAGTGAGTATGTGCTTGTATTCCTCTGGGTCGAATTCAGCTTCAGAACCTAAAGCTCCGAAACCATAACCGATGGTCTCTTGAAGTCCTTCGGTAACAGATTCTATACCAGCACCTTGAATTGTTTTAAGACCCACTTGTTTTGCAAGGAGTCCTTTGGCTACCTGCATCTGTGCATAAGCACCGATACTTTCCATAGCCTCTATAGTTACTTTGCCAGCAGCATCTCTGACCGCTTTAAGAGCGACCTCTTCTGATACGTTATTCTCTTTGGCAAAAGCTTTTGCGGCTTGTTTAAAGCCATCCTCTCTAAGCATAGTAGAGGGTTTAATAATACCTTTAAGACCAAGGCGGTCAAGCGTAGCCATAGCTACACCACCTGCCATCGCAACACCGGCATTCTTCTGATCCATCGTGCCTTTCATATTACCGTATGTTTCACCGGCATATGTCCAGATAGCTGGAGCCATTCCAATAGTTGCAGCTAAAGCAGCGGGTGCTCCGACAGCTGCAGAAAGTGCACCAACCACAGTACCACCAGCGATACCTAACATGTACGGAAGGGCAACACCCATCATACCTGTGAAGTAACCACCTAGTGCGGCTAGACTGTCAACGTCTTGAATATCATTTGCAAACTCAGGAAGCTTTCCTTGTTGTCTCGCTATAGCATCAGCTCCTGCTTGGCCTGAGTGATATAGTGATTCACTACCTATAATATCTCCTAAGACTGAGATGCCCTCTTGCAAAGACTCTCCAATACTTAACCAGCCAGACTCCCAACCAGTACTAAAATTACTTCTAGCCTCGTTGTCCATGGTTCTATCATAGTTTCTAAAGCGAACTGTTGAGTCATCATATATATTATATGAGGCACCAAACAGATCCTTACCAGCCTTGTACTCTGCTTCTGTATCTGCTACAGTTTTCCAACCGAGCGTCGTATCCTTCTCATACTTTCTTTTCTTTTGTCTTGCTGATTCCCAAGCGTCATCTTTCGTCTCACCTGTTGCTTCGTTAAGGGCTCTTGAGAACACTCCCATATCGTACAACTCTTTCTGTTCTTGTGAGGCAGGATCTTGGAGGCCTTGATAAACAAGTTGCTTAGTCCAAAAACTTCCTTCCTCGTCCTGTAGATCTCCTATGTCTCTTCCGTACTTACCCTGTTCACCAGAGCGGTACACATTTTCAAAGCCTGTCTCTTTAGCAAGATTCTCGTAGAGCTCAGAGTAAAACTCTCCGCCCCATTCAGCTGGCTTAAGACCTTCCTTTGTAAAGTGTGCGACCTCAGGAGCCCACATGTTTTGAAAACGGACGGAGCCTTGCTCGTCTCTTATCGTATCAGCATCAAGAAATCTAAACTTCTTACTGAGTTCTTCTAATGCACCTTTAGACATTTAAGCCTCCGTTGTTTTTATTAACCGTTAAAGTTTGCAGCAAACCATATGAATGGTGTGACACCAGCAGCTTTAGCTTCAGCTTGATCTGAACTGCCACGCTCTGTTGCGTTGTGCTCTTTGAATGCTTCTTTGAATGCAAGCATCGCCCCCTTCTCGCCTATCGGGGAGTTTGTTGCGGGATCCACTTTAGCAGCCAGCGCTTGTATCTTAGTAAAGATATTAGAGATCATCTCTCTGCTCTCTTTACTTTCACGAGAGTGCTTTCCCTTTAAGTCTTCAGATGTAATCGAACCCTTGTAATCAGTAAGCTCTTTTCTAGCTATCTGATCCTTCATAAAGCTTAACATAGTCTCTGTAGTTCCGGGATTAAACTTAATCTCTTTTAAGAAACCTTGAACACCTTTTCTATATGCGGAACCGACAGCTGAGTCTTTCAAGTTAAGCTCACCATATGTCCTAGTCAACTCTGCATGAGCCTCTTGAAGAGGTCCCATCAAATCTGTCATACCAAGAGTTTCTTTTAGGTCTGGATTGATACCTTCAAAGTGGGACACCATATCTTTAAGAGCTGAATAGTTATCCTTAGTCATTTCACTAGAAGAAGTAAGTCCTGCTTTGGCCCTTTCTTTTTGAATATCAAGGCCAGCCTTAAAGGTCTCCTCTCTCTCAAACTTTAATTGGTCAGCAATAGTAGAGCTTGCCGCAGCACTTGCCGCAGCTTCTTCAGCATAATCCTGAGCAACAACTTCAGCACCAGACTCAATAGCATCAACTGCATCCACACCAAACAACATAGATGTTAGTGCAACAGTTAAGGCTTTGAACGCTCGTGGCTTAACCTTGTCTAGTCCAGTCTCAATAGCTTTGTCGGTAATCCTTTCGGCAGCAACAAGAGCTTCATTCTCATCAAACTCTTTTACAGCCTGCTCAAACTCGTTAATCCAAGGAATAATCTCTGGAGCTTCGTCGTTGATAATGTTCTCTGCGTCTTGAGTTGTAGATATCTTTGGCTCTGCATACTCTTTAGCTGGTGCAATACCAGCACCAGTAATACTGTTTATAAGTTCTTCTGTTTCAGACAAGGGCTCTGATAAAGCACCATCCCATAAGCCAAGAGTTCCTTGGTGATCTTGAAGAGCATTATCCATAGTTCCTGTTGCGACTGCAGAATCGTATCTATCAGTGTCGTCGTACGCTCCCCAACCCTCTGGGTCTAACATTCCAATGTCTTGATCAGAACCAAAGAAGCCTAGCCCGTACTCATTCAGAAGTGACTCATCAAACTGAGAGGCCTGAGGATTCGATTCCTCGGCACTTTGTTGTTCTTCAAGGGCTTTCTTAGCTAAAGCGTTTGGAGTCATTCCAGGGCTAGATACTGAGCTCTTATATACTGTACCATCTTCGAGTGTTTTTGTTGTCTCTTCCTTGATCATTGAGGACTCTGGATTGGTAACATCAGACTCGCCATCGGTAGAAAACCAACGACCAACCTCAGGATCGTAGCGACCCTTGACAGTTTCTACTCCAGAATCTACTCGTCCGGGCATTGATGCAAATTGTTTTTCTAAAAGTGCTATAGCCATCTCTCTAGAGACGCCATATTTTCGCATCGTATTTTCGACGCCTTGTTCACTAACTGACATTATGTCCCCCTGTTTTTCTTCAAATTCAGAATGATCTGATCAATGGGGTTTTTATATGCCCCTTGCTCTTTGGCATGCTTAGTCTGATCCAAAGAAGAACCTCTGTTTGCAAGGTAGTTCATTGTGTTCTGAGCCATTTGAGCTCTTTTCTTTTTATCTTCAGACTCGGCCTTGTCAATACCAAATAGGTCCTTGCTTTTATCAACAGCTCCGTCAAAGAACCTGCTGGCTGAAGAAGACTCTGGAGGGTTTGCCCTTAGAGCTTTAAGTCTAGCTGAAAGCTGAGCTAAATCTTCATCCATATTCCTTTGGGTTATAGGGTTTCCATATGCTCCCTGCTCTTTGGTGTACTCAATCTGATCTAAAAGAAACTTTTCCTGCTCTCTAAATTCAGAATCGTCAGGAGTACTAAGTTCATCGAACATACCTCCCAACATTTCGCCAAGAGCGCTCTTATAAGGAGACGGTCTTAATGCACCCGGCTGACCTAAAGGGGTCATTCTGCCGTAGGGTGACTGACTCTGGGCTACTTGCCCAAATATTCTCATGTCTGCCATGATTATCTCCTATTCCAATAGTCCCACTCGGGGTTATGATATCTACCTAGAACTGGGTGTTGCTGCTCCTCACCCATCTGGTCCAAATAAGTTTGAGACTTTTTGGCTTCGTTGGAGGGATAGTGCTTCCTGTCCCTAATCCTGTTGGTTCCCGCAATCTCTCCATCATCGTATACTCTAGCCTGCTCAAGAGCCTTTTTAAAGATAGAGTCTGTCAATGTTTTATTAGTAGTGACAGCTACAATGGCGTCCTCCCTAGAGTAGCCCTCCTGCATGAGCCCGTCAACCTCTTGTTTAAGAAGATCTTTCCCAGCTGCCATATAATAAGATGAATTTATCTTGTCATCATTTGGATCAACGGGAAGCTCTGGTGTTGGACCTGAGAAAACATTGTTCTGATTGTAAAGACTGTGCTGGTTTCTTGCTTTAACCTCTCCGGGAGACATCCCAAACCTGCCGGCTTGCTGGTCTTTTTGCTCCCAACCAAAGAGATCTCTTAACACTGGCGACTCTCTTAGGACTTCTGGGAGCTTCCACTCTGTGTTCTGATCCGAGTCGCTCTCGAGCCACTTCATTAAAGACCCCCAAGGATCTGAAGTGATGGCGCCAAACGAGCCACTCTTTGCTCCCGGTGCCCATCCTGTTTTACCTTTTTCTGCTGACATGTTATCTAGCTCCTCTAAAGTGTCCCGGTGACGAAGCATATGTCTCGTTCGGGTTCATGTAATATACTCCCCTTCCTTGGCGCTTAGCCATAGGGTCAGAGAAAGTATTAATGTCAAACTGTGTTAATCCGTTTCCGGGTTGGCTATTAGCAATACTGTCAGCCCACGCTGTACTCTCTCCAATGGTAGCTTCAGGACTCCATATTGTTGGAAGACCATAATCACCACGAGTTGGATCTAATTCTTGAGGGCGACCGCCACCAAAGCTCATGCCTCCACCTCCGCCTCCACCTGAGAATCCCATAGCCTGAGGCTGCTCTATTCTTACAAAACCATTTGGTTCCCAGATGCCTTTCGATCCTGCCGAGTAAGCACCTGCGTCTCCTGTTGATCCGTATATGTTCATAGCATCTCCTTAATAATTCCAAACACCTTTAATAGATCCGCCACCCGTAACATCTGTAAAGATAGAGTCTGGATAATAAGAGGAGCCGCCAGTGCCTGGATGCCACGCACTGGTGCCAGTAAACTTATCAAGAGATCCTTTTATCGGGGCCGCAACACCTGCAATTTGGCGAGCCATACTTGGATCAACACCCGCTTGTATTAAAGTCGAGTAATACTTTTGTTTGTCTTGATCAGCTTGACTAACAATAGGAGGGGGAGCAAAAGATATCGCCGCCTCTCTGCCGAGTTGTTCGCCTAGGTTTGACAATGGCCCTTGAGGGTTATAATTAATCCCTAGGTTTAATCTTGTGTCTACCACTGGTTCTGGTGAAAAGTGCATTACTTGCCTCCCTTCTTTTCAGTGGCTGTAGTTTGTTTACCAGCAATCGCTGAGAACATCTCACCTAATTGTGTAAGACCTTTGTGTGGTGCATCAAGAACGTTCTGTTGTTGTTGCTGCTGACCAAGACCTACGGCAGCCATTGAAGCTGCTCCAGTACCTTGAGCATCAAGAGCTGCTTGTGTGCTTGTAAGATCCATCTGCTGTTGCTGAAGATCTATCTGACCAAATTTGCCAGCAAGATCGTTAGCTATCGACTGATTGTTAAGCATCTGACGAGAACCGCCAAGACCACCAGCACGACCTGCGCCTGCAGCGTTAAGGTTTAATGCTTGAAGCGCTTGGTTCTGTGCCCCTTGTCTCATGCCAGAAAGATCAGTTTGTCCTGCCATTCCAGCAAGTTGTCCTTCTAATCCTATTTGATTCTGGCCTGCGGCTAAGCCTGCTTGTTGAGCCTGTAGCTGAGCGTCTGTAAATCCTGCTGTCTGCCCTAGTTGACCAGAGTCATATAGACCCTGTAGGTCCTCCAGTATGGAGCCAGCTTGATCTTGAAATCCCGGAGCGTATCCGCTAGTTGTAGTTGTAGTTGTTGAGCCCATGGCTTCTCCTATACTGTTAGTGCCGCTTTCAGCGACTTCCGCATTGTAGTGTACCGTTCAGTCCACCCTGCTTTCTCTAATTGTTTTACGAAACCCCTGCGTCCTGTCAACTCTAGACAGTCTACCTCAGGATGCTTCTTCATTTCTTCTTCAAATATCTTGGACCATTCTACAATGTCCCCATTAGTATCTCCAGCCAATGTCATAACGTGCATTGCTGTGAAGTTGTGATACTGTAAGTATTTCGTTGTGCCAAAGGCGACTGGGCAATTGTCCTTTAGGATCTCCCATATCTGAAACATAGCAGGTTCCGTAATAACGCTTTGCATTATCTGAACCGCTGTCCACTCGCCACTGCTGTATTTGAGGGCACCTTCAAGATGTTTCTCGAATTCGCCGTATCTTCTTAAAGCTTCCTCTACAGGAAGCCTTCTTATTTCATAAGACATAGTGCCCCTTTAGTTAATATCCGATTGCTCTAACGTGACATGTTGATGCTGCATTAGAATGTATCTTTACAGATGTAGTTCCTAGTTCAGTAAACCATACCGCCCCATTTGAGTCTGGGGTTATCTGTACGTTTTGTACAGACTCGTAAGTATTGTCAAAAGTATGTGCAACACCAGAGCTATTTGTACTTATAGTAAAGTACTCTTCAGTTCCTGATGCATATGCTTCAAGCGATAGTGCCGACCACCCCGGAGTAACCGAACTGTCAGCTGTTACTGTCACCTTAAAGAAGACCGTACAAGGATCAGCAAACTTTACAGTTGTTCCTAGCGACTGGTATGACACAGCGTAACCGTCATAAAAGTAATTACCAGAGACCGGATGAGACGTTCCTACTCCATACATAGACGCAGAACCACCATCAGAATAGACAGTTCCAACTCCCGGATCTACAAGACTGAACTCTAAAGAAATTCCGTTACTTATAGTATAGGGTGAGGTTGCAGTTATACTAGGATAGTAGTGTTTGTCTATCTGAGTAGAGTCAATATTGTACTGCCACTCATAAGTAATATCTGTAGTTGCGTTTGTTCCTGCTATTCCAGCTCCAGACTTGGTTCCGCCTGTTGCGTAGCCATCGCCTGTGTCTGTAATATCATTACTAACAACTCTGAAAGACTGTGTTGCTACCGAGCTACCATCAACTGATATGATGTTTTCTCCAGTAAGCATTCTTCCTTTGATACTTAAGCCGGTGCCGTCCCAATAAAGTCTCTGGTCTTTGTTTCCAACAACAAACTTACCCGCACTGTCATCAACACCAAGCCAGAAGCCAGAGGTTGTTAGACTGTCTAAATCTGTAGGGAGTGTATCAGGGATTCCTGAACGAACATTTCCACTAGCGCTTGTTATCTCAATACTTCCATCTACGGAAATCTTATTAGCGGTTACTGCATTAGCTCCGATCTTATCTGCTGTAATGGCGTTAGCTGCAATAGCATCTGCACGTATCGTTCCGTCAACCATAAGGTCGCCGTCAATAAACGTACCCGGAGAGACCCAAGTATCTGTTGAACCGCTGAGTTTATATAAGCCAGACAGCTTGCCATCAGTATATTCAATAGTAACTACAGTTCCGTAACCAAATTCCTTTTGGTTGGAGTATGCTTTTCCAGTGAAAGCTGTAACCACTGCCACCGAGTCAGTGATCCAAGTAGAGTCCCCAAGTGTTGGCATGACTGTTGAGATAGCTCCGGCAGCAATAAGAAATGTCTTATCATTACCTTGTAGTGGAGCTATACTCCAGTTGGAGTTGACCCCATTAATTGTATATTGCTCAGCCAACCAAATAGCATTACCCGGAGCAGAATTACCTGATGTCAATTGAGTCCAAGTTATCCCAGTGCCCGGATCGTCCGGAGTTCCTAGCTCAAACAGCAGGCTTAGAGATGTTGTGTAGTATCTCTGAGATGATGCTGTTAGGTTTCCGCTACTAATAGCCTCCCAAGTGTAGTCTGTAGGATCTCCAGAAGCGTATATAGATTTGTTTGTATAAACACCTCTATACGCTAAAAGATTACCTGCAGAATCAAAAGGTGTGTACTGAAAGTCAGAAGCATCACTTTGATTTGGAATAACTCCACCAGAAAGGTTGGTAAGAGCTGAGGCATAAGCTATATAAACCCAATCGTTCTCATACTCATAATGATCACCAACCTTCTTGATGTTAGCAGTGCCACTTGAAGAAGACCCACCTGATTTCTCAAGTTTTAAAAGCCTTCTTCGTAGTTCCGTTTCGGAAATAATAGCCATAGGACTCCTTTATCTAACACCCATAAGTTTAAGGTCAAATTGTAATTTAGTTAACTCTGGGTTTGTAGCCCCGTTCATTGTAACTCTTAGGTTCAGGAATCTTCCCGAGGTTCTAACATCAATCTTGTGGTTTGTTGCCGGATTAAAAGTAACATCCGTGTAGGTTTTGGAGTCACTCAGATTAGCTGTTCCAACTAGAGCGAGCTTAACACTTCCTTTAGAGTTGACATGAATGCGGTTAATCTGCTTAATCCTATTGTTGTCAGTAAGGTTGTCATCCTGACGCTCAAAGAATCCATCAGCAACCAGAGTCGTACTTGAAAGTTTCTGAAGTTTTGTATCGTCAGGTTTTGCTGCAAAGATTTCAAGGGTTCCATTAAGCTCTGTTTCATATATGTCTGTTACGCCCGGAAGGCTTCTCTTGTGAAGCTTACCGCTTGCATAGTCATAAACAAAAGCTAAGTCACAGCCACCACCAGAGTTACTAGCAGAACTGAAACAAAACCATACCTCTTTGTCTCTTGTTTGCTGGAAGCAGAACGCACGTTCCTTTTCCGAAGCCTTAACAAGAAGATACATTGCATCTTGAAATAAATCCTTTGCGATGTCTTGCTTCTGAGATTGTCCGTCATGAAGGTACACTCCATAGTTTCCAATAACCAAGTGCTGAGCACCACCAATATTAGCAAAGCACCTTGTAGAATATATACCATCATCCTCAAAGATACTTTCAAAAGCTAACACATATGTATCGCCAGTCTCTCTTACACGAACAACACTGTCAGATTTATAAGCAATAAAGAATTCACCAAGCTGTCCACCATCAAGTATCTTGCCCGGAGTTTCTGTAAGGAATGCGTCACCAGCTGTGTTAGTCGTTGAAGCCGTCCACTCAGCTGCTACTAAAGATTGCAACGTTGTAATATTTGAAGACCACAAGAAGTCAATAGGAAGATTAACATCATCAGTTGAAGATGAGGTGTGCTCCTCAAGGATATTCATAGCAACCAACCGGTTGTTGAATGGCCTTACAATCCTTGCAATAATTGGAGATCCTGTACTGTCATCAAACCAGTTAGGGAGTTGCGCTAAGCTACCTGCAGAAACTGCAGCATTAGTAAACTGTGGCGGAGCATCGTTAGCTGGATTAACAACAAGTATCTCATTAAATACAAAGATCTGTGGAGGGTACTTGTCATCAAAGGTAAACTTCTGAGCTGCGACACTGTTTGTTATGTCATTATATGTAGACGTTCCAGTATCATAAAGGACCACATGACCGAAATTGTCAGTACCCTTTACGATATAAGCAATGGTTAAGTCAGACGCTCCAGCCGGAGTGAACTGAGTAATCGCCATAGCTTCGCCGCCAGAGATAACCGCATCAGTATCATGTAGAACAATATCATCTTCAAAAGCATTAACACCTTGAACAGATCCGTTTCTACATCTTACGTCTAGGCAATTGCTCCAACCTCCTGTTGGCACTGCATTAGCAGGCATGTCGGTAACTAAACCGACAGAGGAGAAATCAATCTCCGGACTTGTTTCGTAAGGCATACTTACTCCTATTTAAAGATACTATCCAGTGTTGCTGCTAAACCTATTGATTGACCATTAGGGGTGTTGTTTCTATCATTTGCCAGCACATCACGTTGTCGTTCAAGATCTAAAGTGTATTGACTCCCACCCTGACCTACTGACTTCATTTGCTCTATTTGCAGACTTAAGTCGGCTATACGATCTCCCACTGGATCTGGATAACTAACACCAGCTGAAGGATGACTCCAAGGTTGTCTTACAACATTTCTTGAAAGATCTACCGTTTCTTCTCCAACACCTGTTGTGTCTATTTGGTTTGCAGAAATATGTGGAGGAATTGCTACACCTTCTGGAGCTGTCTGTCCAATCATTTGATTGTAAGCGTCCATATGTCTTGGATCAACAACTCCCCTAGGAGATTCATAAACCTCTGACTGAGGAGGCGTTTTAACGTATCCCGAGAGATTCATTGGCATCCTAACTGGCGCTGGAATATGGTATTTATTACCGACCCCTGGATTCCAGTTTGTAGGACTTAAGCCTTCTCTTGAATCTCGACCTTCAGCCCAGTTTGCATAATCACCCGGACCTACAAAGGGACTCTCTGTAAATGTTCCGCGATTATCTGGTAGTACATCAAATGAACTATCTTGCCCCGGAGCTACTACCCTAGGGTTTAATATGTTATCTATTTGTTCATCGGTAAGATTAAGGTCAATATCATTACGCGGTGCTGCTTCATTCTGAGACATCCAGAAAGGGTCAGACTTGTCTGTTCCCGCCATGATCTCATCCTGAGTGTACCCGCCTTTTTCAATCAGATCGTCAATGGTAGTAAACACTGACTCATCCCTGCCTTTTACTTCCTTAATCATCCCGTCGATTCTTGGATCGTAACTTGATGGCGGCTCAGGATATGTAACGCCAGCTGAAGGGGCTCCATCCCAGTTTACTACTGGCTTAGAATATGTAACGCCAGCTGAAGGATGTCCGTCGTAACCACGAACGGCCTGAACAATGTTGGCAGGGCTATGGTAATCGTTACCAACTCCCGGTGTCCATTCTGCTCTTGGTCCGGAATACTTTTTTGTTGCCGACTTAATTTTTTTGCTATTTAAAATAGGACCACTATCGGCTACAGCCTGAACCTTTTTAAAGTACTCCGACTCAGAAGCGTTGCCAGCACCCGGGCCCCAAGAGGGTCCAAAGTATTCTGATCGAGGTGCTTGTGGCGTCATACCGAAGTCACTATGGACTGGCTCTTCATACTGTGTCGTTGAGCCAAACCCTGTATAAGGATCGGGAGCAATAGGGCTATGTACACCACCTGTTCCTTCTTGAATGCCCATAATGTCGGCGAAGGTTGGTTGTCTATACACATTGTTGTTGTTATTCTTTCTTGATTTGGCCTTAGATCCGCCTAGCATCTTACCGTATTTTTGTTCGTTACTTATGCCCATCTATTTCCCCTTGGCTAATTGTGCGCCAAAATACATCTCCACTATAAGTGTTACCCACTCGAAGATCTCTGTAAATTTCATCATGCCTCTGACGGTGACGTACTCTATCTCATCAGGTGTTATCTGAAAACCCAATAAGCTAAAGCCCTCACGAACCGTAGGGATAACTGTTTCAATATCCATAATTGCTGGGGCAATCTGTAGGAAAATTATTAAACCTATCAGCGCCACAATAATGAATCTTCTGTTCCATGCAGCTGCAGGACTTTCTTTTGCAGCAGCCTCTCT
>Ga0315333_10000228_pt1 | contig 17347 bp, 15 predicted proteins | sample M120034915metaG_FD_204521 | JGI IMG/M metagenome (GOLD analysis project Ga0315333, IMG submission 204521) | Ammonia-oxidizing marine archaeal communities from Monterey Bay, California, United States - M1 200m 34915 | ecosystem: Environmental > Aquatic > Marine > Intertidal zone | place: USA...
TCAGCTACTCAAGTATCACCGTCATCGTATTGATCAAGGTGAGCAAAGTGTCATTTTTGGGCTCGCGAGTTTTGCCGAGGGTGTCGACTTGCCAGGCAAGTATTGTACACATGTGCTTATAGCTAAAATTCCTTTTGCCGTGCCAAATGATCCAATTGAGATGACCTTATCCGCCTGGATTGAACTGCAAGGGCTGAATGCGTTTATGACCCTGGCGGTTCCAGAGGCAGCTTTTCGTTTGGTGCAGGCGAGCGGCCGTCTTTTGCGAAGTGAAACAGATAGTGGTCGGATTACGCTATTTGATGAGCGGATTATCAATCGCCGCTATGGAAAAGCCATTCTAAATTCTATGCCGCCTTATCGCAAAGAAATTTTTGAGGAAGAGCTAAAACTTGATGGCTCTTTATAGAGCCTAGTAGAAAGCTAATTCAGAAATAGTACGAGAATCCGCTTAGCTTGATGTTAACCATGTGGTCAATCAAATAAATTGCTAGGTAATTCAGCTAGATTAATTTTACTGTGCTTGCATCCTATAAAGGTATCGCATATTTAGTTACAACATGTCTAAAACTAGTAATAGTATGCGTGATGAGCTATTGAATTTGCTTTTGATTTTTTGGATGTGGTTCGTTCAATTATTTAGAAGTACTGATTTAAGCTGATTGTATTTTAACAACAACTCTAATTTAGTTGATGCGGCGAAGAGAATAAATAAGTGTGGCAAAGCGAGATGGGTTCACCGGATCTATTTCGGTGTTACCAATAGCATCAGCGGTTTCCATGCCTTCAACTATTTTGCCGATAACTGTATTTCGCCCTGACAGCCAGGGTGAATTTTCCAATGCAATAAAAAATTCTGGACCGTTTTGGTTGGGGCCGGCATTCGCCAGAGCAACTATACCTCGGGTAATCTTTCTAGTCGGCCTCTCGTTAGTATAACGATAGCCCTGGTTTTCATAGGCTTGTTTAATAGTTAAGCTATTTAGTGTGTTGAATATTTCAAACTGTCGATCAAGCATTTCCGCCTCTGACTCTATTTCTAGGCTGGCATATAGTGGTTTTAATAAAATCTCATGAAATTCTTCCTTGCTTTGTATGTTAAGAAGAGAATTGAAATTGCCATCAGCATCGAGAACCTGTTGTTGATCTAATCCGAGGGAATTGGCATTAATCTCATCACTAAGCAAGTTTGATGGCATTCCAAGAGGGTTGTGATAGGGCGACCCAGCTTGGACAACAAAACCGGGAACGACTCGGTGAAACTGCATACCATCGAAATATCGTGGTTGAAAGCTAGTATTAGAATTAGGGTTGATAAATTCAATTTCACCATGCGCAAGGGCTAAGAAATTTTCTACATTGTTTGGCGCTTCACGAGGGAGAAGTTCGATATAAATATCTCCGGTTGAAGTGCTCAACAATATAAGCGGGTTAGTCGGGTCTTCCATTGCAGATTGGGCTGTAACCGCGTCTGCGTAGAGTTCAGAAGGTACTAGAGTTACCAATAAGGCAAATAGTATTTTTTTCAATTTAATACCGAACCCGATCAGCTCAGAAGGTGATGATCTGCTGGGAGATTTTTAGAGATCCAGATAGCCAATTTATGCCGCATTTTTTGCACATTCTCATCTTTATTTGCTAAAGGTTGAATGACTTGATCTTTTACCAACAGGAGATAGATTGCACGAACTTTGGCGTCAACATGGTCGGCTGTCTCGAATTTGCCGGCACCGCGGGCCTCAAAATAACGGGAACCCACGCGGATCGCTTCTTTGAGTAATTCTGTTTCATGTTTTAGTTTTTTTACTGACATTGGCTTTTCTATAGGCTCACTCTAGATTGTAGATCTAAATTCGGCGTGACTGCAATAAGGGGTATTCCATTTTATTCGAGTAGAGATTGGTACTTGTCCAAGTCTGCGGGGGTATCAATATCATAGAGAACCGCAGCATCTTCGGCATCGAAAGTAACTACAGCATTCTGATTTTCTTTAACGACTGGTCTGCCGCCAGCGTCACCACTGAGGCTTCGTAGGTCTGAATAGAATTGACGGCCAAAACCTACTGGATTTCCTGCTTGCTTTTGGTGGAAGGGAATAACGATATTGTTTTGATTAAGTTGGGATGCCAAAGAACGGTAGGTCTCAATTTCGATGAAAGGCATATCCGCCAAGCATACAAGACAAGCATGCCAGTTGTTAACTAGACCGATTCCGAAAGCAAGACTGGCACCAATACCTTGTTCAGCAAACTCAAATGCATTGAGGTTAGGCTCAGTCGGGCTTAACACATTGATTAAGCCTGGTCGTGTGACTACCTTGTAATTGGGAATCGCAGCGCTGATACGACTTAAGGTTTGACTGAACACTGTCGAGCCATTATTTAGTTTGGCGTCAAGTTTTATACCGCCAAACCGTTTGCTAAAACCAGCGGCAAGGATTAATGCTCCTACTTCTTCAGTCATGATTGCCAGTTACATAGCCATCAATTATTAAAGCGATAATTTTAGGAAGGAAAAAATGCCTTTGCCACTGAAATGACAACGACATACTGAGATAAGTACTAATCCTAAGGGTAGTAGTACTAGTGCAAAATTTTTGTATTCTTGCGTGCTGGATCATTCTCCTGCTGTCGGATTTCAATAACGAAACCGTCCTTATTTTTTTGTTGTTGATCAGAGCTTACGTTCCGCTTATTTCCTATCGAATCTGATTCTTGATTCTGTTCACTTTCAAGCGCTGTTTTTTCTTTTTCTAATCTCTCTTGACGTTGTGTTTCTATTTGCGCTTTTAGCTGTTCACTTAAATGTTTTCGCAGTCGATTTACAACGCTAGTCATCACTTCGATGGTCTGGCTCAACTGCTCGAGGGTAATTAACGTTCGCTCGGGGTCGTTATCGAATTGTTTATCGAACTGATTTTCTTCACTCATCCGCTATTCCTCGCGTCTAATACTTATTGTCCCGGTCGAATTCTAGGTGTCGGTTTAATCCCAAGTCAGAGCACCGCCTGTTTGATATTCGATGACACGTGTTTCGAAGAAGTTCTTCTCTTTACGCAAATCCATGATTTCAGACATCCAAGGGAAGGGGTTTGACACGCTGTCGAATTGCTCTGGCAATCCGATCTGAACGAGGCGTCGATTGGCGATAAACTGCAAGTACTCTTCCATCATAGCTGCATTCATGCCAAGCACACCACGAGGCATCGTGTCTCGCGCGTATTCGATTTCCAGCTGGGTCGCTTGCAGAATCATCTGCATTGCCTGTTCTTTCATGCTGTCAGTCCATATTTGGGGGTTTTCCAACTTAATTTGGTTGATCATGTCGATGCCAAAATTTAAATGCATAGACTCATCGCGCAAGATGTACTGAAATTGCTCTGAAGTGCCTGTCATCTTGTTGCGCCTACCCATAGAGAGTATCTGGGTAAAACCACAATAGAAGAAAATACCTTCTAAGCAACAGTAAAAAGCAATAAGGTTTTTCATTAACTCTTGGTCTGTTTCGACGGTGCCGGTATTAAACGTTGGATCGCTTAATGACTTTGTATATTTTAGTCCCCATGACGCTTTCTTAGCTACAGAGGGTATCTCATGGTACATGTTGAATATTTCACCCTCATCCATGGCCAGAGATTCTATGCAGTATTGATAGGCATGGGTATGAATTGCTTCTTCGAAGGCTTGTCGCAGAATGTACTGGCGGCATTCTGGGTTTGTTACCAAACGATAAATGGCTAACACTAAATTATTGGCCACCAGGGAATCTGCTGTTGCGAAAAAACCGAGGTTGCGTTTGACAATGAGGCGTTCGTCTTCAGTCAGGCCATTAGGATTTTTCCATAACGCGATATCTGCGTTCATGTTAACTTCCTGGGGCATCCAATGATTCGCGCAACCGTCCAGATACTTCTGCCAGGCCCAATCATATTTAAAAGGCACTAGTTGATTGAGATCAGCCCGGCAGTTAATCATGCGTTTATCATCAACCTTTACGCGATTTGCCGAACCTTCTAGTTCTTCTACTCCATCAGTAATATTCAAAGACTGCAGATCGTTTATGGCTTTCTGTAAAGCGCTAGAATTAGCTGTGTCGCCGCTGACCTGTTTTTTTGTCCCGGTATCGGTATCTGCTGCTATCGGTACTGACCCCATCCTGCTATCCAGGCCGGGTTTTAACGCTTCTTGTACAACTTCACTAATTACTGGTGGTTGCTCTATTTTGGGTTCGGTGACAGGAGTTGGTGTTTCTTCCTGATTAAATTCATCCCATGACAACATTTTTACACCTCGATTCTCTGTTTTACGCTTTGGTTTATTGGCTTCTGTTTTTGTTTTGGATATATACAGTTCACTTATTCCTAACACTCTTTGTTTGTATCTATTTTCTTATTCTATGCTACTGACACGCCTCACAATCCGGATCGTCTAAGGAGCAGGCAGCTGGCACTGAGGCTGGGCCTGCAGGTTCCGTAGATACTTTGTTTAGGCTTGTATCAGAAATAGTCGACTTTTCTGTGGAAGTGGCGGCTAGGGCTCGTAAGTAGTAAGTGGTTTTTAAGCCGCGTAGCCAAGCCATACGATAAGTAATATCTAATTTCTTACCACTAGCGCCGGCCACGTATAAGTTAAGGCTTTGGGCTTGGTCGATCCACTTCTGGCGGCGGCTTGCTGCATCAACTAGCCAGCGGGGTTCTACCTCAAATGCGGTGGCGTAAGTCAGTTTAATATCTTTTGGCACTCTATCGATTTTCTGCACGCTGCCTTCATAGTATTTAAGATCATTAACCATGACGCTATCCCAAAGATCGAGCTTCTTCAGGTCATGGACAAGAAAGGGGTTTACTACTGTAAACTCCCCCGAGAGGTTCGATTTTACGTACAGGTTCTGATAAGTGGGTTCAATAGACTGTGATACACCACTAATGTTGGCAATAGTCGCGGTTGGTGCGATAGCCAACACGTTTGAATTACGCATGCCAGTTTGTTTGATTCTATCTCTTAAACCATCCCAATCTAGACGCTGTTCCATGTTGACTTCGAAATAATCAGCCCCACGAATTTCTCCAAGCTGCTTTAGGGAATCGATTGGCAGTATTCCCTGATCCCACAAAGAGCCATCATACGATTCATAACGACCCCGCTCCTCAGCTAATTCTGTAGAAGCATTGATAGCGTAGTAGCTGATCATTTCCATAGAGACATCGGCGAACTCTACTGCTTGTTCCGAAGCATAGGGAATGCGCTGTGCGTAAAGCGCATCTTGAAAACCCATAACACCCATACCTACCGGTCGATGCTTTAAATTAGAGTTTTCTGCCTGGGGCACAGAGTAGTAATTGATATCGATAACATTGTCTAACATGCGGATAGCAGTAGTTATCGTGGATTTTAATTTAGTTTGATCTAGTCCATCTTCATTAGTGTGATTAAGTAAATTAACTGAACCTAGATTGCAGACTGCGATTTCGTCCTGACTGGTATTCAAGGTAATTTCAGTACATAGATTGCTCGAGTGAATTGTGCCCACATGCTGTTGCGGCGAGCGTATATTGCAAGTGTCTTTGAAAGTAATCCACGGATGCCCTGTTTCGAACAACATGGAAATCATCTTGCGCCAAAGGTCAGCAGCTTTAATAGTTTTATAGACCTCAATTTCACCGGTCATCGCGAGTCGCTCATACTCTGCGTAAGCCTCTTCGAATTCTTTGCCATGTTTGTCATGTAGGTCTGGCACATTATTCGGAGAGAACAAGGTCCAATCCTGCTCGTTAAAGACCCGTTTCATGAATAAGTCTGGTATCCAGTTGGCAGTATTCATGTCGTGAGCACGGCGTCGGTCATCCCCAGTGTTCTTGCGCAACTCAAGAAACTCTTCGATGTCGAGATGCCAGGTTTCTAAATAAGAACACACTGCGCCTTTGCGTTTGCCGCCTTGGTTTACAGCCACTGCGGTGTCGTTAACAACTTTGAGGAAGGGTACGACACCCTGGGATTTCCCGTTGGTTCCCTTGATATGCGCGCCAAGTGCCCGCACTGGCGTCCAATCATTACCTAGGCCACCAGCCCATTTCGAAAGCATAGCGTTGTCGCGAATAGCAGAATAAATCCCGTGAAGGTCATCAGGCACAGTGGTGAGGAAACAAGACGACAACTGCGGTCTTAATGTGCCTGAATTGAACAACTGTGGTGTGGACACCATGTAATCGAAACTGGAGATCAAGTTATAAAATTCAACCGCCCGTTCTTCGCGGTTCTCTTCATTAGAAGCTAATCCCATGGCTACCCGCATGAAAAATACCTGAGGAAGCTCAAAGCGAACACCTTCGCTGTGGATGAAGTAGCGATCATAGAGAGTTTGCAGCCCAAGATAAGTGAACTGCATATCCCGCTCAGCCTTTAAAGCTTCTCCTAAAACGCTTAAGTCGAATTCTAAAAGATGAGGGGACAGCAAACCCAGTTCTACGCCCTTTTCAATATAAGGTTTCAATGTAGCGGCATAGCGATAATGCATTTCTGATTGCGTTGCTGCATCGGTAATTTCTAAAAAATTAAGGGCTTCGGAGCGCAAGCTGTCCATCAATAGTCGAGCAGTGACATATGAATAGTTTGGGTCTTGTTCAACCAATGTGCGAGCAGTCATCACCAGCGATGTGCGCACGTCATCTATTTTTACACCTGGGTACAGATTTTTCAGGGTTTCGTTATATATCGCATCGGCTGAAACATCGGATAGGCCTTCACATGCCTCTTTGATGATCGTGAGTAGTCGTTCTGTGTCTAATGGTCCTTGATGACCATCTTCAAAAGTAACTGTAATTTCTGGGTGCTCATGTTGTTTTTCTTCCTGCTTCTGCTCTCTCAGGCGTGCGTGGTCGGCTCGATAAATAACATAACTACGAGCAATCTTGTGCTCGCCGGTGCGCATCAGTGCTAACTCGACCTGATCTTGGATATCCTCTATATGAATTGTTCCTCCAGATGGCATGCGCCGAATGAAGATTTTCGTTATCTCACTGGCTAATTGAGCGACAGATTCATGTATTCTAGAAGAGGCTGCAGCATTACCACCTTCCACTGCCAGATAGGCCTTGGTAATGGCGACAGAAATCTTGGATTCATCATAGTTGACTACAGCACCGTTTCGCTTTATCACTCGCAATTGTCCCGGCGCGGTAGATGCTACAGAAATGGATTCATCGCTACTTGGTGTATTAGCGAGAAGAGAGTCACCTGCTGGTTGTACATCAGTCTGCATTGATTGCTCCGAATTTGATTACTACTTTCGTGTTCTTGTTAATTGTGTCATTTATCTTGTCGGTCTTTACTGCCAAATCAATTTTGAGGCCTCCGTGAGTGATTCAAATAGGGTTTTCACAGATAGGCAATCCTCGTAAGGCGGTTACCTTCTGTGAAACCATTTTCACCAGATTCCACAATAAGTTGCCAAGTAACATGAAAGCCATACACTATATATTGTGTTTTAGCGGCTGGACTTTAATTGTTTTTTTAGGTCTAGCTGAGAATAGCCGGAATGCCCTTAAACAATTACGAAAATGACCTAAAAATTGTGACTTCGACCAAGTGTTTTTCTTATTATTATCTATTTGTTAACCGCAACAGCCCCCGCAATTATGCGCTTTACTTAGTTATTTCTTAATTTAGGTACTAAGAGAACTACTTGGTTTTCGCTCAGACAGCACAATATATAGACAAGCGACAAACCACTAGCACAAGATAATGCGGTTATAGGGCTATTGCAAGTGATTTTTCGGTGGGTTTTCTGTGGGTAAAATGTTGATAGTCTGTTGTTGTTTCAAGAAAAATCGATTTTGGTCCGTTATTATCGACAGATGGAGCTTTTGCTCAAAATTTCATCAAAATATGATCAAAAATTAAGCCCCAAAAGAGTCAAAAAACCGCCGTTTTCCGAACACAATATATTGTGGTTCGAAATACAATAAAAAATGCCTCAAATAAAGGGGGCATAGTGAAAAAAATTAACAAAAACTGGACAGATTTTCAGAGTTTTATTGGGTCTTAGTTAAGTAAGTACTCAAGTAAGGCTTTTTGGGAGTGCATGCGGTTTTCGGCCTCGTCCCAGACAACAGAAGCATCTCGATCCAGCAATTCTGCAGTTACTTCTTCCCCTCGGTGAGCTGGCAGACAATGCATAAAAAGAGCATCCGCTTTCGCTAATGACATCAATTCACCGCTCACTTCGAAATCAGCGAAGGCGATAAGACGCTTAGCTTTCTCAGATTCTTGACCCATGGAAGCCCAGACATCAGTAACCACAAGATCCGCATCGGCCACGGCCTGGCGCGGACTCGTAGATACAGAAACTCGATCACTGTTAGCTGCGAGCAAGTCGGAATCAGGAGAAAAATCAGCCGGGCTTGCTATATTAAGTTCGAAATCAAACACAGACGACGCATTGATATATGACTGGCACATGTTGTTTCCATCGCCTACCCAAGCTACGCGTTTACCACTAATGCTGCCTCGATGTTCGATAAAAGTTTGCATATCAGCCAAGAGCTGGCAGGGATGGAAATCATTGCTTAGTGCATTGATAACAGGCACACGTGAATACGCCGCAAAACGTTCTAGGTCGTTATGGGCAAAGGTACGCATAGCCACGCAATCGACCATGCGAGATAAGACGCGTGCGGCATCTTCGATAGGTTCGCCGCGACCAAGTTGGGAATTGCCTGATGTTAGGAACAGGGAAGCGCCATTCATTTGTGTCATTGCCACTTCAAACGCAACCCTGGTGCGGGTGGAAGATTTTTCGAAGATCAGCCCCAGAGTTTTACGGGATTGATTATTCGCGGCCGCTGGGTTGGTTTTGAGTTCGATAGCCCGCGAAACGATTTCCAATACATCGGAGGAAGGCAGGTCCAATAACGTTAAAAAGTGTGGAACGCTCATAGTTTTGATTCGGGGGTCTTAGATTTGAAAATTAGGTCGAAAATAAAAAGGGCAACTCGCGCTACTCTGAGAATTGGTTAATATTAACTAGTTCGCCAGCTCTGATCAATGCACCGCGCGCATTGTCATTGGTAGCACCTTTCGCTAGTCTGATATCTACTATGAGTATGTTGAATTCTATTGAGCTAAATCTATTTTCCAGTCGTGTCGCGGCTATTTGCGACGAAATGGGCTTGGTCCTAAGACGTGCCGCCTTCTCTCCTAATATTAAGGATCGTCTTGATTTTTCCTGTGCCTTATTTGGTCGCAATGGTGAATTATTTGCGCAAGCAGATCATATGCCCGTGCACTTAGGGAGCATGGCTTTTGCGATGGGTTCAGTTGTTAAAAATCGGTGTTGGCAAGAGGGAGATATGTTGGTTTTAAATGACCCCTTTCTCGGTGGAACGCATTTACCGGATGTAACATTAATAGCACCAGTGTTTGTTGCTGAGGCTGGGTTGGTTGGCTTCGTGGCTAATCGGGCTCATCACGCTAATATTGGATGTGAGACACCTGGCTCTATGCCGATATCCTCGACTCTAGAGGAAGAGGGTATAGTAATTTCGCCTACTTGGTTGCTTAAACAAGGAAAGCTGCAAAAGGAGGCGGCATATCTACCTGGTGTAATGAGCGGAGAATTGACCGGGGATTTTGCAGCGCAAGCAGGTGCCAATCAAGTTGGTGTTCAGCGCTTAGAAACATTAGTAACAAGCTTGGGTGTTGAGTTTTACTTAAAAGGTATGGTTCAACTTAATGACTACGCTGACAGCATCGCCGCTCATACCATTGCAAAATTGCAATCAGGAAGCTATCACTTTAAAGATTACTTGGATGATGATGGGTGTGGTACCACTAAAATAGTATTAGTGATCGATATGACTATTAATAAAGATGATGTTGAGCTGGACTTCGGAGGCTCTTCTGCAATGGTCGCAGGAAATTTAAATTGTCCTGAGTCGGTAGTAGCTGCTGCTAGCTATTTCTGTTTTCGTTGTCTGATGCCAACGGACGCGCCAGCCTGTGAAGGTCTTTTTAGGCGGATAAAAATTAGCACCGAGCCAGGGTCAATTTTAAATGCTGAACGACCCGCTGCAGTCGCTGCTGGCAATGTGGAGACTTCGACCCGCTTAGTGGATTTAGTTTTTGGCGCTTTGGCGAAAGCAATGCCAAATAATATAGCCGGGGCAAGTCAGGGCACTATGAATAATATAGCCATGGGCTGCATTGATGACGCAAATGACAGCCGTTGGGATTACTATGAAACTGTCGCAGGTGGCATGGGGGCTGGACCGAACTACCCTGGGTTGGACAGTGTGCATACCCACATGACTAATACGTTAAATACACCTGTCGAAAGTCTAGAGATGCATTACCCATTGAGAGTCCGTCGTTATGAGGTTAGAACTGGCTCAGGTGGTGCCGGCGTGAATAAAGGCGGTGACGGGATCGTGCGCGAATATGAATTTCTAGAGTCGGCTCAACTCAGTATCTTAAGTGAGCGCCGTCATTTCAGTCCCTGGGGGTTGCACGGCGCGGGTGACGGAAAGAAAGGACGAAATTTGTTAAACGGGAAAGACCTGCCAGGCAAATGTTCATTGGCAGTCGAGCCGGGCGATCGACTCACTGTCATGAGTCCTGGAGGAGGTGGATGGAATCCGCCAGAATAAAATTTCCACATTATCGGTACTCGATGGGACTGACAAATACCTTATCTTCATTTAGACTTACGCTTATAAATATTGAACCCAAATTCGCTGAGGGCGCGCTATGAGCATCGAAGAAACTATTAAAGAGCAAATCGATAGTAATACAATTTTGCTCTATATGAAGGGTAATCCTGAGCAGCCTCAGTGCGGATTCTCTGCTCAAGTGACGCAGCTTTTAATGTCTTGCGGCCAGCGTTTTGCCTACGTGGATGTGTTAAGTAACCCTGATATACGTGCAAATCTGCCAGGTGTTTCGAATTGGCCAACCTTTCCACAGCTTTTTATCGATGGAGAATTGGTTGGTGGCTGTGACATCATTACTGAATTGCATGAAAAAGGTGAGCTTCAGGCCTTGGTTGATTCTGTAGCCCCAGGAAGTTCTGAAGAGGACGAGGAAAAATAATTTAAAGAATAGTCAGTAATCGTCAAGAAAAGCGCCATCTATCTCTTTTATAGAGATTTCCTAAACCTTCCTGAAATTAAAAACTAAGTGGCCAACCACCTAGTTCTTTCCATTTGTTTACGATTCCACAAAATAATTCTGCAGTTTTCTCCGCATCATAGCGAGCAGAGTGGGCTTCTTTATCGTCGAATTCGATTCCGGCTGTCGTGCATGCCCTTGAGAGTACGGTTTGACCATAGGCTAATCCGCTAAGGCTGGCTGTATCGAAGGACGAGAAGGGGTGAAAAGGATTTCTTTTGAGATTGTACCGTGCGCTGGCCGCGTTAATAAAGCCATGATCGAAATGAGCGTTATGCCCTACTAGAATGGCGCGTTTGCAATTACCACCTTTCATCGCATCCCGTATTATTTTGAACATAGTTTGAAAGACTTCTTTTTCAGGTCGGGCAACCCGTAAAGGATGAAATGGGTCAATACCAGTGAATTTCAATGCGGCTTCTTCTATATTGGCGCCTTCGAAAGGAATTACGCGATGAAAGTAGGATTGTTCAATTCCAAGAACGCCTTTATTGTCCATGGCAAGGATATAGGCAGCTATCTCTAATATTGCATCAGTTTTGGCATTGAAACCTCCAGTTTCTATATCAACCACGACAGGTAAGTAGCCGCGAAAGCGTTCAGCCAACAAAGAATTTGGTGAAGGTTCCGAGTCGATCAGGTCCATTATATTTGTTAATCCTTATTAATCTGCCAGGCGATAGTCTGTCCCTCTCGAATGGGGACGACAACGCTATCATCTAGCATAAAATTCTCAGGCATGATCCAGGTTGATTTGATCAAGGATACCTTGTCTTTATTGCGCGGCAATTGATAGAAATCAGCACCATAAAAACTAGCGAATGCTTCCAATTTATCAAGGGCTCCATGGTTATCAAAAAATTCAGTATAGAGCTCTATGGCAGCTGGCGCCGAGTAAATACCGGCACAGCCACAATCAGTTTCCTTGGTTGATTTACTGTGAGGCGCGGAATCAGTTCCCAGGAAAAATTTCGGACTACCACTAAGGGCTGCACTAATTAGAGCTTGCTGATGAATTCTTCGTTTTAAAATAGGTAAACAGTAAAAATGTGGCCTGACCCCTCCGGCTAAGAAATCATTTCTATTGTATAGTAAATGGTGAATTGTGATAGTTGCAGCGACATTGTCTGATTGGCTTTTTACAAACTCGACGGCGTCCTGGGTTGTAATATGTTCGAATACGATCTTGAGTGCAGGATATTTGCCCAATAATGGTTCGAGAATGGATTCTATAAAGATCCGTTCTCGATCGAAGATGTCAATTTCTGTGTCAGTTACTTCCCCGTGGATTAAAAGCGGTATGCCTAATTCTTCCATTTTGGCGATGATTGGATAAACGTTTTCTATGTCTGTAACACCGTTGTCTGAATTGGTTGTAGCTCCGGCAGGATAGTACTTCACAGCCAAGATGCTATCTTCGTTTTCAATTTTAGTAATTTCTTTAACTAACAGAGTGTCCGTCAGGTAGAGCGTCATAAGAGGTTCGAAGGCACAACCCTCAGGGACGGCGAGGAGTATTCTCTCACGATATCTAAGTGCCTCTGCAACGGAAGTAACAGGAGGGTTTAAGTTTGGCATAACAATAGCGCGGCCAAATACTCGCGCGGTATGGGGTACTGTAGTTTGTAAGGCAGTCGTATCGCGTAGGTGAATATGCCAATCATCTGGGCGAGTGATACTTATAGAATCGGAGCTCATGAGTGAAATGCTGTAAGTCGAATTTATTCTATTGTAGCTGAATAAAGTAGTGAGCTGAAATTCTGATTTAACTTATCTCGGAAATCCTAGGTTCCCTTTTTATTGGAGTTGATTAGGAGTCCTAGGGGCAACGATAGAATCAGCTTTATGAAAGTGATTAAAAGAAGCGATTTCAGATTGATAAACTATGAAGGTTTTAAAGTAAGGGTCTTCCTTTTCTTCGGCTTGTCGTCATAGGTCCCTTATTTTATCGGCGTATTATCGACTTCCCTAGCTGGGATGATAAAATACGTCTCCTTTTTTGCCAGGGTCAGCCTTGTAACTGATTGATTTGTAATGAATCTGTGGCGAAAGTCTCTTATTCGGATTTTGGAGTAAACCCATGTCAAGGGGATTTAAAGAGATAAACAAAGTTGTGCTCGCGTATTCTGGCGGGCTTGATACTTCTGTCATTGCGAAATGGCTACAGCAAACCTACGACTGTGAGGTAGTGACGTTTACCGCTGATATCGGCCAAGGCGAAGAGGTTGAGCCAGCGCGCAGCAAAGCGAAAGCTATGGGGATAAAAGAAATCTTCATTGAAGATCTTTGCGAAGAGTTCGTTCGCGATTATGTCAACCCTATGTTCAGAGCGAATGCTTTGTACGAAGGGGAATATTTACTGGGTACTTCCATAGCGCGCCCCTTAATAGCTAAGCGGCTGGTGGAAATCGCTTCAGAAACTGGAGCCGATGCAATAGCCCATGGTGCTACCGGGAAAGGTAATGATCAAGTCCGATTTGAATTAGGAGCCTATGCACTTAGCCCTTCTATCCAGGTCATAGCTCCATGGAGAGAATGGGACTTAAATTCCCGTGATCGATTACTTGCTTATTGTGATAAGCATGGAATTCCGGTCGAGAAGAGGCTTGGTAGCAAATCACCTTATTCAATGGACGCTAATCTTTTACACATTTCTTACGAGGGTGACGTACTGGAAAATCCCGCCGATGAGCCAGAAGAGCCGATGTGGTTGTGGACGGTCTCCCCAGAAACAGCTCCTGATATTGCCACGTACCTTGAGCTGAATTATGAAAAGGGCGATATCGTCGGCATCGATGGACATGCAATGTCGCCGGCGACTGTGCTCAAGCATCTCAATAAAGTAGCAGGTGCTAATGGCATTGGTCGGGCTGATATTGTCGAGAACCGATATGTAGGAATGAAGTCTCGCGGTTGCTATGAAACTCCCGGAGGCACGGTCATGTTGAAAGCCCATCGCGCCATAGAGTCTGTGACCTTAGATCGGGAATTAGCCCACCTTAAAGATGACCTTATGCCTCGTTATGCATCTTTGGTTTACAACGGTTATTGGTGGTCTCCTGAACGTGCGGCGATTCAATCATTGGTAGATAATTCACAGCAATACGTTAATGGTAAAGTGCGACTTAAGCTCTATAAAGGCAATGTCATTGTGGTTGGTCGAGAGTCTAATGACTCTCTGTTTGACGAAGATGTTGCTACTTTCGAAGACGACGCTGGTGCCTATGACCAAGCCGATGCGGCAGGTTTTATTAAGCTGAATGCACTACGTTTGCGAATAGCGGCGCAGAAGGGTCGAAAGTAGATTTTTAAGTCATTTGCAGGTTCAAGGATTCATGAGGGAATTGGATTCGATTTTCGGTGTTTTTGGACCAGACTCCTTGTCGTGCTCGTCAATGATTTTAGTGTTTAATCCCTAATCAATAGTCTTTTGTTTGTATTCGCAAAGATCTTCGATCGTGCATGAGCCACAGCGAGGTTTGCGGGCAAGACAAGTATAACGGCCATGCAGAATCAACCAGTGATGAGCATCCAAAAGAAATTCTTCCGGTACAAATTTTAGTAACTTCTTTTCTACTTCAATAACATTTTTGCCAGGTGCAATCGCACTTCGATTCGATACCCTGAAAATATGTGTATCCACGGCCATGGCGACCTGTCTGAAGGCTGTATTTAGGACGACGTTAGCTGTTTTTCTGCCGACACCTGGTAGCGCTTCTAAAGCTTCGCGATTACCAGGTACTTTGGATTTGTGGTTTTTTATCAACAGTTCGCAAGTCTTAACAACATTCACTGCCTTGGTATTAAACAAGCCGATGGTCTTGATATATGCTTTTAAGCCCGCTGTGCCCAATGCAGCTATTTTTTCGGGGGTGTCGGCGACTTTGTAGAGCGCATCGGTCGCCTTGTTCACGCTCACATCTGTCGCCTGTGCTGACAGAATGACGGAGATTAGTAATTCAAAGGTATTCTTGAATTTTAATTCTGTCGTGGGTTCAGGGTTAGCTGCGCGCCAGCGCTCAAATATTTCCTGTCGCTTTAGTTTGTTCATGGCTTTCCCGCGATGCGGGCTCGTTTTGCGGGCTTTGTTGGAGTCTTTATGTCAAGAATTAACAAGTTGTGATCGATATAATTCTTTGCAGCTAATAGTAAAATCATAATTAACAAGGCTCCTGGTTGTAGTAGTGCGAAATTTAGAAGTTCACCCCCTGATTCGTTAATTACGAGCGTCATGTTTGCAAAGACTAATAACCAACGAAAAAGAACAAGGTTAATCGTTGACGCCGAAAATAGAACTACAAAACTCATTATTCCAGGTTCTATCGCACTCTGTAAGCGATTGGTGTTGGCGAAGAATGATGAGGCGCCGAGAAATTGTATCAGAGCTACATTATTGACTAAGACTGTGGGAACAATGATACCTATTAGTTCAGTTAATGGTTGAAGCGTCTCCAGCCTGGTGGGATAAGGCTATCAGGCTGAATTTTAACACGGTTATTTTTAATGGAATAAGCCGTGCTCAGAAATATGGTGTTTTACAGTTTCTATTCTGGAAACAAGTCAGTTGAATAGGCGGCTGGGATCCGATATTGAGCTAGGATTTCAGCTTCACTGGCTATGGCCGCCCGGTGGTTTATAACCATTTGGTAGCCATTCTTGTTTTCTAATACGACATTTTCCTGTGTATTATTCCTCACGATCTGAGAGAAATGTTCGAAATCTCGAACTTGTTCTCCGTTGACGTCATCGACAATCCAATTGCGCCAGTCGTGATAACCCAAATTTACATCGGCAGCCAGGACTTGCAGAGCTACAACAACTTCGTGTTTTTCTGGTGAGGCCCATTCGTTGCGAGCTTGCAAAAGCGTTACTGGCGCGGATCTACCCCAGTCAGTGCCCCAGCGCTTAATGAGATTCATATTCAGTGGGACAAATAAAACGCCGCCGTAGATATAGTACTTAGGAATTTGATCAAATTGTTCGCCTTTGACTAAGCTGTAACTTTCAGGAGGTGCATCGGCCTGAATTTTTGCTACAGCCTCGTTGCCGTTGCGGGAATAAGTGACCAACACCTCATCACCAATATGATGCATGTCGATTGCATGCTTATAATCTGTTAGTAAGTCATCAGAAAGTTGAATGGTTCCATCTTCAGCGATATCAAAATCATCAATTTTCATGATGACATCATTTTCTTCGAAAATACCATCGGTAGGGGACCCGTCGAATACTTTTATTATCAATACACCATTTTGATTCTTTCTTAAACCATAAGCCGCTTTTGCAGAGGGGCTGTCCAATGTTTGGGTTCGAAACCCCAAATCTGGAAACCCATCGTATATATTATCTTCACTGTCTTTGAGTACATGTCGGATAATGCTAGGGGGAACAAAATAGCCCAAGTTCTCAGCTCGCCCGCCGCTATTTGCCTGCATCACTACACCGACAATCTGTTGATCAACAATGACGGGTCCTCCACTATTACCTGGATTTATCGCCGCATCAATTTGTCCAGCTAATAAATATGTCCCGGCATGAGCATAAATTTGCTGCTCAACACGGGACAAAATTCCTTTAGTAATGCTTAAGGTTTTACCGCCAATGGGGTAGCCGTAAACAGATACCTCTTGCAGTGGGTCGGGCAAATTGCCTATGGACAGCGATTTTAAGTCGCTAAAAAATCCTGGTTCATCTACTGTAATGATTGCAAGATCGGCCTCGTGTGATACGAAAACAACCCGCGCCTGATAACGTTGTGGGTCGTTGTGTTTTTGTGCTTGGACATAACTGGCGTTGGCAACGACATGGGCATTGGTAAGAATCTTATTGCCTTCAATAACAGAGCCTGACCCGCTGCTTTGGCGCGGCGTAAGTAGGCGCCAAGGTGTAAAATAATCAGGCGCTGCCTGCGTGGTGTAGATTTTTATTACTGAATCTTCAATGGCACTTAATTCGTTATTTTGTGCAGAAGCGGAAGTGCTAATGCTGCAGGCCGCAACGGTAAGGAAAACCGAAATTAAACGAATGTTGATTGAGATAATGAGAGTTCTAATTTGCGAGAAAATCATAGAAGCCTAAACCTTTTTAGTAGTAATGACGTGTTCTATATCGCTGTGGGCCCAAGCTTATTACTTTAGTTAAAATATCGCCAGCGTAGGCGAGGATGAATTTCAAAAAAAGCTGGG
>Ga0315333_10000232_pt1 | contig 17228 bp, 14 predicted proteins | sample M120034915metaG_FD_204521 | JGI IMG/M metagenome (GOLD analysis project Ga0315333, IMG submission 204521) | Ammonia-oxidizing marine archaeal communities from Monterey Bay, California, United States - M1 200m 34915 | ecosystem: Environmental > Aquatic > Marine > Intertidal zone | place: USA...
AATCACGACGTGACTTTCAATTCAGGACTCATGAGTAAAACTCTTCAGCCCAACTTTTGAGATTCTACACTTTCAGAAGCCCAAAAAACCCCAGTGCCCAACGACACAGAGCCGACGCATTATACGCCGATAGTGCCTACTCGCAAGGGCTTTAGGGAATTAAAGATTCGAAATTCAGGACTATTTCCTTAATAAATTTTTATTGACCCAGAATTCTAGCTAAGGACACTTTTTTTAGTGTTCAATTTCCGTGCAATTCGGTATCCCAGCAAGACGAAAACGATAGAACCATACAGCACCGCTTCTCCAATATCTGTACGCAAAATCCACAGCAAATGCAACACACCTAAAATACTGGCCAAATATACAAAGCGGTGCAAACGCTTCCAATTCTTCCCTAGCTTGCGCACCATAGCTTTGGGGGAAGTAGCACCCAAAGCAAAAAGAATCAAATAAGACGTAAAGCCCACAGTGATGTAGGGCCTCTCAACTAATTCTTCAACAATAGCGAACCAGCGAAAACCAAGAATGAATGTCATCCAGGCTAATAAATGCACCGTCGCATAAAACAACGCAAACAGTCCCAACATACGCCGTTGTCGAACGAATTCTGATCGACCAGTAAAATCACGCAGCGGCGTTAAGGCTAGGGTGATTAGCAAAAAACGCAGAGTCCATTCGCCGGTTTCAATAGAAAGCTCTTGAGCAGGATCAGGCCCGAGATTATTTTGCAAGGCTCGAATCAATAACAATACAAAGGGCACTAGAGCCAGCAGAAAAACTGCCGGCTTCAAGAATTTACGCATAAGATTAATTAACTAAGTAGGGAAGAATTATCCTAATAGTATTGCGCCAGGTCCATGTCATCGTACATGTGAGCCACGTGCTCACCGTAGCCATTGAACAATCTAGTTTCAATAACTCGGCGACTAAATAAAGTTTGCGGTAAACGCCGCTCCATGTCTTGGCGCCATCTAGGATGATGTACTGCTGGATTAACATTGGCGTAAAAACCGTATTCATTAGCTTGGAGATCATTCCAAGTAGTATTAGGCTGAGTCTCTCGAAAATTTATCTTTACAATAGACTTGATGCTTTTAAACCCATACTTCCAAGGAACTACTAAGCGCATAGGCGCGCCATTTTGCGACGGTAGATAAGATCCATAAAGACCAACCGCTATAAAGGTTAACGGATTCATTGCTTCATCCATACGCAACCCCTCTCGATAGGGCCAGCTTACAATAGCGAATCGTGAGCGAATACCTGGCATAGTATCGGCATCGATAATGGTTTCAAACTCAACAAACTTTGCTTTTGAAGTGGGTTCAAATTGCCGAATCAAATCAGCCAATGGAAACCCAATCCACGGTATCACCATCGACCAAGCTTCAACACAACGTAAGCGATAGATTCTTTCCTCTAGATCTACGGGTTTCAGAATATCTTCCAAGTGATAAGTGCCTGGCTTAGAAATTTCGCCAGTAATCTCTACTGACCAAGGATCTGTCTTGAACTCACCCGAACGCGTAGCGGGATCAGACTTATCCATTCCAAACTCGTAAAAATTATTGTAAATAGTCACATCTTCATAGGGCGTCAATGATTCCCCAGTAAAGAACGGCTCGCTATCAGGAGCAGGCTTAATATCTTGAAATTTATTAGCCCACCAAGCGGCCGGGGGAGAACGACGCATTGCGGCCGGAGCTCTCGCTTTTAACGAGTCGCCATTTTGAGCATTCGCCACAGCGGGAAGTGCACTTGTAGCCGCGGCACCAAGAAGTAATTTACTTCCATCCAACATGAATTCACGCCGATTTTTAAAAACACTCTCCGGTGTAATTTCTGAAGGTTTAATGTCTGATGGTTTCTTAATTAACATGGCCAAATACCTGTTGTCTCAATTTCGCAGCCTCATAATCACAAAAGGCAGGAATAAATTCATTATCTTTCCTTGTTTACCATTGCTTTAGTCGCGCATTTTGATCGAATTTTTCCATATAGAGCTGTTTTAGCTAGTCCTCTGTTTTCGAATCGACTTCCTTCTTCTTTAAGGCTTGCCTTTTATACAACCAACCTATCGGCCCTGATGCGGCATAGATTATGGACACTGCCAAAAAAACCACAGGGGGATTCTGAACGATAAGAACCAATAGTACTATTGTAAAGACAAAAACCATATAGGGCACTGTGCCGACGAAATCAAGCTCTTTAAAGCTGAAATAACGGTAATTGGAGATCATTAATAACCCGGCAAAAATTGTGAGGAGCGCGAAGAAGTATGGCAAGAAGCCGGTAACTTCTATTCCGTAGCGGAACCCCACCCAAGGAACAAAAGAAACTAACCCAGCAGCTACCGGGCTCTGCAGCCCAACAAAAAAGCGTTTATCGACGGTTCCCAATTGCACGTTGTAGCGAGCGAGCCTGAGCGCAGCACATGACATATAGATAAAACTCGCAGCCCAACCCACTTGACCCAACGGTGCGAAACCCCAACTAAACATGATCAATGCCGGCGCCACACCAAACGAAACCATATCTGACAGACTATCGAACTGAGCGCCAAAAGCGGATTGTGTTCCCGTTAGCCTTGCGATTCTGCCATCCAAACCATCGCAGATTGCCGCGATCACGATCGCCCAGCCAGCCTCGTCAAAATTTCCCGACATCCCGGCAATGATGGCGTAAAATCCAGAAAACAGGGCAGCCAGCGTAAATAAATTGGGGAGCAGATAAATACCGCGACGGCGGACTTTTTTGCCGCCCTCAGAGACAACTTCCTCATGCTCATCAATAGGCAGAATCGTTTCGGTATCTACTTCCTGATCTTCGCTACTCATGAAATTCCTGGAACCCACTCTAAATCTATGGATTCGGGATTATACAACTCATTTCTCCGGCTCGAACGACTATTTTTAACATTTTACCCTAGTTTATAGATGCTATATGATCGCGCCTCATCGAAAAAATCGTCGGGTATCCGGAGAGATTCCCTCTAAAAACGAACGGAGCTAATTCATGAATTACTTTAATACACTGCCCCTTCGCTTGCAGCTAGCACAATTAGGCAAATGTCGCTTTATGGACAGCGCAGAGTTCAGCGACGGCGTTAAAAAATTGAATAGCCGAAAAATTGTCATCGTTGGCTGTGGAGCTCAGGGTTTAAATCAAGGCTTGAATATGCGCGACAGTGGTTTGGATGTTTCATTCACCTTAAGAAAAGCAGCAATAACCGAAAAAAGGGATTCTTGGAAGAATGCTACTGAAAATGGATTCATGGTAGGTACATATGAAGAATTGATTCCGGCTGCAGACCTTGTACTGAACCTTACTCCTGACAAACAACACAGTGCAGTAGTGAAACAAATCATGCCCCTAATGAAAACAGGTGCCTGCCTCGCCTATTCGCATGGCTTCAACATAGTAGAAGAAGGAATGCAGATTCGGGATGACCTAACTGTAGTTATGGTCGCTCCGAAATGCCCAGGAACAGAAGTAAGAGAAGAATATAAGCGCGGCTTTGGCGTTCCCACCCTAATTGCGGTGCATTCTGAAAACAACCCCAATGGCGACGGAATGGATATTGCTAAAGCCTATGCCGCTGGAACCGGCGGACACCGTGCTGGAGTCTTAGAATCTTCCTTCATAGCGGAAGTGAAATCAGATCTCATGGGCGAGCAAACTATTCTCTGCGGCATGTTACAAACTGGCTCCTTACTCTGTTTCGACAAAATGATCGAGAAAGGTGTTGATACAGGTTATGCATCTAAATTAGTTCAACATGGTTGGGAAACTGTTGCGGAGGGCCTTAAACACGGCGGCATTACTAATATGATGGATCGTCTTTCTAATCCGGCAAAATTGGTCGCAGCAGAACTTGCAGAAGAACTAAAAGAATTAATGGCGCCACTCTACCAGAAGCATATGGACGATATTATTACCGGTAATTTTTCAGCAGGGATGATGGAAGACTGGGCCAACGATGATGTGAAACTATTAACCTGGCGAGAAGCCACAGCTGAATCAACTTTTGAAAAATCAATGGCAGGTGATGCTGAAATTAGCGAACAGGAATACTACGACAATGGCATTCTAATGGTGGCAATGATCAAAGCCGGTGTTGAATTAGCCTTCGAAACAATGACTGATAGTGGGATTATCGAAGAATCAGCTTATTACGAATCTCTACATGAAGTCCCTCTGATTGCTAATCTTATTGGCAGAAAGAAACTTTATGAAATGAATAAAGTAATTTCAGATACTGCTGAATATGGGTGTTATTTATTCTCAAATGAATGCGTTCCTTTACTAGCGGATTTCATGAGAAAAATTGATACTGATGTTATCGGTAAAGGCCTAGAATCATCAGATGCCGGAGTAGATAACGCAGAACTTATAGCAGTTAATGAAAAGTTAAGATCCCACCCGATTGAAATCGTTGGCAAAAACCTCAGAAAACATATGACGGCGATGAAGAAAGCTATTTAAAGTTTCTCTACTAATGATCGACAAAAAACGGCCCTATGGGCCGTTTTTTCTTGGCAAATAACCCTTACAATGCCAAGGTTTTTTCACCTCTCGAAATCCCTGACACACCAGAACGGGCAACTTCGAGAACAACGTTGTCACCCAACGCAGTGATAAATGCATCAAGCTTATCTCCAGTACCTGTTAACTGAATTGTAAAAACATTGCTCGTCACGTCTACAATTTGACCGCGAAATATATCAACACTCCGTTTCACTTCCGCCCTCTGAGCACCTGCTGCCTTCACTTTTATGAGCATCAGTTCACGTTCAATATGCGCGCCCTCTGTTAAATCTACCAGCTTAACTACATCAATTATTTTATTAAGGTGCTTAGTGATTTGCTCTATACGAGCATCATCTCCGCTAGTTGTTACTGTAAGCCGCGATAATGACTGGTCCTCAGTGGGAGCAACAGTTAACGAATCAATATTGTAATTGCGTTGAGAAAAAAGCCCAACGACCCGTGAGAGCGCCCCAGGTTCATTCTCCATAAGTACTGAAATAATGTGCCTCATACTAAGTACGCTCCGTTTTACTTAAGAACATATCTTTCATGGCACCACCTTTAACGGCCATAGGGTAGACATGTTCATTTGGATCAACTTGGACATCGACAAAGACAAGCTTATCTTTCAGAGCAAAAGCCTCTTCCAGTTTTGGATAGAGCTCATCAGATTTTTCAATCTTTATACCAACATGGCCATATGCTTCAGCGAGCTTAGAAAAATCGGGTAACGATTCAGCATAAGTACTATGCGAATATCTACCCCCATACTGCATATCCTGCCATTGTTTCACCATCCCAAGCGCCTGATTATTTAGACAAATAATCTTGATCGGCAATTGATACTGCATACAGGTAGCAAATTCTTGTTGATTCATTAAGAAACTTCCCTCTCCAGTAATACATACTGACACTGCTTCAGGAAAGGCGAATTGCACTCCCATTGCCGCAGGAAATCCGAACCCCATCGTCCCCAAGCCACCAGAATTTATCCAACGACGTGGTTTATCAAACCCGTAATACTGCGCAGCAAACATCTGGTGCTGACCTACATCGGATGATACATAAGCTTCACCCTTGGTAATTTCGAAAACTGCTTTTACCACCTCCTGTGGCATTATGATGCCATTTTCTGAAGGCCTAACTTTTAGACTGTCTTTTTCACGCCATTTTCCAATCTGATCCCACCAAACCTTAAGCGCCTGCTTATCAACTTCTTTATCAGATTTATCGATATGATCATTCATTTCTTCTAACACTGCCGCTACCGCACCAACTATTGGCACGTCAGCCGTTACAGTTTTTGAAATGGAAGCTGGATCGATGTCGATATGTAGAATTGTGGCATCGGGACAGAATTTAGAAGTATCCGAATTAGTGACCCGATCATCAAACCGAGCACCGACACATAGCAATACATCACAATGATGCATAGCCATGTTGGCTTCATAAGTGCCGTGCATGCCCAACATACCCAGAAATTGTTTATTTGAAGCTGGATACGCACCCAAACCCATTAAAGTATTCGTAATAGGGAACCCTAACTTTTGAGTAAAGTTTATTAACTGTTCTGAAGCGTTGTCTTGTATTGCTCCACCGCCAGAATAAATCATCGGGCGTTTTGCCAAAAGCAACGCATCTACGGCTTTCTTAATTTGTCCAGTATGTCCTTTATCAGGAACCGCGTATGAACGAAGCTTTAAGTCTTTAGGGTATTCATACTTTTCTTTTTGTTTGGGGTCAGTTGCATCTTTTGGTATGTCGATAACAACTGGCCCAGGTCTCCCAGTAGTTGCAATATGAAACGCCTTTTTTATGATGTGAGGTATATCCTTCACTTCCTGCACCATAAAACTATGCTTAACAATTGGACGTGAGATACCGACCATATCTGTTTCTTGAAATCCGTCCGTTCCAATCATTCTGCTTTCAACCTGACCGGAAATTACTATCATAGGAATTGAATCCATGTAAGCCGTAGCTATGCCCGTGACGGCGTTGGTTGCACCTGGACCGGACGTTACAAGTACTACGCCTGGCTTTCCAGTCGAGCGCGCATAACCATCTGCAGCATGAGTTGCCGCTTGTTCGTGTCGCACAAGAATATGTTCAACTTTATCCTGATTGAAAATCGCATCATAGATATGCAGCACTGCTCCACCAGGATAGCCAAATACGATATCAACGCCTTCGTCGTGCAGTGCACGAATAAGCATTTCACCACCAGATAGTTGGTCCACTATATTCGCCTCTAAACTCAATTTGTTTTAATCCAATAACCAAAAACAGCATAGACCATAAAGGTTAGCTGCGATTCCATAATTAAAGTAGTTTTTGACAGTCCCCAACCCCAGTCTATGTCCTTACAGATACTGGTATTGCTTCATGTCGGCCCCTTACGCGATAACGTGATGGAAGCCTTAGGTAGATGTTGTCCGTCACCTAGACAGCAGTCTTTAGGAATGCCTGATTGCGGCTTATTCAGACTACAACAGGGTAATTTCGGGTTCGCCAAACCACCCTGCGATCAAAACCGCGATTTTCCCAGCTTTTGTAGGAAAGTCAAGCCCTTAGGCGTAATTTGACGGTATTTAACTAACTAGACGACAGCCTGATCTAGACCGGTCATTAGCTTTCCGAATACTAATCCATGAGTTGCATCCAGCTCCAAAGTGATCGCATCCCCCGCCAAATAGCTACCTCTCAAAACTTCCTCGGCCAACGGGTTCTCGATTAAATTTTCAATAGCTCGTTTTAGCGGCCTAGCACCATAAACTGGGTCATAACCGGTACTAGCGATGTGATCCAAAACTCCAGCACTGAGCTGAATACTTAACTCATTATCAGCAAGACGCTGATTCAATAAATCGATTTGAATTTCAGCTATGTCACGAATCTGATCTTGATACAGAGGATGAAATACTACTGTCTCATCGATGCGGTTTACAAACTCAGGGGAGAAATGCTTTACAACATCCTCGAGTACCACACTCTTAACCTTCGCATGGGATTTTTCGTCCACCGCGCTATGAACCATCAACTCCTGAACCCGGTCAGACCCCAGATTTGAAGTCATTACGATTACGGTATTTCGGAAATCAACAGTACGCCCGTGACCATCGGTTAAACGGCCATCATCCATGACTTGCAGGAGAACATTGAAAACATCAGGGTGGGCTTTCTCCACTTCATCCAACAATAAAACAGAATAAGGACGCCGGCGCACAGCCTCAGTGAGATAACCACCCTCTTCATAACCGATATAACCAGGGGGCGCACCAATCAGTCTTGCAACAGAATGTTGTTCCATGAATTCCGACATATCGATACGTACGAGCGCATCTTTTGTATCGAACAAAAATTCAGCCAAGGCTTTACATAATTCTGTTTTACCGACACCAGTAGGGCCTAAGAATAAAAAGGAGCCATTTGGACGATTGGGATCTGATATACCCGATCGAGATCGGCGCACAGCGTTAGAAACGGCAGTAATAGCTTCGCTCTGTCCAATGACTCGTTGGCGCAGAGCATCTTCCATCTCCAACAATCGCTGCTTATCACCCTGCAACATCTTACTCACAGGTATTCCGGTAGAGCGCGAAACCACGTCAGCGATTTCTTCTTCTGTCACCCGATTTCTTAGTAGTTGTTTTTGTGCTGCTTCTGCCTCTGAAGCAAATTCTAAGCTCTTCTCTAAACTTGGGATTTCTCCGTATTGAATTTCTGACATGCGAGCCAGATCTCCAGTTCTCCGAGTAGCCTCCATGTCCTTGCGTGCTTTCTCGAGAGAGCTTTTAATAGTTTGCGTTCTTTGTAATAAAGCTTTCTCAGCTTTCCAAATTTCTTCGAGATCAGCAAATTGCTTCTCTACAGCTATAATTTCCTCTTCCAGCTTTTCTTTGCGCTTTTGCGAGGCAAGATCCTCTTCTTTCTTGAGCGCCTCCCTTTCAATCTTAAACTGTATTAGACGCCGCTCTAGCGTATCCATTTCCTCCGGCTTTGAGTCAATTTCCATACGGATAAGGCTAGCAGCCTCATCAATAAGATCGATCGCCTTATCTGGAAGTTGACGATCTGTCACATAGCGTTGTGAGAAGCGAACAGAAGCTATGATTGCCGCATCAGAAATATCAACTCCGTGATGCACTTCATATCGTTCTTTCAGACCACGTAGTATCGCAGTCGCATCTTCTTCATTTGGCTCTGCAATTAAGACTTTTTGAAAGCGCCGCTCAAGGGCAGCGTCTTTCTCAATAAACTGTCGATATTCATCCAGCGTAGTTGCTCCAACACAATGAAGTTCGCCTCGAGCTAATGCAGGCTTCAGCATATTGCCGGCATCCATAGCTCCTTCAGCCTTACCTGCACCTACCATCGTGTGCAACTCATCGATAAACAAAATAATTGAACCTTCTTGTTTTGAAAGTTCATTCAATATTGCTTTTAGCCGCTCTTCAAACTCACCACGAAACTTTGCCCCTGCTATTAGCGCCCCCAAATCCAGGGAGAGAATTCTTTTATCTTTTAACCCTTCAGGAACTTCGTCATTTACAATTCGCTGAGCCAAACCTTCAACAATTGCTGTTTTACCAACTCCCGGCTCACCGATTAATACTGGATTGTTTTTCGTACGCCGCTGCAATACTTGAATTGTTCGCCTGATTTCAGTATCGCGACCTATGACCGGATCCAATTCGTTATTTTCAGCTCGTTTGGTTACGTCAACACAAAATTTTTGCAAGGCCTGCCATGAATCTTCAGCACCAGCCTCAGCAACGTTGTTACCACCGTGCAAATTTGCAATGGCATTATTAAAAGCTTGAGCTGACACACCAAAGCTACTTAACCGTTTGCCGATGCTGCCCTTATCGTTCATAGCAACAAAAAACATGGTTTCGCTCGAAATAAAAGAATCACCTTTTTGCTGTGCCAGCTTATCTGCTTGATTCAACAATCGCGCAAGATCTGGAGATACCGCAATTTCACCTTCGTGGTTAACGACTTGAGGGAGATCCCGCACATCCTGTTCGAGCTGTTCATGTAACTCCGGAATATTAAAGCCTATTTGTGATAACAATGGGCGAACTGACCCACCCTTCTGATCCAGCAACGCTAATATCAAATGTGCCGGCTCAATAAAATTATTATCTTTTCCAAGCGCGAGCGACTGCGCATCCGCTAGAGCCAACTGCAATTTGCTGGTTAATTTGTCAATTCTCATAGCGACTCCAATAAATGGCACCTGCTGAATCCCACAGCGGAGCTTCATAGTTGTTGAACTACTTCTTTTAATTGGGTTTTTGAACGCATTTTTCAATACGCTCGAAGATAATTTTTATTTAGATGAAATTAACAAGGTTGGAAGTTTCTATTTAAACCTACTAGCTATCATGTCCGAAATTGCTTCGGTATGAACAGCGGTTGTGCCACAGCAGCCACCAACAATATTAGCTCCGTGATTTATCCAGTTTTCGACAAACTCACAATAATGAGATGGTGAAAGATCTTCTCTCAATGCTAAACCTCCATCGGTTCCTTTAGAGCCATCCAACAACCAATCACTCGGAACATGACTAAAAGCATTGGCATAACCACCAACAAAACTTACATCCGCTCTAACCAGCTCTGGCATCGCATCGGAAATTCGTTCAGGCAAACAACAATTAGCCAATATTCCTGAAATTCCAAGCGCACTTAGCTGCGGGATTGCGTCTACTAAAGATTCTCCACTTCGCAGGCAAGCAGGCTTGTCATCATGCAGTGTTAGACCAACAAAAACTTGTTTTGAAGATTCAAGAGCTGCAGCACAAGCGACCAATGCTTCACTAATAGTTGACATAGTCTCGCAAATGAAGAGATCAACATAAGAATTTAAACTCTCAACCTGCTCTTCGTACAACGGCCTAATTATGGATTCTTCCATTACCCTATCTGGACGATAGCTACCATTCTGAGGAGGTAAGCTTCCCGCTATTAGTACTTCAGCCTCAGTGTCGGCAACAGCTGTCTTGGCTAGGTTTCCTGCAACTTGATTAAGTTCTAGATACTTATCTTCTATCCCTTCCTTTGCCAATTCTCCACGAATAATTCCATAGCTGTTCGTAGTAATGATATTGGCTCCAGCTTTGATATTTTCTTTGTGTACTTCCACTACAACTTCAGGGGCTACGATTAGGGCATTGGCTGACCATATGGTCGGAGGAATTTCTACCCCCTTCATATAGAGGGTCTTACCCATACCGGCATCCAATATTGTCACTTTATGAGAAGTCATCGTCTCTCTTTGCTCTCTTTTCATAGAATTATATTAACTTTACCGAATTTTTGTCTTAAGTTTTACAAAAATAATTCGCATAGAGCAATCAGACCTACTAAACATTCTATGACAGCCTTTAGCTTCGTCAACGATTGACATACCATAGGCGAAATTTTTCTGGTGGAAGTCATGGCTAAACCCCCAAATTTTAAGTTTGATACTCTAAGCTTGCATGCCGGTCAAAGACCTGACCCGACGACGGGCGCGAGAGCAACTCCTATCTACCAATCTGCATCATTCGTATTTCCCGATACAGACTACGCTGTCGGTCTATTTAATATTGAGCGAGCAGGGCATGTATATTCAAGACTCTCGAATCCTACCAATGCGGTTTTAGAAGAGCGTATCGCAGCATTAGAAAATGCAGTTGGAGGTATCGCTACAGCAAGTGGCCAGGCTGCCATGCATCTTGCGATCGCTACTATTGTAGGCAGTGGAGAACATATAGTTTCATCACGCAGTATATATGGTGGAACTCACAATTTACTAGCCTACACTCTCCCTAGGTTTGGCATCGAAACAACTTTTGTAGATCCTCGCGATCCAAATGCCTTTAAAAATGCGCTACAAGACAATACTCGACTTGTCTTTGGAGAGATCTTAGGAAACCCGGGATTAGAAGTTTTAAATGTACCTGTCATTTCAGAAATCGCTCATTCCGCAGGAATTCCTTTACTAGTTGATGCGACCTTCGCCACACCGTATCTTTGCAAACCAATCGATTTCGGCGCCGACCTTGTCATGCATTCCGCCACAAAGTTTCTATCTGGTCACGGGGTAGTAATTGGTGGTTTATTAGTAGATGGTGGTACTTTCGACTGGGAAGCTTCTGGAAAATTTACTACTCTATCTGAACCTTATGCTGGCTTTCACAATCTAAATTTCGCGGAAGAATTTGGTCCTGCAGCTTTTATCACTCGTGCTCGCAAAGAAGGATTACGTGACTTTGGTGCCTGTATGAGCCCCACAACTGCGTTTCAAATTTTACAAGGAATGGAAACATTGCCTTTGAGAATGCAAAAGCACGTGGAAAACACACAAAAAGTTGCAGAATTTTTATTAGAACAAGAAGAAGTCGATTGGCTTAATCATCCGATGCTGGAGTCACATCCGGATCACGAATTAGCAAAAACCTTGCTTCCTAAAGGTTGCGGTGCGGTTTTTAGCTTTGGCATAAAAGGTGGCCGTGAGGCTGGCATAAAATTTATTGAAAGTCTGGATATTTTTTCGCATCTAGCAAATATTGGAGATGCCAAGTCTTTAGTTATTCATCCAGCAAGCACTACTCATCATCGAATGGATGCCGAGGCTTTAAAAAATGCAGGAATATCAGAAGGCCTTATTCGTCTTTCAATAGGCCTCGAGGATTCTAGCGATCTAATTGCAGACCTAAAACAAGCGCTTCGGGCATCACAAAAGTAAAAAGGATCACTCTCTTGTATTTTGAAGTAAACAGTTTGAAAACTTATTGTAGTAATGGCTCTGGAAAACTCGACCCAACCCAGAAATCTGTCGTTTTCATTCATGGTGCGGGATTTGATCACACTACGTTTGTCCTGGCATCACGTTATTTTGCGCGCCAAAATTACAATGTCTATGCGATCGACTTGCCAGCTCATGGCAACTCTTCAGGCGACCCTCTCGAGTCTATAGAAATGATGTCCGACTGGCTTTATACAGCACTAAATCAGTTAGGAGTTGAAAATACAGCATTGGTTGGCCACAGTATGGGTTCTTTAATATCTCTACAATTCGCCTCCGACCACTCAAAGATGCTTCGATCAATGGCTCTGGTCGGCACTTCTATTCCCATGCCAGTATCTGATCCTCTGCTCAACGCCGCCAAAGAAAACTCTCATGATGCGTTTGACATGGCCAATACCTGGAGCCATAGCAAAGCTGCACAACTAGGGGGCAATGAAAACCCTGGAATTAGCATGATGATGAGTGGCCAACGCTTATATGAGCGCTCCAGAACTAATGTATTGTACGCAGACCTTAATGCCTGCAACAATTTTACTAACAGCAAAGAGCTGGCCAGAAATGTTGCAACTGAAACACTTATTATTGTTGGGGATCAAGATCAGATGACTACACCCGTAAAAGCACTTGAAGTAGCCAGCATCATCCCTGACTGCAGAACACTGCGCTTAAACCCCTGCGGTCATGCGATGTTTGCAGAACAGCCCAATGCGGTTTTAGATGGTCTAATATCAATAGTCTGACGTCACTCTTACCTTTTCACTTATTATCGTGAACGCTTAATCGTTTTTCCCGTTGACTTAAATTCCCGCAACGAACGCATAATCGAAATTGCAAGCAATAGATAGATAACAAGAAGCGGCAATGAGGCGACGAGAGAAGCTGTCTGCAATTCTCTTAGACCGCCTACAAATAGCAAACTTATTGGCAATACCCCCAAGGCAACGGCCCAAAACACTCGCTGCCATCTGTCCGGATGTTGACTTGCACTTAATCGCTTTGTGGTTCCTGCAGCAATTGTATAAGAAGCGGAATCATAGGTTGTTGCCATAAAGATCAGTCCGATAAGTGCAATAAAAATCAACCAGATTCGCCCAGCTGGCAGAAGTGCAACAATTCCTGCGATAGCACTCGAAGGGCTTTTTTCTATCGCTTGATCAATAACCGCATAGGTCCCATCTAATTGCAGAGACAAGGCATAATTACCTAAAACGACAAAAAAGATCATGCAGCCCAAACTACCCCAACCCAACATACCAAATACTAATTGCCGAACTGATCGACCTTGCGAGATTTTACAAACAAACATGCCGATGAATGGGCCCATGGCTAGCCACCATGCCCAATAAAAGATAGTCCAGCTTTCAACAAAATTACTTTTCTCCAGTGGGTCTGTCCAGAACAACATGGTGATGAAATTTTGAGCGACATTCCCGACAGCTACCGCCCCCATCTCTAAAATAAACTTAGTCGGCCCGACAAGAAAAACAAAAATCACAAAGATTAATGCCAAAATCGCATTTATATTGCTCAGTACTCTGATTCCCCGATCGAGCCCACGGAAAACACTAAAAGCTATTAAGCTTGTAGCCAAAATAATGATCGCGGTTTGTAAATAAATACCGTCTTCGATCCCAGTCAATTCAGTTACTGATGACGCAACTAAAGATGTTCCAAAGCCTAGGCCTGTTGCTGCCGTTCCCACGACTCCGACAATAAAGAAAAGATCTATAGTCCGTCCAGGCCATCTATCAACCCAGGACCCCAACACCACCGAACAGGCAACACTCAGTCTTAGAGATTCGATTTTCTTTACGTGATACGTGCAGGAAAGTGCCAACGCTGGCAGACAATAAAAGGCCCACCCCACCGGACCCCAATGAAAGATTCCGTAACTTGCAGCCCAGATGATTGCCTCATCTGATCGAGGCTCTATACCAAAAGGCGGCTCTAAGTAATAAAACACCCATTCCGTAGCGCCCCAATAGATTAGCGATGCGCCAATCCCAGCACAGAACAACATCGCCGCCCAACTATATTCGGAATATTGTGGCGTTTTGATATCTCCGAGAATTATGTTGCCATACTGACTGATGGCAACGAACAGCAACAAACTCAGCGTCAATACTGCGGCGCAAACGTATAGCACCCCAAATTTCGAAGTGAGGTATTGATACAAAATGTCAATACCTGCTGTGCTCCGATCTGGAAATACTACAATTGTTAGCACCACAGATAACAAAATGGCGAGCCCTATTCCAAAAAGCATCCAATCGACATTTTCTTTTGCGTCTGCAGTGTTATGGTTGGATTGAGAACTGAGAGGATTCATATTGTTGTTTAAAAGGCTTCTTCTTGAAAAAATATTATGCTGGCCATACGCCCTGTTTTGCCATCTCTACGATAGGAGTAAAATTTGTCTTCCTCACAATGGGTACAATGATCGCCTCCGCTCACAGAAGAAACTCCCATTGCTAATAATTGCCTCCGCGCCAATAGATAGAGGTTCATATAAAACTTTCCTTCAAGGTCCGATTCAGCAAACGAACTCTCAACCAGATTAAGTTCTTCTTGGGTCGCAGCGTTTGCTCTAAACGACTCTTTAACTTCGATTCCAACTTCGTAATGACAAGGCCCTATAGCAGGCCCCATCCAAGCCATTATGTCATTTGGGTCACTGGTCATTTTAGCTATTGTGTTTTTAAGTATCCCGGCTTGCAAGCCTCGCCAGCCTGCATGGGCAACTGCAACTTCAGTTCCTTCTTTGTTCGCAAACATTACCGGCAAACAGTCCGCCGTTAGAACACAGCAGGCGTTACGTGGCTCTCTCGTTATTAAACCATCGGCTTTAATTTTCGCACTAGCGGATTCTATTTCGATCACATCGGCACTATGAGCTTGATCTAACCATTGATAACCAAGATCTAGCATCAGAGCTTCGCGCAGTAAATCACGATTACCTGCAACAGCAAATAAATTGTCTCCAACATGGTCGGCGAGATTTAGGTTTGCGTATGGGGGCTTGCTTATTCCGCCTTTACGTAAACTCATTACTGCTCGCACATTTTTCGGAGCCGACCAGTTAGCATGAATAAATTCTAAATTACTCACCTAGACCCTCAATAATTCTAAAATCATTTTTTATTGCTGATAACAATTGCTGAAAATCATCAGGCGCCACGACTTCCCATGACAGTTTTCGCTCAGAAGTTGGATGAACAAGTGCTAAGCGTCTCGCATGTAACGCTTGTCGTTTAAAATTTCGTAAATTTTGCTCAAATTCCTCACTGCATGCGGCAGGTAACTGCAATCGACCTCCGTAGAGCGGATCTCCAACCAAAGAATGATTTATGTGAGTCATATGTACTCTAATCTGATGAGTTCTTCCTGTCTGTAAATTTAGCTGGACATGGGTATGAGAACGAAACCTCTGTAAAACTCGATAGTGAGTAATAGAATCCTTCCCTTTTACTACCACTGCCTTTTTCTTTCGATTCACCGGATGTCTGCCTAGCGGCGCGTCAATGATGCCACCGCCAGTCAATACACCGTGAACGATAGCCTCATACTCCCGCTCGACGGAACGTTCTTGCAGTTGCTGCACAAGAATGCTGTGACTTTGAAGATTTTTAGCGACCACCATGAGACCAGTAGTGTCTTTATCTAGTCTGTGAACAATCCCTGCTCTCGGAATAGCTTCTAATTCAGGATAGGCATGAAGCAGACCATTCAATAATGTTCCTTGCCAGTGACCAGCCGCAGGATGAACCACAAGATTCGCAGGCTTATTCAGGATTACTAAGTCTTCATCCTCAAAAATGATGTCGAGTTGAACCGGCTGAGGAAGAAATTGCTCACTTGAAACAAGTTCCACTTCGATTTGAAGGAGATCCCCAGTTTTTAGACGGTCTCTAGGTCGCAGGGATTGAGCGTTTACCCGCAAGCTGCCATCTTTGATCCAAGATTGTAGTCGTGCACGAGAATATTCAGGAAACAATTGAGCCGCAACCTGGTCTAACCGATTACCTGCTAGGTCTTCTGGTACCTCTGCCGACAAAGAGATGTGAGCTGACATCATGCCATGATAGCTCGATTATCGGTCGAGCGGGACTTCAAGAGTTCTGCCGAAGAGAAAATACACAGCTTCAAGGTTATGCGACTATGGGTTTGAAAGCCTCTCTATGGTTAAATACGGGCTCCAGCAGAGCATTCAGTAAAGGTAAAGAATTGAATTCACGCTCAAAGAAGGTAATTGTCACCCTCATCCTTGGCTTAGCCTTGGGAGGTTGTAGCCTGTTTGGAGATGACGAAGACGCTGATGAATTTGCCGGTCTTTCGACAGAGGAACAATTCTATGAAAGAGCCCTTGAACAACTAAACGGCCAAAACTTCCGCGGCGCTATTTCTACGTATCAGGCATTAGAATCACGTTTCCCATTTGGCCGATTCGCAGCACAGTCGCAAATTGAAATTGTCTACGCCTACTACCAAAACGAAGACATGGAGGCAGCCCGCGCAGCAGCCGACCGTTTCGTTCGCCTCCACCCCGATAATGAAAACATAGATTATGCCTATTACATGCGAGGACTCTCATCGTTTGTAGATGGCGGTGGAATTTTTAATAGGTTTCTGCCCATCGATCATACCAAGCGCGACCCAGGTCGAGCACAAGAATCTTTTAATGATTTTGCTCAACTACTGGCTCTTTACCCAGACAGTGTCTATTCGGGTGATGCTCGAGCTCGAATGATCTATTTACGCAATAATCTAGCGAGATACGAAGTACATGTGGCCAATTACTATCTCGAGCGTCGCGCTTATATCGCAGCTCTTCGAAGAGCACAGTATGTGGTCGAAAATTTTCAAGGAACCCCGGCTATAGCTGATGGCGTCGCGA
>Ga0315333_10000258_pt1 | contig 16434 bp, 16 predicted proteins | sample M120034915metaG_FD_204521 | JGI IMG/M metagenome (GOLD analysis project Ga0315333, IMG submission 204521) | Ammonia-oxidizing marine archaeal communities from Monterey Bay, California, United States - M1 200m 34915 | ecosystem: Environmental > Aquatic > Marine > Intertidal zone | place: USA...
ACATCCCAGTGAGCATCACCTTTCAGCCCAACCGGATTGACAGCGCCGTGGATGAAACCACGGTAGAAAAATTTCACGCCACCAAAACAGAGCATGAGCTTGTACGCGGTTCTTTCATTCCAATTGATGAAGCAACACTCATGGATGCTGGGCTCAACGGTGAAGTGTCAACACTTCTCGAAATAGGTTCAGAACGACTTAGAAGTTTGGGGACTCTGGCACCGCCAACTCTTTGGGTCGGACATGGAATGGCCGATGCCGCTCAAGTGGATCGTCGATGGCAACGGGGTATCCGGGAGGTAATTGTCGAACCTTCTTCGCTCTCCCCACTACCCGCTATTGCACCACGCGGCCCCGTGGAAATACTGGGAGTCGATTCAAACGTCAGGGCGCTCGTCGTCGACCATCTTTCGTCACGAAAGGAACACGACACGGCAGCTAGCGAAGCCCACCGCGTCTTGGCGCACCTTGCGGCCATTGCCTTCACCCAACAGCCGACACCATTACTCGTTTTGGATCTTGGGGCAGGAACTCGCGATGTTGATTTTGCAACGGCATTTCTAAGAGGTCTCGCCCATTTGGATTTGGTGGAACCAGTGTCGGCCAGTGCTGCTATCACGAAATCGCTGTTGCTTAAGGACGGAAAACTCCAGCAGTATCGGCTTAGAAGCCACCCCAGTTCGACAACTGAGAACTTCACGGGCTACCGCGATGCCCAAAGGTACTTAACATCGTTCCGTTCAATGATCCGCGATGAAGATGCCTCCGAGCATGACCAATTGTCTCAGAAATTACTGTTCAGTTTGTCGAGCGATTCATCACAACTTGATCGACAAACGCTTTGGGAATCAATCGTCAGCCGAATCCGGGTGCAGACGAGTTTGATCGACATCCCCGCAGACGAATCAATCCAGTTGACGTCGCGGAAAGCATCTGTGCCGTTCAGCTTTCAGAACCGAGCCGATATTCCACTTCGAGTGGAATTACGAATCATTGGAGAAAAACTCACGGTCGAGGATTTCGACGACGGAGAGAGCACCACATTGGTTTTGGAACCTGGTGTTACAACTCATCGTTTTCAACTCCGCGCCCTCGGGTCCGGGTCATTCCCCGTAACCATCGAACTCCACTCCCCTGACGGAGGGCTACTAGTTGGGAAAGCGCAAGCTGCGATCCGTGCCACCACCCCCACAGGGGTGGGTCTTGGGCTAACCATCGGAGCTGCAGTTTTCTTATTGGTTTGGTGGGTAGTTGACACCAAAAGAAAGAAAGCCCTCCGTCAATGACCCGCTTCGGCGCGAGCGCAGCCGCTAGTGGCATCGGATTGTCACGGTTCACCGGCGTGGTTCGCGCCGCTCTCATCACCAATATTCTGGGCATAGGCCTTGTCGGAGACGCTTTTGCCGCTGCGCAGCGAATTCCCAACGTGCTACAGAACCTGTTTGGTGAAGGCTCTCTCTCTGCGGCCTTCGTTCCGGAGTACAGCCGCTTATCCGAGGACGACCCCGAACAGGCCGGTCGGCTAGCAGGAGGAGTCGCTTCGTTCCTGCTGTGCTTGGTTGCTTGCTTAGTAGCCCTTGGTTTTCTTGCGGCGGAACCTCTTACGCGAGGAATCGCTTGGGGGTTTACCGGTGCCCGTTTTGACCTCACCGTTCGTTTAGTCCGAATCATTTTGATCGGAGCTGGCGTTTTAGTGATGAGCGCCTGGTGTTTGGCTTTGCTCACTAGCCACCGCCGACTTTTTCTTGGATACTCAGCTCCAATTGTTTGGAACGCGGCACAGATCGCGGTTCTCATTGCGATAGCAGTATCGGAGTTCAGTGGCACCTCCGCAGCAGAAACTCTGGCATGGGCGCTCGTGGCAGGATCGGTCTTGCAGGTGCTGGTCCAACTGCCCACAGTGTTAAAGGCGAACCGCCATATCAAGTTCAATTTCCTTTGGAAAGACCCTGCAACCGCTGCCGTGCTCAAACGATTTGGGCCTGCCGTGCTCGGCAGGGGAGCTTTGCAACTCTCATCGTTCATTGACCTCGCGTTGGCATCATTGTTGTCGGTTGGGGCTGCTTCTTCGTTAGGGGCTGCTCAAGCTCTCTATTTACTTCCCATAGCTCTGATAGCGACAAGCATTGTTGCCGCTGATTTACCTGAACTCAGTCGCATGAATGATTTTGATGAGGTTGCCACTCGACTTTCGAAAAGATTGCTCCAAATGCTTTGGCTAGTCGGTCCAATCTTCGCGTTGTATTTGGCAGCGGGTCCACAAATCGCTGATGCTTTGTTCAATCTGGGCGGATTTCGAAACCGAGTGAGTCACGATGATTTAACTGTCATTGGGTTGACCCTCGGAGGATACGCCCTTGGCGTGCCTGCCCTAATGGCATCCCGCTTACTCCAAAATGTCTGTTACAGCGTTGGTGATACTCGCACTCCGGCTCGGATCGCTGGTCGCCGGGTGATCATTTCCATGGTCGTTGGGGCGGTGTTGATGTTCCAGTTCGAACAAATTTTGGTCGTGGATCAGAGGCTCGTCGGGTTTGGTGATGGGAACTTTGTTTGGGGACCGCTGTCGGACTCTGTGCGAAACGCGGCGCACCTTCCAGCTCGTTTGGGGCCCGTAGGGCTCGCACTTGGGTCTGCTGTTGGGGCTTGGATCGAGTTTTGGCAACTTCGAAAACAAGTTTTGAATCGCTGGCACTTGGACGGTCTGACACAGCCAGGGTTCTCGAAACACATATTGCCCGCTTTGACCGCTCTCGGCGCGGCTGTTGCGTTGAACCGCCTTAAGATTGACCAAGCATTGCTGCGGGTATCTCTTGTTGGTGTCGGGGTGCTAATTGTGCATCTCGTGACTTCACTGCTCTTAGGTACTCCAGCGCTGTCAGAACTAGTTTCGGGCCTCCGAGGCGATCCCTCAATCCGGTCAACATCAACAAAGGACGAAACATCATGAACTCTGTTCAGATCGTCACTGATAGTTCCTGCGATCTACCTGAAGATCTCATAACCCAATTTGGGATTGGCATCGTGCCTCTCAAGATTCGATTCGGGCAAACAGAGTTCGTCGATCGGCTTGAGCTAACTACAGATCAATTTTGGGAAAAGTGCCGCGAGACAGACGAATTACCGTCAACTGCCGCCCCAGCACCCGGCGCATTCATCGCTGAATTTCAACGTGCAGCCGATGAGGGTGCAACCGGCGTGGTTGCCATAGTGCTCAGTGGAGAACTCTCAGCGACTATCGAAGCTGCACAACAAGCTGCGCGGGAGGTTGAGGGCAACATAGATGTCAGAGTCGTCGATAGCCGAACCGTAACCCTTGGTCTTGGCGCAGTAGTAGTCGCAGCCGCACAAGCAGCAAAAAGAGGCGCGAACATAGACGAGGTCTCAAACATCGCGACTGACAGTGCAGCTCGCACCCACGTTCATGCCGCCTTAGACACTCTCGAAAATCTGCGAAAAGGTGGGCGAATCGGTGCAGCAGGCTCTCTTCTTGGATCAATGCTCTCGATCAAACCTCTGATCGAAGTACGAGATGGTGTTGTTGAACCGGCAGGGAAACAACGAACAAGAACCAAGGCACTTAGCTATCTCGTCAAAGTGGTGGAAGAACACGCTCACCAAATTGAGAGCATCTACGTCACCCATGCAGCATGTGACGACGTGGATTCTTTTGTGGAACGAATCCAATCGTTAGTCCAAACCGATGTGTTAGTCGGGCAGGTTGGGCCAGTGGTAGGCGCCCACGCGGGTATCGGGACAATCGGTGTCGCTTTTCAAACCACTAGCTAACTGAACTCTTGAAAAAATAATGGGCGCCGGAGATCACCAGAGGTACAGAATTGATGATCGCGTCAGCACAGGCCCTGTCGAATCTTGGAATGGCTTGGATCGGACCCTAGATCGACCGGTAACGATCAGAGTTCTAGATCCCTCGACTGAAATTGGGAAACGCGTCCAACTCCAGGCACGATCTCTCACTCGACTTGAGCATCCTGCTTTGTTACATGTTCTCGACACCATTGACCTTGAAGATCGCTTTGGGATAGTTACGGAGTTACTGCCCGAAGAGACTCTCGAAGACCGTCTCTCTCAACAAAGCCACTTTTCTTCTCAAGAGGCAATCACTATTGGCATCCAGCTCGGCGAAGCTTTGGCGACCCTTCACAACGCTGGGTTCGCGCTTGGCGGGCTCCAAGCTAAAGATGTCGGGCAACGAAAAGACGGGACAGTTGTCATTGTTGAGGGTCCTCCAACCAGTGATGCCATCGGTATCCCTGCTCGCCCGAGCGATGACATAGGCGCACTAGGCGAGCTACTTCATTACCTATTAGTTGGTTTCAGGCCACAAATCGATCACCAAGGACGCCACGAACTTCACCCCGCGATACCTGCGCCGTTAGAGCAACTCATCAGGCGGTCGGTCGACCGGGACAGCCAGTGGTCTGACGCGACCGCTCTGGTTCTATCTTTGAGGTCACTTCAACAGGATTTCGATCGCCTCCCTTACGGTGTGGAGACAACTCAAAGCGATTATTTGCGGGCTGAGCGCACTTGGTTCGCCCCGGTAGCAATCATTTCGGTGTTAGCTGGGTTGGTCATCATCACAGGACTTTTTGTGACCCGAACTGAGACCGCGCCCTCACTTGCCGGGAGCGTCAGCGAAGTAGTGCGCTTAGAACCTGAGCAAACCATTCTCATGGATAACGTCTCAGATTCTTTACCGGACGTGGCGCCAGTCACTTCACGTCCTTCTTCTCCTTCATCACTACTTCAAATTATTAGCATCGTTGATTTTGACCCCGCTAGTGATAACCGACAAGAGCATCCTGAAAAGCGGAAACTGATCAACAACGGTGACAGCAGCAACGGTTGGTACACCGAGCGTTACACCACAAGCGATTTTGGAAAACTAAAAGAAGGTGTGGGACTCATCATTGGGCTTGGTGCAGTGCCGCAACACATTGATTGGCTCCGAATTACTTCTTCAACTATTGATTGGTCATTTGAGATTTTTGCTTCCCAGGACACCACTGGAATCTGGCAGAGTTGGGGCGAGGCGATCACCCATCGAGATGACATCAGCGGAACGATCACGGTTCCTTTAGATGGAACACCAGCTGCCGCCCTTTTGTTATGGATAACAGATCTTGGGAAAAGACTGCCTGCTGGAGGACATCGAGTAACGATCAGCGAGCTGAAGGTCAGTGGGCGTCCACTATTTGGCTAGATCTGTTGACAAGATTCATTTGCCCAAAGTGTCCTAGATAGGATCATTCTGTGACGTCTCCAACCTTTGAAAAGTCAACGGACACGAGTTTGGCTACTCGCGCCACCAAAATCGTCGTTGACTTCGTTGAATTGCTGCGGGGAAGAACCACGGGTCCTCTCCTTCTCATTGCTCGCGTCATTGTGTATGGCATTGTGCTTTGTGTCGCGGCAGCAGCTGTTGCAACTCTTGTAATTATTGCCGCGGTGAATACTACGAATAACTTTTTGCCAGGTGGCATCTGGAGCACCCATCTTCTCTTGGGGACTTTATTCGCAGCAGCTGGTGGCCTTCTGTGGTCAAAACGCCTCGCTTAAATCCGAATAGTAACTGCCCCCCAACGGGAGACAATGTGAACGACATCCGTGACACCATGATCATCGGGAGTGGTCCTGCTGGCCTCACAGCGGCAATCTATGCAGCAAGAGCGAACATGGCACCGTTGGTGATAGAAGGCGAACCGTCTTCGACCAGCGATCAGCCAGGTGGTCAACTTATGTTGACAACAGACGTCGAAAATTTTCCCGGTTTCCCTGAAGGAATCATGGGCCCTGAATTAATGACGAATTTCAGGTCACAAGCATCACGGTTCGGGGCAGAGTTCATTACGAGCAAAGTCACACGCGTCGATTTCAGCACGCGTCCGTTTACGGTTTGGGTCGGAGAAGATTCTTACCAAGCACGAACCGTCATTGTCTCCACAGGAGCGCAAAGCCTGATGTTGGGACTACCGAATGAAGACCGTCTCCTTGGACATGGACTTTCCACTTGCGCCACCTGTGACGGATTTTTCTTTCGAGACCAAGAGATTGCTGTGGTGGGAGGCGGAGATAGCGCAGTCGAAGAAGCAACTTTCCTAACTCGATTTGCGTCAAAGGTGTACTTAGTCCACCGTCGCGATGAACTACGGGCTTCCAAAATTATGCGCGACCGCGCCCTGGCGAACCCCAAATTAGAGATCCTCTGGAACAGCCAGGTCGTTGAAATCCAAGGCGGCGACAAATTGTCCGGAGTAGTGCTTGAAGACACCACCACAAAGTCCCAAAGACCTTTGACTGTTCAAGGCCTCTTTATCGCTATCGGGCATCGCCCCAACACTGATCTTTTTCGAGATCAGCTAGAACTCAAAGAAAATGGATACCTGGTAACGGAGCCCAACAGCAGTAAAACTCAGATAGCTGGGATTTTTGCTTGTGGAGACGTCCAAGACGATTATTACCGCCAAGCAATAACAGCAGCTGGCTCAGGATGCATGGCAGCCATTGATGCTGAAAGATGGTTAGAAGAACACTCCGCCTAGTTAAGCGACTGCGGGTAGAGGTAAGCCGATTAACTACCGATGAATGCCACTAGAGTGCCTTCACCCGAGATGAGGACACAAAATGGCTGAGGGCATTACCGACCTTGATATGAATTCTTTTGACGAAACGATCAATTCTTCGGATACTCCTGTCCTTGTTGATTTCTGGGCGGAGTGGTGCGGGCCTTGCAAAATGATTGCTCCAATTCTTGAAGAGATCGCTTCAGAACAAGAGGGAATCAAAATAGCAAAAGTTAATGTTGACGAAAGCCCTGATCTGGCCCGCCGTTACGAGATTATGAGCATCCCAGCTCTAATAGTTTTTGAAAATGGGTCGCCTGCCAAAAAGCTCATTGGGGCTAAACCCAAGGGTGCTCTGCTCGAGGAGATCGGCGAATTCCTATAGAGCCGGCAGCGATTCGCCCGTTCGGAATCGGCGCTCAAGGCGCCCACGTTCGCGATCTTCAGGGCCGTCTGATTTCTCTTGGACATCCCTCTGGTTTGGTTGATGGAACCTTTGGTGAATCAACGAAATCAGCTCTAGAGCATTTCCAAGCTCAGCGAGCCATTGACGTGGACGGCATTTGTGGTCCTCAAACATGGGGTCAGCTTGTGGAAGCCGGTCATCGACTTGGCTCGCGCCTCTTATACCTGCAGGTACCAGCACTGAGGGGTGACGATGTTGCTGAACTCCAGCGCCTCTTGACGACGCTCGGGTTCCCCATGGGGCATATAGACGGAATCCACGGCGAGCTAACCGCTTCTGCAATGGTGGATTTTCAGTTGAATGCCGGGCTGGTCCCAGACGGTGTTTGTGGATCCGTCACTATTGAGGTTTTACACCGAGTAGCAAATCGGTTTGGGGGATCCACGGACATCACTCGACTGCAAGAGCAACATAAGTTTTCTATTTCTGGCCATCGGTTAAGTGGATATAAAGTCCTTTTAGCTGAAACTGGAGGGTTAGATGCGATCGTTGCTTCCCTCCGACGAAATCTTGCGGACGCAGGGGCGGAAGTTCTCACTGCTCACCATCCCGATTGGAGTAGTCACGCACGTCAAGCAAACAGTTTTGGAGCTGATTTTTGTATAGGAGTCGAAATCCGCGAAGGGATTCCTTCTATTTGTCATTTTCTCGGGGATCATTTCGAAAGCCCAAGCGGTAAACAAATTGGAGACGCCGTCTCCTCCAATCTCCAGGAGCTGTTCCCTGGAATCACATCGATAGGGATGCGACTCCCCTTGTTGAGAGAAACTCGAATGCCTGCTCTGTTGTTTCGCCTGAGCGATGTACACGCGTTGGTTCGCAGCCACCAAATGATGGCAAAGATAATCACCCAGGCTGTTCGCGGATTTGTTCAACAAGGTCTTGAATAGTACCGTCAACTAGTTATCCACAGGTTTTGCACAACAAATATTTAGTCGAATCAGTTTTGTTGGCAAATAATGTCGTAAATCCGTTGAAGATCGCTCACTGTGGCAAAGTCAATCGTGATTTTCCCACGTTTACGGCCTAAATGAACGCTTACAGTGGTATTAAGGTGGTTGCTCAACTGGTGCTGTGCCTCCAAAACAGACGCCTGAGGGACAGGATTTTCTCTTTTGGGGGATGTAGCCGGCGTCTGTTTATTCACACCCGACTCTTTTGTGAACTTCTCCGCATCTCTAACAGACAAGTTTTCAGTAATAATCTTCTCGAGAAGCATCACCTGCTGCCGTGATGAACCACACGCGAGCAAAGCCCGAGCATGTCCGGCGCTTATTTTGCCTTCAACAACTGCGGCTTGCGCTTCTATAGGTAGTTCCAACAAGCGTAAGGAATTGGAGATCGTTGCGCGCCCTTTGCCCATCTGGGAGGCCAACTCGGCGTGCGTCACTCCGAAATCATCGATCAATTGTTGAAAGGCCGCGGCTTCCTCTAACGCATTCAAGTCCTCCCGGTGCAAATTCTCAACGAGCGCTTCAACCAAACTTGATTCGTCGGTGGAAGCCCTAATAATCGCAGGGACGGTAGTGCAGCCAGCAAGCCGGGAAGCTCGCCACCGCCGCTCCCCCGCTATTAGTTCATATGTTTGGGCATCTTTTACATGCCTGACAACAACCGGCTGCAACACACCAAATTCTTTGATGGAAGCTGCAAGGATTTCCAATGCGCGATCACTGAAAATCTTTCTTGGCTGGGACTTATTCACCACCACGGCGTCTAAAGGCAATTCAACGTACCCGCGGGCCTGAGAGGGTCCATCAAAAGGGCCAACTTGGAGTTCTTCTTTCTCAACAGGTCGGGAACTAGCTGTTTGATCCTGTCGATCGGCTGGTGTCACAGGTGGGATGAGCGCTCCTAGTCCACGCCCCAATCCTCCTCGTGGTTTAGACATCATGAACTCCTTTCGGGCAAAGTCATACGCGGCGCTTGCTGATCCAATATTTCTTTGGTCACTTCGCGGTAGGCCGCGGCACCTCTACTTGATGGGTCATACAACTCGATGGGCTGACCGTAGCTAGGCGCTTCAGATAACCGAACCGAACGGGGCACCACTGTCGTGCGCACCATTTCTCCGAAATGACTTCGAACTTCGCTTACCACCTGCTCGGCGAGGCGGGTCCGCGCGTCGTACATGACAAGAATAATCGACGTAACTTCTAGGTCGGGATTGAGATTCTGACGAATTAGGTCCACGTTGCTTAAAAGCTGTCCCAGGCCCTCTAACGCGTAGTACTCACATTGGACCGGGATGAGCACTTCACGAGCGGCAGCGAGGCTGTTAACGGTGACCATCCCCAGGCTCGGTGGGCAATCAATCAAAACATAGTCATAGTCGTTAGCAACCAACGAAATAGCCGAACGAAGTCTCAATTCTCGACTGAACATGGGAACCAACTCAACTTCAGCTCCTGCAAGATCAAGATTTGATGGCAACAACTCCAATCCATCAATCTCAGTTGGAACTCGTGCCGCGCTTATGGGCAGCTGTTGCACCAAAACGTTATAGGTAGAACTTTCCAGGGTTCGTGGGTTAATCCCAAACCCGGTGGTCGCGTTTCCCTGTGGGTCTGCGTCGATGAGAAGGGTACGCCATCCCGCCAAAGCAATATTTGTTGCAACGCTAATAGCCGTCGTGGTTTTACCTACGCCACCCTTTTGATTAGCAACCGCGAGGACACGGGTCATGAAGTTCCGACTCTTTCAGATGAACCCGGGAGCCCATCTCTCTGGTGCTTATCTCACTCCTTACAACCATCAGGGTCAAGCACTCTTACTCAAAGAACAGTCATTTCATCGTGTTTGGTGCCCAAAAGCGTTGTTTCACGTGAAACAAGTGGGGCTTTCTTAGTTTCACGTGGAACATGGTTGAGTTCTCTGTTCAAAACATCGGGGTTTTAGTTAATTTCTTCCAACTTCTCGGTAATTCATCTCGTGTAGGTGTGACCAGCGAAATGGAGACAAACCTTGGTGATGCAACAGAGAACTCAAGTTCACCGAACCCCATAGAGTGAAGAACAGTTTGTTCCCAACGTTTCACCAGTGGATCAGGAGGTTCGCTAACAACGAGTCGCCCACCGACTCCCAACAACCCCACTGCACATTCCGCGGTCATAGCTGGCGATCCGAACGATCGGCTAAACACCCCGTCGTACGTCCCGCGATGCCCCTCCTGGTGGGCAATAACTGCGGCATCACCATTCAACACGTCGACAGACTGTTCGAGGCCGAGATCGATAATGGCTTGATCTAAAAAACTTGTTCGTGCAGTTGACCTATCCAAAAGAACTAATCGCAGATCTGGGCGGTCATACCCGACAACCAGACCTGGCAGTCCGCCGCCGGAACCCAAATCACACCATCTTGCACCTTTTGTGGGGTTTGCCGCGTCAAGATGCGCTCTTGCATGTTCTATCTGTTCATCGATGTTCCCAGGTCCTATGTGTCCAAGAACCTGGGACTGTTTCAACACGGCCGCGAGCTCAAGCCGCCTCATTAGATCAATCAGTCACTAGCAACGGTCAAGACAACTCGCCGGCGAGGTTCGTCACCAACCGAAACCGTAGACACACCGTCAATTTCATTGACCGCGTCATGCACAACCTTACGATCAGCCGCGTTCATCGGTTCTAAACCTTTTTCTACCCCGGAGGAAATTACGTTTTGGGCGAGTTCTTGGACATATGCGCGGAGCGCTTCACGTCGTCGACTCCTATAACCACCGACGTCTACACGAACGCGAGCGCGGTCCATGCCAGCCAACCGACGTTGCAACATGGTCTTACACACTTCGTGCATTGCAACCAGGTGATTACCCTTAGGGCCAATAAGAAGTCCTAACTCTTTATCATCGCCGTCCAAATTTACTTCGAAGCTGTCTTCGTCAGCGGCAACGTTTTGAACGGTTGCTTCAATACCAAACGATTTGGCCAGTCCTTCTAAGAACTCACCAACCATCTTTTGTTGTTCTTCTACGGTGGTTTCAGTAGTCATCGCAGTCTCCTGCTTCTCATTCCGGGACGTAGTCCCTAGTAGTCGATCTTACGGGTTCGTCGAATTGTGGGCACTTCCGTCAGGGCTTGGTCACCATCGGGGTTTTCAGTCGAACGTATGTTCGATGATTTTGCTTCGGGTGGCTTCTGGGCCGAGGTGATCGTCCGTTTACGGCGGTTTCCTGCGGAAGCTGGCTGAGCGTCCTTCTTCTCGTCGCGGTCCGTATCAGTACTTGGCGCGCGTCTTTCCGAAGTTCTACTGTCGTTCGAACCCTTGGTTTTGCCCGGATTTGGGGCAGTCCTCTTCCGTGAAGAACCCCCGGTTTTTGGTTTGTCTTTCCGTCCCGAATTCCGAGGTTTTCTGTTTTTCGAATTTCTTTCAGGGCGACGCCTGTCTTGTTTAGGAGGCGGGGCGACGGGTCGAACACGCACCCGAACTTGTGCTTGTTTTCGCCTGAGGCCAAAAATTGACGTTTTAGGCTCGGCGACTACTTCAAATTCCACGTCTTCCCTAGAAACTGAAAGTTCGTCGAGCGCTGTTTCCACTGCGTCGGCCACGCTAGGGCCAGTTGTCACGATCCAATCCATGTCTAGTTACTTCCGCCGCTTTCTAGTTCGCCCATCGCCCGATGTGCGTTTGGACTGAATCGGTTTTGCTTCCGGTTCATTTTTCGGCTTCTTTGGCTTGGAGGCGCCGCCTTTGGGGGAGTCTTTAGGGGAGTCTTTACGGTTTCCAGATTGACGGTTCTTGCTGCGCTGTTCGCGTGCATTACGACGTTCGTCGTCCGCTGATATGGCTTTTTGAGAGCGCCGATTGGGTACTTCTTTAGTAACAGGCTCGCTTTCCTCAACAACTTCAGCTTCGATGGTGTTTGATTCACCGGCGGTCACGGGTTTCATCGTCTTGTGAATAAATGATTGCTGTCCGATGCGATAAAGACTCGACGCAATGAAATAAACCCCAAGCGCTGCCTGCACCAAAAATGCGAACACAGGAAGCATGTAGGGCATGATTTTCATCAACATTTCCATCTGCGGGTTTTGCGCAGCAGCATCGCCTCTATGTGACTTCATTTGTGCTTGTTGAAGGAAGGACAAAACAAAGGTGACAGCCACGAGCCCTAGGTAGGGGAGTCCATCCACGAAGTTCGCCTGGATGACGTCTTTCGCTGCTTCCGACAGGTCAATGCCAAAGGACACCATTTCGCCGTTATCGGCGACTAAATCTTTATATAGGTTTGATTCTTTGTCCAAGTAGGAAGGGTTTGGAATCCCATCACCACCGATTTTCGTCATTCCATTAATGACCCTGTAGAGAACCAGGAACACTGGGAGCTGGACCAGAGTGGGGAGACAGCCGGATAATGGGTTGGCTCCGTGTGTTTGGTACAGAGCCATAGTTTCTTCGTTTATCTTTTGACGGTCACCTTTGTGTTTGGTTTGTATCCGCTTGAGTTCTGGCTGAAGCACTTGTATCCGCATCATGGAGCGGGTGCCTTTAAGGGTCAGCGGGGTAAGTACCAGCATGATTAGCAATGTCAAAAGGGCAATCGATATCGCATAGCTGCCCGAAAAGTCGTACAACCAGGCAAGCACTCGGGCAATCACATTGAACATTGGGCCTCCGCTTCGTGTGCAAGGGTTGGCACTGGGTCATACCCCTGACCACCCCATGGATGGCAACGTATGATGCGGCGCACAGCAAAAAAAGTGCCGCGTAAGCCACCGTGGGTCTCTATGGCGTCGATTGCGTATTGAGAACAAGTCGGATCAAATCGGCACACAGGGGCCCGACGACTGGAAAGCGCCCGGTAGAACCGGATCCCACCTAAGAGCCCTTTCCCTAACAAACTCATGTTAGTTCTCGGGATTTCTTCATTAATTCAATAATTTCGTCGTGTACCTGTGGATAAGTCACTGAAACCGCAGGAACACGGGCTCCAATAAGGTAGCGACCTTTGGGAACGGTGGTACCTCTCTCACGCAAAACTGCCTGAATTTGACGCCTCAGGCGATTTCTTTGGACTGCAGTCCCTCGAGCGCGACCGATGGCATAGGCCACGCGCGGGTGGTCGAGTGTTACGTCGGGGGAAAACATCATCCACAAAATGCGGCCAGTTACCCGTTTTGCTCGGTTTAGTATCGCAAAATCGCTTCGCTGGCTACAACTCTCAATCAAGCGCTCAGCCGCTGGCGGCCCCTGGCCCGACGCGACTTGATGATGACACGGCCAGCCTTGCTTGACATGCGATGACGAAAGCCGTGACGACGGGCCCTGCGACGAGTATTTGGTTGAAAAGTACGTTTCATGGTGTCGGCCTCCAATTTGGCCGTGGGTACGCCTGTCGCTGAGGAAGACGAAAGGGGGAGGAAGCTAGACGGCAACGTTATGAGCGGCTGCGAATACGTCTAGAGTCCAGGATTTCCTTTCACAAGAACAACGATTTGGACGACGGAATAGGAATTTTAGATAAGTCTTGCCTGGCGAGTCTTTTGACTACACCCGAACAGCATCAGCCTAGAGGGAATTACGTTGAAATAGAAACTTCATTCTCACTACAGGGTGGCGCGTTGAAAGAGAAACTTCATTCTCTAATAACCTTGAAGCTTGCACCGCGACCAAATTCTCGCGCGCAACGTGCTAATTCAAACCCTATTTGGAATGATTTAACGCTTAGAGTAGTATTTTACCTATTCTTCGCCACGGAGTGCTAGGTTCCACAACCCACGAACGAGTGGATCCTAGGGTTTTACACAGCAGCCACAGGTTTTCCACACGGCTTGATTTGTGAGGCCTTGTGGCTGACGAAATAGTAAGTAATCCAGACCAAAATGACGCTACTGGTCTTGACGCGTTGGATTCCGATTCAACCTGGACAACCTGCAAGAGTTTGCTTCGGAGCCAAGTGTCAGAAGCTGTCTGGTTGACCTCATTTCGCGACCTCCATATCGTGGCAATGTCACCTGAGAGAGTCGTGCTCGTAGCACCTAGCGGTGTGATTCGTGATCGTGTGTTGAACCGCTACTTACCCATGGTTCAAGCGGCGTTAGCCGACGCTGGTTGTGAAGCAGACGTAATTGACATTGAGGTGCAACCAGAGCTCCATACCTCAGTGGGTGTGGCCGAATCACCACATATCCGAGAAGATCCTCCTTCAGCGCCTGACCTGAGAGATCGGCTTGACAGCTCAGGGCAACCCGAAGCCCCAAGAAGCACCGGTAGAAGCGATTCGTATACCGACACGATTCAACCGTTGTACACCTTTGATTCGTTTGTGACAGGCACGAGCAATCGTTTCGCTCATGCGGCAGCGTTGGCCGTCGCCGAAACTCCGGGCCGCAGTTATAACCCTCTTTTCATTCATGGAAGCGCAGGACTGGGCAAGACACATTTACTTCAGGCCATCGTTCATTACATCCGAAGCACTTACCCCAACTACACCGCTCGGTATGTGTCGACTGAAACATTTCTCAATGAGTTCGTCGAAGCGATTCGAACCTCAACAACCAACACTTTCAAACGGCGCTACCGCGACATCGACGTGTTGTTGATCGACGACATTCAGTTCATGGAAGGTAAAGAAGGTCTCCAAGAAGAGTTTTTCCATACGTTCAACTCTCTTCATGGAGCCGGACGCCAAGTCATTTTGTCTTCCGATCGCCCACCAAGAAACATTGCGACATTAGAGGACAGGCTGCGTAGCAGATTTGAATGGGGTCTCATAACAGACATCCAACCGCCTGATGTCGAAACCAGGCTCGCTATCCTGCGAAAGAAAACTGAAGTTGCGCGTAGCGGCGTTCCTGACGAAGTATTGGAATTCATCGCTGAACTCATCACCAACAACATTCGTGAACTTGAAGGTGCACTAATCCGAGTCAGTGCCTATGCGTCGTTGACAGATGAACCAATAACCGTTGAATTAGCCGAACGAGTATTGAGAGACATTATTCACAGTAACCAGTCACGCCCCATTACTTCGGAAGTCATTATCAACGCAACCTCGGAAATGTTCGGTTATGACATTGATGAACTAAAAGGAAAGCGCCGCCATCGGAGTCTGGTGCAAGCACGTCAAATAAGCATGTATGTCGTCCGAGAATTAACTGATCTGAGTTATCCCGCCATTGCCAGGGAATTTGGAGGACGCGACCACACAACAGTGATGCACGCGGTCGAAAAAGTAGGAAATCAAATGGCTGAACGCCGCCAGGTGTATGACCAAGTAAGTGCTTTGATCTCCGACATTAAGTCTCAATAAGACGTGGATAAGGTTCTGGACAGCATTGTGGAGACCCCGTGGACAATTTCGACTTATCCACACAAATCGAAAGTTTTCTTTAACCGGCAGGGTTCCCTGTGGGCAGCGGTGGACAGTAGTGTCGATAAAGAAACAATGACTGACCAGCGGATTCACCCTATTGTCCACAATCCACAGGACCTATTGCCACTATTAAATTTTAAAACCCATCTAAAGAGAGGAAGTTCGACGTGAAGTTCCGATGTGAACGTGATGCACTCGTCGAGCAATTAGGGACGGCGAGCCGAGCTGTGAGTAGTCGCGGTGGTGCTCTACCCGTACTTACAGGTATCCACCTCAACGCTCGCGACGATCTCTTAACCATTACAGGAAGCGATCTAGAAATCACAGTGAGGGCGTCAGTTTCTGTGGCTGTCACTGAACCAGGTGAGGCCGTGCTTCCCTCGCGTATCGCAGTCGATATTGTGCGATCTCTTGATTCAGGTGCGGTGGAGGTTGAAGTTTCTGGAGAAGAGGCGAAGATTGTTGGAGGACGGTCACAGTTTTCTGTGCGGACACTCCCAGTAGATGATTTTCCTGTGCTTGCAGATCCGAGTGGGGACGAAGTGACAGTCGCTACTGCTGATCTTGCGGCTGGTCTGAAACAGGTTGTCAGAGCTGCAAGTGGTGATGATGCCCGTCCAATTTTGACTGGCGTGTTGATGTCAGCTGAAGATGGAGGTCTTCGGTTGGTGGCCACAGACTCTTATCGTCTCGCTGTTCGCGACCTTCCCGATGCGACTGTGCTTAGTGATGGCCAAAAAGTGCTTGTGCCTTCGCGAGCTCTTGATGAACTAAGTCGAGTGTTGGGTGAATCGGAAGAAGTGAGGGTTCGTTTAGGTGACCGGGAAGTCACCTTTGATGTGTCGGTCGATGATGGAGAAGTTCAGGTGACGACACGACTGATAGAGGGAGAGTTCCCTAATTACCGACAACTCATTCCTAGTAGCTACCCCAACCAACTCACTATTGGCAGAGAACCATTGTTAGAAGCAGTTCGGCGAGTGAAACTTATGGCGAGAGATACCACCCCTTTGAGAATCACCCAAAAGGCAAACTGTGTGGAGTTGATGGCTGTGACACAAGATGTA
>Ga0315333_10000264_pt1 | contig 16273 bp, 22 predicted proteins | sample M120034915metaG_FD_204521 | JGI IMG/M metagenome (GOLD analysis project Ga0315333, IMG submission 204521) | Ammonia-oxidizing marine archaeal communities from Monterey Bay, California, United States - M1 200m 34915 | ecosystem: Environmental > Aquatic > Marine > Intertidal zone | place: USA...
CCTAGAGCTTCCTGGCTATGACCTTGCAAAAGGCAACCGGCTTCGAGGGCATGGTTTTGAGATAACTGATGAGCTAAGGAAGCGCGTTAAGGACGAAGCGTTTGAGCTATTCCAAGAGCAGGAGAAGATCAAGCGCGGGATGATGCAGGTTATTGAGGACGACAAGGTCCTCATTCAGGCTTTTGAGACCGCCAACAAGTCCACGATTGTCCACGAACTTGGGCACCTGTTCCGCCGAAACCTGGCAGACCAAGACCAAGTTGTCGTTAAGGACTGGCTTGCCTCTGAGGCCAAGAGACTAAGGGCGCTCTCTACAGAGGAGTTTCCCAAGCACCTGGCCCACCTGTTGGATGCAGACGGGAAGGTCGGACAGGTTGTTACTAAGGGCGGCGAGTTCACAACTCTTGGCGAGGAGTTGTTTGCTAGGGGCTTTGAGACCTACCTGGCTACAGGCAAGGCCCCGAAGGGTGCGTCATCTGCCCTTAAGCAGGCGTTTGTAAAGCTTAAGGAATGGATTGAAGCTGCTTACCAGCATGTGATTGCTCGTAATGACGTTCAGGTTAATGACGAAGTAAAGGCTCTTCTAGACCGCTACTTCCTAGTGAAGGAGAAGCGGTTCAGGAAGCGAGAGCTTTGGGAGATTGAGAAGAGCGAGATCATCAGCGGCTCTGTTGCTTCAGTAGACGAGTGGGAGGCTGCCGTTAAGGCGCAGATTGAGGCAGGGAACGGGAAGAAGATTCCACTGGAAGTCCTTATGAGCTTCCCAGTGGAGTTCCTTGAGCGCGTTAAGGGGTCCATAAGCGATGCGATACCAGACACGAAGAAGTCGCTTACGAGGCTAAGGGCGGCAGAGGGGTCGCTTACCAAGCTTGAGGCCAAGCTTGCAAAGGCAGGCGACGATCAGCTTGGGGCGGCTGCTATACAGCTTCAGATTGACCACACGCAGGCCAAGATTATGTCTGCGAGTAAATCAGCAGAGCGCGCAGCAAAGAAGGCTGGCTTCAGCGAGAAGCAGTTTGCGGCCATGCAGCGCAAGATAGGTAGACCGAAGAAGAAGGCCAAAGAGAAGGAGTTCGCCATCCCGAAGGGAAGCAGGGAGAGGCGCACCCTTGAGGCCATGCGAGAGCTTTACAAGAACCAGATGGCTACCGTTGTTAAGGAGCTTCAGGAAGAGGCGACGATTGTAAGAACTCTTGCTGACGACAATAAGAAGGTCCTTATCTCGACCATTGCTCCAGCGGCGAAGCTCTCTGATGCTCAGAAAGAGAAGCTTCAGTATCTTGCGGAGATGCTTGGAAAGGATGCCCCAGAGACAAACATCCCGAACCTTCCGAGAAGCAGGATTAACCAGCTAATAAAAGACGCTGGCGACCCGACCCTTGTTCGGACGTACCAGAGTTCTATGGCTAAGGCGGCGAAGCTTCCGCCGAAAGAGAGGGCTGCGGCAGAGGCACTTGCTGACGCGATGCTTTACGAGAACCTTGAGAACATCCGAGTAAAGGCTGAAAGCTCCGTTGCGATGACGCCACTAGAGGAGGCCGTTGCCGCCTTAACCGGAGAGGAGATGAAGGGCATAAAGGGGTCGTTTGGGAAGGGGATGCCTGGTGCTCCGCTCACAAAGGCTGAGCTTGCCAAGGCGCTTGAGAACTTCGACTCCGAGATGGACGAACTGATAGAGGGCCTGGAAGAGCTTAGCTTCGACCTTCGACACCCAGACGAAATTAGGGAGTCCCTTGAGACCTCGATCACATCGAGCATAAACAACCTGGCTGCCGCCGCCTTTGACTGGAAGGGAAGGCTTGAGGGGTTTGCAGACGCTGAGGCTGCAAGGATGCTCAAGGACATGACAGAGGCCCAGAAGTCTCGCGTCTACAAGATGATTAACAACCCGGAGCTTCACTTCCTAACCAAGGGAAGAGAGGCTGCGAAGGTGTCCGTTACCTCCAGGCTGGCTGAGGTGAGCAGTAAGATTGAGTCACTGGAATCAGCAGACAAGCCAGTGCCAGACAGCCTCCTCAAGACGAGGGCAAAGCTTGAGCGACAGGCTGAGATAATTGGCGACGGCACTGACTTCGACAAGGTCATTCAGGGCGCTCGCGTAATTAAGAGGTTTTACGACGAGTTCCTTAGGGAACTAAAGGCCAACGGGATTCTGGATGAGGGGTTCAATGAAGAGCTTTTCTTCAGGCGCACAGAGGTGGGGAACTACGTTCCGCATGTCTTGTCCTGGGTTGCCAGGAGAAAGCTTGATGCCCTAGTTGGAAAGGGGCTCCTCCCGTCCTCTGCCAGGGCCGACTTCACCAAGTTCAGAAAGATAAAGGGGACCATTGCTGAGATCAACATCGCCAGGAGACTTGAGCTTGCTGGTGAGGTTGTAAGGCACCAGGCAATTAAGGGTGCGTTTGGTCCTGAAGCAGAGAAGGCAGCCAGTGAGTCTATTAGCTCGCTATCCAGAGTCTTTGACGAGAGCGATTTGCTTCCCTCTTGGGATGATGCAGTTGAGGGCGCGAGGCTTGAGGCTGGTCTTGACGATATGTACGAGTTCTTTGAGACCAACCCGTTGGTTCTTATGGAGCGATACAGTCGCATAGCTAGCAAGAAGATTGCCGACGCAGTCTTCATCCAAGACATCCTCGACCTGTTCCCGAGAGGTCGTCAGTTTGCGCGGATATACAAGAACCCAGAAGAGGCTTCTATTGCCGCAGCAAGAGAGGGCTTTGTCAGGCTTGCGACTGTTGACCATCTTCAGTCTGTGATGATGTCGAAGTTGCCTCAGGGGCTTCGCAAGTTTGAAGACTTCATTAAGCAGAGACTGGCTGACGGAACCCCGACAGAGGAAATCCTAGTCCACTTAGAGTCCAACGGTGTCACGGTAGACGCTGACATAGTAGTTGCGTTTGCAACTAATGACGTTTACGTACCCGTATCTGTTGCCGAGTACCTGAACTGGATGAATGGCTCAGAGGCCAAGTGGGCCAAGGACAACCTTTCACTCACGATATGGGACGGCATCCATAGCTGGATGAAGGGGCAGGCTACGATTATTGCCTTTGCTCACGTTGGCAGGAACTGGATTGGAAACGTTGTTTCTGCGAGCCAGGAGCTTGGATGGGCCGCTGTAAATCCGGTTAACCAGTTCACTGCGATGCGTATCTGGGGCTCTTGGGGAGATGACGCGCTTGACTCAGTCGTGAAGATTGGCAGTCACGAGTACACCGTTAAGGAATGGCGGAAGATATTCCTAGAGAACGGCTTCTACGACACACCACTCTCCTCTGACTTCCTGCAAGAGACCATGGGCCTTCCCTCTCTTGGCGAGATAGAGACAGGGCGAAGCGTGCTTGCCAACATTGGGGCAACCATCGCAGGAGCAGGGGCAGGCGCTCTTGCTGGCTCAATGATTGGGTTGGCTCCCGCTGGTGCCTTTGCTGGAGTTGCCGGGTCCTTGCTTCTTGGGAGGCGATGGAAGGGGACTCAGGCTGTTCGCGGTGGAACCGTCATGGAGCGTGTGGTTGGGAAGACCATGCGAGAGATTGACGAGAACCCGAAGGCAGCCATAGCTGCTGGCGGCGCAAGGCTTAGCGGTACTGCCGCAGGCGGACTTATTGGGACGGCGTTTGCTGGTCCTGTCGGTGGGGCGATTGGTGCCTACCTCTTTGGCGCGTCCATGCCTGATTACCTCAGGATGATGGGCGGCATCAACCAGTCGGTCGAGGCCCAGGCAAGGCTTTCTATGGCGGTTGCTTCGCTTAAGAAGGGAAGGTCGATTGATGAGTCCCTTGTCTCTGTCAACAAGGCGCTTCGTGACTACTCAGACCTGACGCCAATAGAGAAGGGTGTGCTTAGGCGCATGTTCTTCTTCTACACCTGGGAGGCTGGCAACTTTAAGTTCCAGCTTAACTGGATGAAGAAGCACCCTGTCGCTGCAAAACAAACAGCGGCGTTTTTTAACGGCCTATACAAGTTCCAGTTCGACGAGGAAGACATTGCGTCTGTTCCAGAGGGCTGGCGTTACAGGGTCCTTCTTCGGACTGGCGCTGGCAAGATCATGGCTATATCTGGGCTTCCTATGGAGCCAATGCTGGATATCCTCACGAGAGGAAAGAGATCCAACAACCCAAGGGGTATAGCTACCCGCATCCATCCAATACCGCTAACGCTGATGGAGTGGCTCGTCGGCGGAGGCCACAGCGTTTACTACAACAAGGGGTGGGAAGAGCTAAACAACGTAAGGAATATGAAGAACGGGCCGCCTGGACTAAAAGACCTCATTGGCTATCCAGAGGAGGGCGAAGAGACCTGGGTTCCTGTTTACAAGGACGGCGTAAGGGTGGGAACAAGGGCAGACTACCGTGCTGAAAACGCAACCCTCTTCTATCTAATGCAGCGATTCCCTGGCTGGCGGATTATCAACCAGTACATGACCTTGGCGGCGGATACGTTTAACAGCTACGCGATGGATACGGCTGGCGGTCCAGAGGAAATGGAAGAGCTTCGCGCAAGATGGTGGGAGCGGGCTCTTATGTTTAGCCTTGGCTATCGCGTGAGCAATATCGACTTCGACCAGCAGAAGAGCCTTATGGCTTGGCGTATGCAGGAGGAGCTTATGCACGAGCTTAAGATGCGTAAGCCGAGGGCGGTGCGTCAGATTAAAAAGCTAAACACAGCGACTGGCTGGACAGAACCAAGGCCAAATCCAAGGCAGGTTTCTCAGCAACCAATAGACCCGACTCTTGTGGGTCCATTTGTAGAGTGATAGTTTCTAGCTAAATAACCCCACAGACCCACCGGCTGGATCATCGCAGCAGCAGGATAAGGGGCAGGAGGCGCGATGTCTTATAGCTCGAAGCCCATTTGGATCCCTATAGATAAGCAGGCAGAGGAAATTGCCACCACAGCCTCTGGCACGATGACGGCTGTTCAGTCGGCTGGAGTGAACATCCCCCGTGGGATTTGTGTTGGTTACCACATACGGGTGTCTGCTGCTAACGGAGCCCTTGGCGCTCTTCCGGTAGACCTGTACGACGCGCAGACTGGCGGCGACCTGCTCTACAGAACAACAGTTGACCTAACGGCAGAGACTGAGGACGTTGCCCAGTTGGACAAGCCCATACCGTTCTTTGAAACCCCGTACTTCCAGATCGGTAACGTTGGGGCGACGGGAGGGCCACTCACCTTCACAGTTCGTTATATGTTTAAGGCCCTTGCGTAATGGCAACAACACTAATTCCAAGCAGCACGAACGTAACCACAGTCTGGCCCAAGCAGCCTGCCAGTGGCACCATAGCGTCGTCTGACATTGGCACTGTGGATGTGCTTTGGAAGTCCGGTGGGCCCACTAGCGGAACTGGAGCGTGGGGCGCGACTGCAAACCCAACAACCGACTTCATAACAATTCGATATGACACGGCGACCGGGTCATCGGGCTTTGTGAAGATAGAGGCTTCTGGCGACACCCAGGATTTCAACCTGATGTCGGTCGAGGGCGACAACCTCGACACGCCCGCGACTTTCCACGCAATCACAAACGACTCCGACCACCTCTACATAGCGTGGACGGGGGTTACGTCGGGCTCCTATAAACAGATAGAGATTGGCCTGAGGCCCATCTATCGGACGGGGTCGCTGGCGTCGATGTCGCTTGAGTTTTTTGACCACGAGGGGAACTCCCTTGGGTCGCTCGCTGCCAGCGCGACGGTTGCAGACGCCCTCCAGGGGGCGGTCGAGGCTCCTGGGAACGTTGTTGGCTTGTGGTCTGCAAAGAACATCGCCAACGGGGCGCTCTCAAGCGGCGACACGAGCCTTCGGAACATTTACGCATCCGCACCCTACGCAGACGACCTGAAGGCGTACAGCAACGGGAGTTCGGCTGGAACGGGCCGTGCCTCGTACACGCCAACGGTCCAGGCAACTGCGTTCTCTGCTGGCACCATTTCCAAAGAGGTCTATGTAGACATCCCCGCATCTGCGGCGAAGATAACCTGGCCGAATACGGCTTGGTCGTCTCCCGGAGATACGTCTCTTCTCGACTCGCTTGGGACGAACGACAACGGCGGGATTGCGACGGACATGGCAGCCTTCTTCATGGTTGTGAAGAATGACAAGTGGTCAGCCGCTAACAACCACGTTACCGCCTGGAACGAGATGTACACAGCGGGCGGTCCCAACATCGGGGTCTACACCTCCAACGGCAACAAGTACGAGGTTCGCACTGAGTTGAAGGACACGACGACCAATCGCGGCTACGCTCGCGTTGGTTTTGAGGTGAACGGAAACCAGAGGTCCAGCGGCACCTATGTTGGCGTAAATACGTACTTCACCATTGCCTCAATGCAGTACGCGCCAGGAAGCACCTACTTCAACATTTGGGTGTCTGAGGTTGGGCAGCCGTTTGGAAGCATCTGGAATATGTCGCCACAGTGGGACATGAACACCGTTGTTCCAAGCAACATGAAAAGCTGGGGCATCTGGAGTTACGGAAACGGTGGCAACTCTGTTAGCGCAACGAGGCTCAGCGTTTGCGCTGTGGCTGGTTGGAGCGTTGGCTGGGACGAGGCGGCGACCAACCACTTCGCTACCATGCACGCCCAGGTAACGTAACAGTGGGTCTTGAGCACCTTGGAGATGCCGGCATAGGCATCGTTGCAGCGGTCCTTATTATCCGTGAGGTAATGGGATACCTGAAAGCTCGCGAGCAAACTTCCGCGATTACAGCAGACGACGGCGACTGCGACGAGGCCATTGGAAAGCTCAACAAGATCGACGACAAGGTTGACGACATACAGTCTGGCGTTGCTGACCTTCGCGGAGCTACCGTCCAGATGAGCGCCATCCTGTCCAAGACAGACCCTGACGGGCTTCCCCTCTGCTATTCACCGAGAAGCCTTACGACTAGCCTTACTGCCCTTTCTAGCTCTGTAGAGAAGCTAGGCGATAAGATTGACCGAGGCTCCTAGTGGACCTCTTCTTCCAGTCTTGGCCTGTCGTTACTTCAGCCATAGCTGGCGTTGTGGCTGGCAGTCTCTGGGCAGCGAAGGTCTACTTCATGCTTCAGACGATTCTCTCTAAGCTCGACACGGTAGAGAAGAACATCTCTACGCACAGGCACGATGACGGCGGCTCTGTGCTTATCCCTGCGAGGTAGTTGTGCCCAAGTTCAGCCAGAGAAGCAAAGATAGGCTTAACACTTGCCATAGTGACCTTGTGAAGGTGTTCACGGAAGTAGTGAAGTATTACGACTGCACCGTTATTGAGGGACAGAGATCGCCAGAGCGGCAGGCTGAGCTTGTAAGGCAGGGCAAGAGCAAGACGCTTAAGTCAAAGCACTTAGTCACTCCGCTGTCTTTTGCTGTAGACGTTGTCCCTTATCCAATCGAGTGGAACCGAAGGGGCCAGCAGAGGATGCGACACTTCGCTGGCTTTGTGTTTGGCATTGCTTCACAGATGGGCGTCAACCTCAAATGGGGGGGAGATTGGGATGGGGATGTTTGGACTAAGCGGGATGGTCTCGCGGACCAGTCATTTATGGATCTTCCCCACTACGAGTTGAAACAATGACTTCAAGAGCACACAGGAGCCTTACCTCTGCCGGTATTCTGGGCGTAGTGATAGCTGTTCTCGGCTATCACATGATCTCTGATACTCCAGAGCCTGCACCCGTGGTAGATGATGACGACAGCGCGGATGACGACGACGACAGTGCGCCGTTTTCCAACCTTCCTCCAATACCAAAGGACAAGCCATGACCCTTCCAGAAATGAATCCCAAGCTAAAGAGCCGTAAGCTTATTTTGTCCCTGCTTGCGGCAGTGGCTCCAATTATCTGCTCATACCTTAGTGACGACGTAAGTCTTCACGATGCGATGAAGCTCTCTGTTACCGCAGTCATTGGCTATTGCGTGTCTCAGGGCTGGGTAGATGCGAGCGCAGTAAAGGAAAAGACCGACTCTGATGAGTAGCAGTAGCAAACGACTCGCCCGCAAGAAGCAGGCGGCAGAGGTTCTAGAGGCTCACACCGGGCCCGTCATGGAGATGCTTGCATCTGTTGTTGGCGAATTGTCTGAAGAGTGCGAGGGCCTATCTACCTTTGAGGCAGACCTGCAATACGCAGGAGAGCTTAGCTACAGGCTAGACAAGGCGATTCAGTTGGGCGACCCGATAGCTGAGGCGCTCGACGGAATCATTACTTTCTTTGTTGCCTTGGCTGCCATTGGAATCTGGCGAGCGGTTGCGCGTAAGGACAAGCTTAGGGGGGCTAAGCTAGACAGGCTTAAGAGTAGGCTTGTTGAGCGGGGACCGAAGATGGCTCCTGCTGTGCGTAAGAGAATTCAGCGTAGAATATCTCGACTAGAGAGAGCGGCTTCTGCATAGCTAAATGCTAGTGTTTCAGATGGAGTAGTTAGATGGCCCATACCCAGCAACTAGTTAACCCTGTTGGCAATGTTCTAATAAAGTTCTCGCAGGCATACCCAGGAAAGGGAGTCCCGCTTACTGTTTCTGAGGTAGACATTACGAGCACCCTTACGCACCTTGTTGCTGTGGAGATAGACAACAGGGGTAACGGGGCTCACGACGCTTACCTTCGGTTGTGGACTGCTAATCCAGCCACGATAGCAACGCTTACCAACCTAGATTTTATCTTCAAGGCCCCAATGGGCACGAAACTTCAGTACACAATTAACCCGAAGGTGCCGTTGCAAGGGTCAGTCCTGTATGGCGTGATAACCACGGAAGCTGACCTGGGTATTGCTGTGCCAGATGCGCCAGTAAACACAGTAACAGCGAACATAATGGCATGTACGTAGGAGTAGAAGCGTGGCAACTACATCTTCACCACAAACAACAGACCTACAAACATATATTCTTAGGGCAGAAGACCTTGACCATAACGGTGAGGTAGATGTCCTTGGAACACCGGCAGTTATCTACGCTTTTGAGATAGATAACGAATCTCTCGGGTCCTCATTCCTCGCTATGTGGAATTCTGGTTACATTGACTGGACCGCGCCAGAGGTGCTGTTCAGGGCCACAAGCACCACTCATTTTGTTATCCACGTAGACAATGACTTCACGTTTAACGAGGCCGTTTCAATTGCTCAAGCAAATATAAACACTGGAGCCGCATCGGTAGTGGATGTTGACGTAAGTATTTTCGCTAAAAGATTCCCAGGATAGTTCGCCCGCAGCTAAGCGCCCTCCCCGGCTTAAGGCTGCGTCTTGAAGAGCGTCAGCGCACCCCCTCGTCGCTGGCGCTCTTCTATTTTCTGTAATACGAGCCTCGCCTTTTGTTAGCTGGAGGTATGCCTGCTTTGGTTCTCCAGTATTGGATGCGAGCAACTGTTACATCTAAGAGGGCTGCAAGGTCTTGGTCATTCATGCGCGGGTACAGGAGGAGAGCGTCCCCTATAGCCCACCCTACTGTTGGGTAAACGTGTCCGTTCCAGCGTATCGACTGCGGCCTGCGTCCCATTATCCTGTTTTCTCCGTTGGTTGAAGGTTAAGTGCCGGTTTGAGTCCCTTCTAAGCAGGGCTCCGTTCTCCACCACCGGCAGGTATAGACCTGAATCCTTTACATAAGCGGGTAACCGCCTGCGCCCCCAGACTACGGGCCTAAGTTGGAGTGGGGCGCGTAATCAGAACAAGTCGTCAACGTCAACTTCGTCGTCGTTATCCTTGCCTTCAGACTCAGGCTCCTTCGGCGCTTCCTTCTTAACTGGTGCGCCGTTAATCACCTTGTCTACGTAGACATTCACGTAGTCCTTACCCTTGCTGTTCTTTGTCTTCTGGGTGATCTGGACTTCCCTGCCAACAAGAAGGCCACGGACAACTCCAGTCCTGCCGCTCTCTTCGTCGTACAGTTCTTCCCAACCAGGCGTTTTGCCAATCACCCGACTGATGCTGCGCTTGATGAACTTGACCGAGTAAGGACTAACAGACGAGAAGCTCTGCAACTGAGCGCCAGCAGCAGCGCCGTCTGTGACCTCAAACCACCAGCTAACGTAGAAGTCTCCCTTCTCGTCGCTGAAGACGCTGAAGTCCGTTACAGCAGCCTTGTAAGTGCCGTCCTTGATGTGGTCCATCTCACGACGACTCCCACCGGAGTCCTCGTCTGCGTCCACGCTGTCAAACATATCCTTGATTGATCCCATTACTTGTTCTCCTTGCTAAAGCTGTCCTTAAAGGCGTTACGGAGGTCCTTGAACGTCATGCCCAGAGTCTCTGGAAGCATCGCCCCCTCTTGTCCACGAGCCTTTGCCTCAATGCGCTCGCGCTTGTTCTCTACAGGCTGCGTTCTAAGCAGCCGCTTATTGTCTTCTGTCATTTCGCACCGCAGGATGAAGTCCATAGCGGAGTGAAGCGTTGCTCTTGCGCTGCGAGGAAGTGCCGTACTTACACGGTGCCGGCCAGTTGCAACGTCCCTGGAGCCAAGACGCTCCATGATTTCCTCACGCTTCTCATGCCCGATGAAGATCGTACACATGGGAAGACCGCGAAGCTGTGCGATCATGTTCGTCCACTCTCGGTCAACGGCTCGCCAGCCGCGACCCCAGTCGCCGTCAGCAACATCTACCCAACCGTTTGACTCGCATACGTGGGTAGCGCATAGGTTGTAAGCGATGTCCACGGTGTCGAGAACCACAGTCTTGTAGTTGTGCTTCTCTTCCTTAAGCGCCCCGATTACAAGCTTCATGTCCTGCCAGCTACTGACAGGAACAGACGCTGCGAGCATGGCTGAAGTACCAGGCTCGGTTGAGATGAAAACAGGGCTCGGAAACTGGTTGCCAAGCGTCGTCTTTCCAACGCCAGGTTCCCCGTAAAAGTGCCATGAGTAGTCGGCCATCCTCGCGCTAGGCGGCGATGGCTTGTCAGGAAGGATTGCCATTTGTATTGCTCCTTAGTTCTCTGTGTTTTGTGTCTAGCTTTCTGAACGCATCCTCGCCCACGGCTCCAACGCAAAGGTCGAAGTATGGGCAGCGTCCCCGGCTCAGACAGCTACCTGTGTTTTGAATTGCTGGCAGTTGTTCGTTCTTGATTTGAAGCATCCGTGAGTGAATGGCCCATGCCTGTCTTTGCCATCGCTCAAGGTGCTCGTCTGTTCTCGTTACGATTGTTTGAAAGAAGTAATGCTCTGGTCTTTCTACGTAGTCGGCCCTCACTCTCTCTGCGAACTCGCCTACGGTTTCTCCCTTTCGTTGTCTGATGGTTGGCTTCTTTACGATTCGATAGTCCGTCTTCCTAATTGGTGACTTGAACTTGACGCTGCCTGCCCAGTTGTATGTGCTGACCTGAAAGTCAATCTCAAGCCTCTCCATGTAGTCGCGGTTGACCATTGAGGCTGTCTTCCACTCACCAAGGATCACCTCTCCTGGGTAGTCTGGATGGTCACCATCCCAGACACCGTCGAAGACTCCGCTGAGCCTGTGTCGCTTGCTGGCGTTGCCTGTGTCTGGGTGCCTAAGGGCTACCTCAAACTGGACCTCATGCTGCTTGGGCCAGTTGGTCCAGTGCCTTAGCGCACCCTCAACCATCGCAGTAACGATGGCCTCCCTTATCCTTACGGCGTCTTCCTCAAACCTGTCCCAGACCGGCTCTCCACCACGAAGAACCTCAAGCGCAGCATCGACAGAGCCAGCTTCTATCCCTGCATGGAAGGCGCTTCCCATGCTTAGTGCAGGGTGCTCTTCAAACGGAGTGAGCCGCTTGTTGTATCGGAGGTCGTGACGATGTTCGCACCTACTAAACGTCGTCAGTTCTGATTGGGTGATTAGCTCTTGCATTTCTATGCACCGTTTCTGTGAATGATGGGATTCCTCTTGCCTTGCGCACCTTTGATACGTTCTGTCTGCTGCATCCAATTCGCTCTGCCATGATCGTGTCTGGCACCAGGCCAAGGTCGGCCCACTCTGGCCCCAGAACCTCTGGCTTTGGGCGAGCATGTCCTCGCTTTCTTATCGCCGTGTGCTCTCTAATTCTCCTAGTTATTGTTGTCCTTGAGACGCCAGCCATTGTCGCAAGAGTCTCAAGATTTACTCCCTCTTTGTATAAAGCTACGAACTCTGTGATATCCACGGTCAATCCTTTCCTTGGAGCCCCCCACGGCACCGCTGACAATATCAGCGATGGCGCAGGGGGTCAACCTCCAAAAGTTATGCCGCGATCTCTCGCAGAATGTCGGTGCCTCGCTGGATGAAATCGTTTCCAGTGCCCAGGAGCAGCGATTCAAACCGCTTGTCCTGAGAGCCGCGAGTGGTGCGGTGGAACGATGCGTATTCAGTGAGTGCGTTGTATGCAGCCCACGCGGTTCCGCCAACTCCAGGCATTGTGTTCCCAGTGCCGTCAAGGAAGAGTCCGGTCAGGTCACGGCGTCGGTTATCAACCCTGGTCCTGGCTCGCTTGCTGATTTCTTCACCGTCATCCGTTGCCGGCTCAGGAACAAGGGCGATGCAGAAATCAACCCACCTATTCGTAGGCATGGGTGTGTCTGCTAGTTGGCGCATGAACTCGGCGCTGTCATCGAAGGCTTCCTTAGCGAGACCCAACACCTTCTGGGCCTCCTTAATGTTCTCCATAGCGTTGCGAGTGTGACGGACACTCACGCCAGTCTTCTCGCCACGCACAAGGGCAGCCCTCGCTGTGTTAGCGCAGACCACACGAACGTCAGTCCACAGGCAACGCAGGGAGGTCTTCCCGTCGAAGCCGTTGTAAAGGAACAGGTAGTGATCAACGTGGTCGTTAGGAACGATCTCAGAGCTACCCACCTTGCCCAACATCCACACCCTGCGACCCCCGCTAAGCGAGCCAGCCGTGTGGTAGCGCATGAGGCTTTCATCGACCAGCGAGTCCATGAACCCGAAAGCGTCGAGGTTCTGGATTGGCGTGTAGTTCTTTCCGACTACGCCAAGCACCTTGTCGTCCGTGTCTCGGACGATTGCCGAGTGTGCTTCTACCGGAACTGCTCCACTGGATTCGTTAAACGCAAACAGTTGGCGCTTGCTCACTGTCCAGTCAAGGCCAGCCTGGATGATTGCATCCTCTGAGGTTAGTGGTTCGTCTCCGACATAGGTGCCGAGTCCGTGCCATGGCGTAGCTCCTGCGTACATCATTGTTTCAACTTCGTGTGACATGCTTGCTCCTTAGTTAGCGGTTGGTTGGTTGTTGTCTTGCTCATCCGTCACCCCGACAGACGAGCCATTATCAAACGAGGGCGGGTCAGAAACTGTCCTGGCTTGTGTGCCATCGCCAGACGGAGGCTCCCCAAAGGCTGGAGTCGATGGACCTATTGTTGCTATTGCGGGGACAGCGCCTTGGCTGCCAAGTACGCCTGCCGTGTGAAGGGCGCTGATTAACATTTGAATCGCAGCAACCACATCGCCAGCATTAGAGGAACTCTTCTCCGCACGCCTGCTTAGGATGTCTAGAACCTCCCTAACACCGTTAGAGTCTGAGCACATTTCAGCGATGTCTGCGGTAAGCGGGTGGTCTGCGAATACGTCTGCGAGGTCACTGAAACGCTCAATCGCCTCCACTATCTCGTCCGGCTCTTCGTATCCATTCTCCGCAAGACGCGCTCCAACGCTTGCGTGTTGGATGATGTCGCACGCTTCGGAGTACCCTTCGCTTTCAAGCTCTCCCCACTGCTCTATCGCGTAGGTGTTTTCTTCGACCTCCTGATAGGCCCTGCTCACGGCGCTCTTTGCTTCATCAAGATAGGACTCAGCCTCCCTTATGTTTGTCTCACAGTCGCTAAGTTCTGATTCAATACGACTACTCATGTTTCCTCCGTGTCTCGTTGTTCAGTGCCGACCAGGGATTGGCCGACACAATCAATAGTATCATCGCCGTTCACCGGATGTCAACCGAAATCGACACCCTTTAATTGCGCTGCATGATGTCCGTGTATCCGCTGTCTATGCGCCCGCCCAGGTGCCCGTCATCAAGCAGTGGCGCACCAATAACTCTCTCAGAGTTTCCAGCGATAACCTTCATGTGTGAGATCAGGTGATCTCGCGAGCCTGGAATGGCTGAAGGTGGCACCCCATTCGCCACAGACAGCATCGTCTGCGCGTCTTTTTCGTTTGGTGAGAGAGTGAGCATGGTTCCCATGGCAACCGTTGTAACGGCAGCAAGAGAGTCCATCCCCCCGCGCCTACGCATTGTCTTCGTTATCTCAAAGGGCCACTCCTTTGGGGTGTCGCCAAGCTCAAGAATCTCTGTGTCAACTGAGCCATCCAGGGCCCACATGAGATAAGCAAAGGGAACAAGAAGGTCGCCTTCGTTAAAGCGAGCAGCGTCCTTCTCCCAAAAATCGTCCTGTGTATAGGCAAGCGTGGCTAGTTCAGTTTCATTTACTCTTTTCATTTGAATCTCCAGTCAGTGGTGTTTCTATAATTCTCAGTGGTCGTTCAACCTCCCACCCCTCAAGCTCGACTCGATTTCTAAGAAGCTCTATGGCCTCTCCAAGGCTATGCGACACGACGACTCCGCCATCGTGGGTTCCAAAGGTGTACGTTCCCCCCGGCTTGCGAACTAGGAACGAAATCTTGTAACGAGACAGGGCCATCACTCCTCGCCCCTCTTTGCGACGATGGTTACAAGCCTTGTCTCTGGGTCATCTCCCGCCACCTCAAGCGCCTCTTCAATGGCGTCTCTAAACGTGGCACCAGCAGTCAGCAGAACCTCGACTTCGTATATTGCGCCGCTGTTTGTGGCGACGGTTACGTTCCAAAAAAGACCGCCATCTTTTACGTACTCGTGGTTTGCTGTAGCGCACGTTTCGCACCAGAACTGACCGCCGTCTCCAGACTTCGCCTCCTTCCTCGCCATGTCTGCGCGGCGCATCAGGCTGTCCAGTTCGTTCTCGCTCATGCTTCCTCCTCTATCTCCTTGATCATCGCTGCCTTTCGAGCCTCGTTGCTCTCAACAATCCCCTCCATGTGGTGCATGAACTGAGAGCGAGAATCGTTCGACACGTTTGTCCAAAGGCCGATGTGTCCTCGGATGTCGTTCACGCTCAGCTTGTTCTCCACGCAAGCAACGGCCTGGTACATGAGCACCCTGGTTGCGAACTCTAGGTAGTTCTTCTCAGTTATCTCGCCCATGCCTATAGCAAGCGTGAGCCAGACAATCCTTTCTGTCGTTGTGTTCACCCGCACGAGGGCTTCGCCCTTGTCGTTAACCTCGTCGGTCTCCGAATAGCAGGCTGTCTCGTAGTTGTTTACTTTTCTTACGTCCCATTCAAGTGCCATGTTTGCTCCTAAGTGTTTCGGTTAGGTGTGAGCCAGGTTCACCTGTAGCCATCCGGGATTCAGCCCACCCGTCACCGCTCTGTTGTATATGCCATTTAGCCCGTGCGTGACCCACGGTGGCATGTCGTTAGTTCGCCCTGTTCTTGAAAAGCTCAGTGATCTGAGCGGTTGCGTCGGTCGCCTTAATAGCGGGGGCACTCTCCTTCTCGCTGGCCTTCTTGCTTGTCCGCCTGGTGGGCTTCGCTTTACGCGGCGCTCCCTCTCCGGGCCAGTCATCGCAGATAGCGTTGAAAGCATCACGCACAGCAAGCGCCTGGTCCTTCGTGAGCCCCTTAACGGGACGGTTCCTCTCGCCAACAGTGAACCGCACACGCGGCTCGTACTTCTCACCCTCGTCGTTCGTCCAATACGACACGATGACGCTAGGGCCCTTCGTATCAAAGCGTTTCACTTCAGTCATAGTTCCGTTGTATTCGGCCATGTTTCCTCCTATGGCGTGGGTTAGGTGTCGGTGACAGCAAGACGAGGGAAGATTCCCATCGCCGGTCAGGATGCCGCCACCGACTCAATCAGTATCTCATCCTCAATAGCGTCCTGTCAACCTCCAATCGCTAGCCCCGAAGGGGCTGGTTTCTCTTCTTCTTTTTTGGTGCGTAGCTCGTAGTACGAATCGCTTACGTCCTGCATGAACGCATAGGTAGCAAGCAGGCAGACGACCTCTCCCCAGTGGGTGCCAGGAACGGAGTCGCCGCCCATTACATCCCAATAAGCGTCGTCGTTCTCTGTGTACTTCATGGTGAGAGCGGCAGCGTGGTAGTAGATCGTCCAGTAGGAGCCATCACAAGCCTGATGGAGCATGTCTCCCTCGTCTTCGCCATCGTTCACTAGCTCAAGCACCTCGTCTGCTGTGCGCTCAACACAGGACCAGTAATCGAGGTACGTGTTCTCTTCTGTACTCATGCTTTCTCCTTCCTACTAGGCTACGTAAAGGAACAACGTTCCTACCTTCTAGGCTCCTAGGTTGATATC
>Ga0315333_10000265_pt1 | contig 16255 bp, 8 predicted proteins | sample M120034915metaG_FD_204521 | JGI IMG/M metagenome (GOLD analysis project Ga0315333, IMG submission 204521) | Ammonia-oxidizing marine archaeal communities from Monterey Bay, California, United States - M1 200m 34915 | ecosystem: Environmental > Aquatic > Marine > Intertidal zone | place: USA...
GCTTCCTGATTTGCTCTGCTCTCTACTCATAACGTAACACTTCTGCAGGCTGAATCTTGCTGGCTCTATAAGCAGGATATAGGGTAGCGACAAAACTAACTCCCAAAGCTGCGAAACAGACTAAGGCAACTTCTGAAAAATTAGTTTTAGTTTGAAGGTGAGAGATCAAGTAAATTTCCGCACCACTGAAAATAGAATTTATTAAACGCTCAACCAACAAACTCAAATCAGTAATGTAGGCTGCTAATAATAAACCCAATATAGCTCCTACGACTGTGCCAAAAATTCCTGCCACCATTCCTTGTAGCACGAATATTTTCATAACACTTGCCCGAGTTGCCCCCATAGTTCGCAAAATTGCAATATCTGCACTCTTATCTGAAACCACCATAACCAGGGTCGAAATAATATTTACAGCACCAATAATAACGATCATCAATAACATGAAACCGGTTAAGACCTTCTCCATATTTAAAGCATTAAATAAATTTGCTTGGGCTTCGTTCCACGGGACTATTGAATCGATTTCACTCTCAGCAAATACCGATTGCGCTATTTGTTGTGCTCGAAAAACATCGTTAACTTTCAACCGAAGCTGGACTTCAATGGCGAAATCATTTGCAAATAATTTTTGCGCCGGATGCAGATTTATTAAAGCAATGTTGTTGTTTCCGTAAATACCAAAATCTGCAAAGCCGACCACTTTAAATGCTTGAGTCTCATCTAAAGACCTCTGCAATAAACTGCCTAAACTTGTAATACTAATTTCTTCACTGCTGTAAATCCCTAAAGAACCCGCTAACTGAGTACCCAGAACAATGCCATTTTCTGTCTGATATAAAATTTCAAGTAGCTCCCGGTATCTCGCGGTACTATTTTCAACAACGTCTGCCTCTAATTCTGGCTCGACACCCCTCAGCCGAATAAACTGATTCTCCCCTTGATACCGTATCACTGCCTCACCCTCTACAAATGGAGCAGCCGCCAATATATCCGGCGAGCGCACGATACGAGCTACATGTCCCTCCCATTCATCGAGCATGTTCACACTCGCGACCGTAACATGGGGGACAGACTTCAGAGATTCACCACGCATCGTAGCAATCGATCCATTAATGATTGAAAGCGCAACAATCAGAATAAGGACACCAAGACTTACTCCGAGCATGGAGATTAAGGAGACAAACGAAAGGAGAAAATTGTATTTTTTCGTTAAAGAATATCGAAGGCCGATGAACACAGAGTAAGGTTTAAACATGCAGAGCAGTTTGCAGCTTGTTTTAAGAAAAGGCAACGCACAGCCTGGTTTTTCCCTAGACTCCCAAGGGTATTAAACCAGTAACTTTAAAGCTGGTCGGCGTGGCGCTGCAATAGCCGCTGTACCGTCTTAAAGCTGATCGGTATTACAGGAGTAGACACTTCATTGGAAATTACACGCAAAGACTTGCCTTGCTTTTTCAAATCCATAATTTTCCGCAAGACACGTTGTTCAGATGGGTTCTCAATTAGCCGCCCATTCTCATGAATCATGAAGCCAAATGGGCGACTACCTCCAAGATATCTTCCCTGCTTGCGTTGCCGCTGCTTAACGCTCTTGATACGTTCTGCTGATTTACGCTTTTCCAATGAAGAAAACAAAGTCGCGGTTTTTGCAAAATTAACATTGAATTCTAAATCAGTAATATCTCCGCCTAGTTCAACTACATGCAGCTGAACCTGCTTTTCTCTCAGGATACTAAATAATTTTATAGCTTCCTGGCTTGAGCTGACTATTCTCTCTAGCTTGCTACAGAGTATTACGTCTCCTGACTGCAATATTCCCATTAGCCTCTTGCCATTTTCTCGCTTTTTGAACTCAAGGCCCCAACTGCAATCTGAATCCCTCAGGGTTTCTGTCATAAACCAGCGTTTAGTTAAACAATAGGTTTGAATGGCAAGTAATTCTGGCTCTAGGATTGCTTCAAGTTGATCTTGTTCGAACGTCGCTTCGAGCTCGGATGTTCGGCAATAAGAATAAATTGTCATTATTTTGTTCACCACCTTAAAGAATCAGTGCCCTCCGCAAAATTTAAAGCGGAAATCGGGCTTAGCGATAGGAATTCCAACACCAAAAATCGTTTTTAATACATAGTTTTAGTTACGTGCCCTAAATTATTCTTGTTATGGCTATAGATCTATGTGTCTTCGTACTGACAAAGCCACGTGGACCGGCATTTTAACCACATGCTATTTTCATAATCAAGCAATCGATTTCCATTCAACCATCACTTTGAGAGGGATATTCAATCATTTCCCCATGCTATTGTTTTTATGGGAAATTCTGAGTAAAAAATCTGTCCTATAAGTTGTTATACCTGAATTGAACTGTTATATTACGACCACAGCATACCCATATTTGGGTAAGAGTTGTGCTCATCGCTCCTGCAGTTCTGACCATACAGCTAGCGATGATGAACCATTTTCTGATCCCCGCCGAATAAAGCGCTCATCTGGAAATGAGGCAAGCAGCCGATATAGGCATTATTGGTGGGCTCGAATCTTCTTAAGACTGGCTAAGACAGCTAGCGGAAAGTGCCCAGCACCGCCAAAATAACTAAATATTTACTATTCATGCCTTGAGCATGACCAAAACTTGAGTCTTTGTCTTTAGAAAAGGCTTTAATAAGAGAGAACTTAGGAATTCAAATTCGAAACCCCGGCTATAACCTAAAAAGCGTATAGCGGGGTCTGAAGCAAGATCAAAACTAACGGGCTTTATTTAATTAAAACAGCAAGTTATAGGGTAGATACGACACCTTCATAGGTACTGTTAACACTGAGTTTGCACAATCAAACATAGTCTACACTTGTTGTCATAGTCCCAAGTTTTTGGGTTGATAGTACGAATACCTCTTAATGCGCTTTGCAGAAACTTAAAGTGCTAAAAGAGCACATCACTGTCTGCGTTAGGTCGAATTTCCCTCCCAAGTTTACTCTCTGTAATTAATACGGAATGTGAACTAATCATGAAAAGAATGCTAATCAATGCGACGCAAGAAGAAGAATTGCGTGTCGCGCTCGTCGACGGGCAAAGGCTTTACGATTTAGACATCGAAAACCGCACCCGAATCCAGAAAAAAGCGAACATCTACAAAGGTAAAGTGACTCGTGTTGAGCCTAGTCTAGAGGCTGCATTTGTCGACTTTGGTGCTGAGCGACATGGATTCCTTCCTCTAAAAGAAATATCTCGGCAATACTATGCCCGAGATGTTAAGGGAAGCGGAGACCGAAGTAATATCAAAGAGCTCCTCCCAGAAGGCACTGAAGTTATAGTCCAAGTTGAAAAAGAAGAGCGCGGCAACAAAGGTGCGGCGCTGACTACCTATATCAGCCTCGCGGGACGCTACCTGGTATTAATGCCGAACAATCCTAAATCGGGAGGAATATCCCGTAGAATTGAGGGAGATGAGCGTTCTGAAACAAGAGAAGCTCTGCGCAGCCTCACTATTCCGGATGGCATGGGCCTAATTGTCCGTACCGCCGGCGTTGGCAAAGATCAAGAAGAATTACAATGGGATTTAGACTACTTGTTAGCTCTTTGGCAATCAATCATGGAAGCCTCTGAAGAAAAATCAAGCCCCTTCTTAATCTTTCAAGAAAGCAACGTAATAATCCGAATGATTCGTGATTACCTGCGCAAAGATATAGGTGAAGTGCTTTTTGACACTGAAGACTCTTACAAAGAAGCAATTTCATTTATAAATCAGGTAATGCCCCAGTACGAAAATCGTATCAAACTCTATACAGAGAAATTACCTTTGTTTAACCGCTATCAAATCGAAAGTCAGATTGAGAGCGCTTTTGAAAGAGAGGTAAAGCTCCCTTCTGGTGGATCTGTAGTAATTGACCCGACAGAAGCGCTTATTTCTATTGATATCAACTCATCACGTGCAACACGAGGTTCCGATATTGAAGAAACAGCACTAAGCACCAATCTGGAAGCTGCAGACGAAATCGCCCGTCAACTTAGGCTCCGTGATATGGGCGGCTTAGTAGTTATCGACTTCATTGACATGTTGTCGAATCGTAATCAACGTGAAGTTGAGAATCGCATGCGAGACGCTCTAGAATCTGATCGAGCCCGCGTTCAAGTTGGAAGAATTTCCCGCTTCGGTCTTTTGGAAATGTCCCGCCAACGACTACGCCCATCGCTGGGCGAAACTAGCGCCATTGTCTGCCCTCGTTGTAGTGGTCAAGGCACTATTAGGGATGTAGAGTCTCTATCCTTATCAATACTGCGAATCCTTCAAGAAGAAGCGAATAAGCAAAAGAGCCAGGAAATAAAAGCTACAGTTCCATTAGTCGTCTCGTCATATCTACTTAACGAAAAGCGTCTCGCTGTTTCCGAAATAGAACAACAAAGCAAAACTCGTATTGTTATCGTCCCTAGTCCTAAAATGGAAACACCCCACTATGAAATAACTGGACTAAATCAGCAGGCCGAGACTTATGATGTCGAAATAACTGCAGTACCCGAACCAGCCCCCAACTTAAAACCGTCAGTCGAGATGGCAGCAGTGGAAAAACCATCGGTTAGTGGCGGATCTACGCAAAGACCACCTCCCCCCAAAAAAGGTCTATTTGCCTCAATTTTGGCGGCATTATTTGGTGGAGGCGTCAAGAAAAAAGCAAAACCACAACGTCGAAATCGACAACAACAAAATCGCAATAGGAGTCGGCAAGGTAATCGAAATCAAAGAAGTCAGCAAACGCGAGGTAATCAACAGCGAAATGAACGCAGGGATAACGGCGACAACCAGAATAAACAAGGTAATCAACAACGTCGTAAACAAAATCAAAATAAAACCAATGACTCTGCACAGAAGTCCAGAAACAGCGATGAACCGCAGCGAAATAAGGATGACAGCAACGATAATCGGAATGAAAGACAAGACAGGTCTGGCAACAAGGCACAGCGTCGCCCACCAAATAAACGCTCCAAAAATACAAACCAGCGAAGACGCGGACCCCGTCCAGAGTCTCAAACCGAACCCAATGGAAACAAGAGTACCGAAAATGAAGCTACTGCTAACCAGACAATAGGTCAGACACCACAAGAAAACCAGTCTAATAAAACCGGAAACCACGACTCTAGAAGGCCAACGAGTAAAACTAGGCAGCAGCAGGCGCCAAAAATAGACCAGGCCACCACTCGACCTATTACTGAAACAGCAAATGAAAACAAAGCGACAAACCAAGAATCAACGCCGATAACAACAGAGATCAGCCAAGCTTCATCTGAGCAGAACCCTTCTAGTGGAGCTGGAAGCCCGATTGAATTTAACGCGAATGAGACATCGCCACCGATTGTTGATAGCTTTTTAACCGACACCTCAATAGCAACTCAGATGCTCTCTGCTGAGGGAGAACCTTCCACTAGCCAGAAGGATTCAGTCGGTTCAAAATCTCAAGGCAATGTTCAAAAGGATACTTCATCTCGCAGTGATGCTCCGGCAGCAAAATCACCAGCTGATACTAACAAGGCTTCCGATATAGAAGATCTTTCTTTAATTCCTACTAAAGTAGCCCAAACGGAAGATACAACATCCGAAAAAGTAGACAAAAATATCACCAGTGAAAATGCAATGTCAGGCCACTCAACTAATTCTGACGAATCCCAACAATCAACTATGATTCCGGAAACCAAATCCGAAGCCATCCAGAAAGAGGGTTCTACAACTGACGTGAATGTTGCATTAGATCCCACTGATTCGGTTCAGGTTGACGCCGGTGCAGCAAAGAAAGTAACCAAAGAACAAACTCAAGTTCCCAAGTCACCTAGTAGCGGACGCGCATCCAACGATCCTAGAGAGGTTCGTAAGCGTCAAGAACAAAACTCTAAAGAGTGACGTGAATAGAGCCCGGATCTCCGGGCTTTTTTTACTAACTACTTTTTAATCGGTAAGTAATTCTTCTAATTCCGGCAATGCCTTAAATAAATCAGCCACTAAGCCATAATCAGCAACCTGAAAAATTGGAGCTTCCTCATCTTTGTTAATAGCTGCTATAACTTTACTATCTTTCATTCCGGCTAAGTGCTGGATCGCCCCTGAAATTCCCACTGCAACATACAGATCCGGCGCTACAATTTTACCTGTTTGCCCAACCTGATAATCATTGGGTACGAAGCCTGCATCTACAGCAGCGCGAGAAGCGCCAATAGCTGCCCCAAGCTTGTCGGCTACTTTTTCTAACAAGACAAAGTTTTCACCATCTTGCATCCCTCGCCCGCCTGAAATAATTATCGATGCTGATGTGAGCTCAGGTCGTGCCGAAACGGAGAGAGTTTCACCCAAAAATTTCGTGGAGCCTTGTTCTACTCCGAAATCAGTATCTTCGATTATCGCTTCGCCACCGATTACCGCATCTGCAAATGCCGTAGTTCTAACAGTTAGAACTTTAATCGAGTCCGAAGACTGCACAGTTGCTAATGCATTACCCGCATAAATAGGCCTGACAAAAGTATCTTCAGATTTTATTTCCACAATGTCAGAAATCTGTGCAACGTCTAAAAGCGCTGCCACTCTGGGCAGTAAATTTTTCCCAGTAGTAGTCGCAGCAGCTAACACATGAGTATGATTCTTCCCAAACTCTGCAACTAGTGGTGCCACGCTCTCGGCGAGTTGATGTTCGTAACAAGCATTGTCTGCATGAATTACTTTTACGACTCCGGTTAACTGAGCTGCCGCTTCCACAACTGCCCTAGAGTCACTCCCGGCTACCAATACGTTAACGTCGCCACCTATCTGTTGAGCGGCAGATACAGCATTTAAGGTACCTGGCTTCAGTGAACTATTATCGTGCTCTGCAACTACTAAAATTGCCATGGGGTATTCCTGTCCTTAAATTACCTTCGCTTCGTTACGAAGCTTGTCAACCAGCTCTGCAACTGACTCAACTTTTACGCCAGCGGAACGCTCAGCTGGAGCTTCAATTCCCAAAGTTTTGAGATTCGAACTAATATCGACACCTAAATCACTAGGCTGGATGATATCAATAGGCTTTTTCTTTGCCTTCATAATATTCGGAAGCGATGCGTAGCGCGGTTCATTAAGTCTTAAATCTGTAGTGACTATGGCGGGTAGATCTAGCAATACAGTCTGCTCACCACCATCAATCTCACGACTAACTTCAACTTTCCCTTCTTTTATTTCCGCACTGCAGGCGAAAGTTCCTTGAGGGTAATTGCATAGAGCGGCTAGCATTTGGCCGACTTGATTGTTATCCGTATCAATTGAAAGTTTACCCAGTATTACCAGGTCAATTTCTTCCTTCTCAATAATCGCCTTGAATATCTTAGCAACTGCCAGCGGATCTGTTTGGCCCTCAGTCTCAACTAGAATTCCACGATCTGAGCCTAAAGCTAGTGCTGTACGAATTTGCTCCTGACACACCTGAGGGCCTACCGAAACAGCAATAATCTCATCGGCAACACCTGCTTCCTTCATGCGAATAGCTTCTTCAACAGCGATTTCACAGAACGGATTTATTGCCATTTTCGCGTTAGCAAGATCCATTCCTGTACCATCAGATTTAACTCTGACTTTCACATTCGCGTCTACAACGCGCTTAACACCAACAAGAATCTTCATGGATTCCCCACACAAATAATAACGAAAGATAGATTGTTAGGTAGGCTAGACATTATTCCATTGTCGGGCCCAAAAAAAGGGGGCTAATAATGCCGCTTTTAGAGGGTTAGGTCAAATCGAACCAAACCATTCTGCCAATCACAGACACCGTAAAATAATGAGACTTTAGGGCAAGATAAAACCCAGAGTTATTATCCATAATTGAAGAATGAAGTGAAATTATGAAAACATCATCTATAGAACTTACTGTCTCTTTCTGCCTTGTCCGATGCTTAATGGCTGTCCATTTCTAGCGGTTCGAACAGGACTGGTCGGAGTAGAGTTGGCAAATAACTCTGTGAAAATAACGAATACCAACATCGAGACTTCTTGAAAGTGATAATTTATGTTCAGAATAAGTCAACTCGGGACCCTGAAGCCATTGCAGATATCCAGCAAAATTCCACTCTCTATATATGCATCGAATAGTTAATTAACGCTCTGGTGAAGATCTAAATTAATCATTAACTCTAGATTCCTTATCAGGAATTTCACTATCGCAAAGATCTTCATGCCCGAATAAAGCAGAGTTAACTTACTCCGCTTTTCCGAGACTGAAGAATTTGCCTTCACTCCAAACTCCCAATTCATTGCTGGCATTATTTACGGCGACTTCAACTAGACGATAAAAAACAGGACGATTGATCAAGGCCTCTAACCCGTTCCGCACATGCACTGTAGGATGTGGCTCAGAGCTCAAATTAGTATTCGTTACTACTATTGGGTGATCGGTATCGACAACTAGGGTCTCTCCCACATTTGTAGTAAATACAATCTGCTGTTGGCCGCCACGTTGAGTTATATCCATTTGATTGACGACAAAAGGGCAGTCTTCAACTTGGATCCGAACTTTCTCCGCAGGGGTAATGAGAAAGAACTCACCCGAGTCGCCAGTCATCAAAATAGTGGAAAACAGTTTCACCATGGCTTGACGACGAATAGGTCTACCTTCATGGAACCAAGTTCCATCCTTGGCAATACGTATATCAATGTCACCGCAAAAAGGTGGATCCCATAGGTGTAGAGGAGCAGGACCCCTATCTTTGATTCGGGCCACTAATTTAAAAGGGTCTATCGGCACTAACGGCTGACCTTCCTGTTCCAACTTTGACTTTGTAATCTAATTACCCTACGGAAAATGCTAGTAGTGAGAAATATCTTGTAACCGAAGACAAGATTATACTCATTTAATGCCAGCTTGAAATCAGGATGACTTATCGAGAGCTATAGATACACCAGAATTTAATCATGGGTTAATCTGTTCTAGAGATGCAGCAATAGCCGGTGTTACACTTGATGAGTGATCACTTACAATGCCAGGCTATCGTCGACCCTCCTTCATGCCTGATATTAACTCAGTTGCAGCAAGCACCGCGCTATCCAAAAGAAAACAAATTCTTCTGGATCTTCGCTCCCCTGCAGAGTTCAATAAAGGCGCTTTTCCTAATGCGATAAATTTGCCATTACTTACTGATCAGGAAAGAAAAGACGTCGGTATTTGTTACAAGCAATCCGGGCAGGAAGCTGCAATTCTCTTGGGAGAAAAGCTAGTTTCCGGCAAAATTAAAACCGAGCGTATGGAAAAGTGGTGTTGCACTATAAACGCTCACCCTAATACTCTTCTCTATTGTTTCCGAGGAGGTCTAAGGTCCAAAATAGTTCAAAGCTGGCTCGCAGCTGAAGGGATTGAAGTTCCCATAGTTGAGGGTGGCTATAAATCTCTCAGAAGATTCAGTCTTAACACAGTTGAGCAAGCCGTTAACTTGAAGAAATTTCTCGTCATTGGAGGAAAAACTGGCTCTGCAAAAACCCATTTGCTCAATAAGCTATACCATTCCATAGACTTGGAGGGGGTAGCCAATCATCGCGGCTCTGCTTTTGGACGTCGAGTACTAGACCAACCGAATCAAATAAATTTTGAAAATCGAATTGCTAGCAAATTATTAGAGATAGGGTTTGAAACAGCCAACAAGATATTTTTAGAAGATGAAAGCAAAGCCATAGGCTCGCTCAGCGTACCATCTTTGCTAATTCACGAAATGAAAATGTCTCCAATCGCACTTATCGAAGAAACAATTGAATCGCGAATCACCACAATTCTTGATGACTACATAATTTCCAATCACAGAGAATTTGAAGTCTTCTCACCTGAACAAGGCTCAAGACTTTTTTCGGAGTTCTTGTTAACTAGTTTATCCAGGATTCGGCGCCGACTAGGTGAAGAAAATTACTCGGAAATTAAAGCACTTATGGATCAAGCCTTGGCAACGGAGAAAACCATTAAAGGCAGGGAAATCCATTGGGTTTGGATTAAAAAATTACTAACAAATTACTATGACCCCATGTATGAATACCAGATCACGAAAAAATCAGGTCGCATAGTTTTTCGAGGCTGCAAAGATGAATTTCTCAATTGGGCGATGCACATTGATAAAGCACTTTAAAAAATAACGCAATGGCTATTAAGCGAATAGATATAGAGCAAATTCGGCCCCATATCAGTAATGGCGCCACCATACTTGTCCCTAATTTAAGAATAAAAGATGCTATTACTGCCGGGCACCTGGATAGTTTAACGAAAAATGTTGCACCCACCCTTAAGATATATGCTGTCGATGTATTTATTCTTAAATGCTGGAGCAAGAATGCTCGCCTAGGTGTAGCACCCTGTGCCAATTTGCAGCCTTTGTCAGCCGTCGAAGAATTCCTCGTTTGGCATGAAATCATAGAATCTAGCTTAACTGATATTCCACTTTTGAACCCTGGTGAAACTGCGTCGGTTGTTGCGCGCAGTTACCTGACTAGCAGGCAATGGCTTGACCCAGACATTTTAAATAATGAACTCAGAGCAAATTCTGCGATCAAAGATATTGCTGTTTTTGATAAATGGACTCTTCAATTTAAAAACTATTGCGACAAACATCAGCGAATTAGTTTAGTAGATTGCATTAAAGAGCTGTCAAGATTACTAGAACAGAAAAAACTGACTTATTTTCCCAAGAAAACCGTATTGGTAAATTTTTACGAGCCGCCACCGCTTTACGAGCACTTCTTTTCTGTAGTACCACAGCTAGAATCAGTTCTAACTATCAAGCACAAACCCAATGACAAAATTCCTAAAGTTAAAATTAACTTTAGCAGCCCCGAGTCGGAATTACGCCATTGTGCTAATTGGGTTAAAGACCTGTTAGCCAAAAGCCCCTCAGCTCATATTGGCTTAATAACTTGTAATAAATTGTTAGAACAGAGGCAATTAGAACAACTGCTGGCCGACGATTTTTTTCCAAATGGGATGTTCGCTAACATTGACGACCAAGCAGTCTTCAATACTACCTCGGCAAGTAAGAATTTACTTGATGCGCCTATAATTTACGACGGCCTACTCTTGCTCAGTTTAGGTCAAGATCAGCACAATACAGAAGATATTTGCAGGGTACTGCAATCACCATATTTGAGTTTTAGTGACGAAGAGCCTGAGAACCGTTTCAACCTAGTTGCCCACCTACAAATAAAAGGTTCTTCCACTATTAGCGGCCGAGATATTTCTTACCTTGCCAACAGTAAAGAAAAGGCTTACAGCTGCCCGTCCTTCTCTCAAAAACTAGTTGAGGTGAGGACTGAGATTCGAAAAATAAAAAATCTCGCGTCTCCATTAGTATGGAGCAAAGTATTTGAGGCAATATTTGAAATTCTGGGATGGCCTGGGCCAATTGCTAGCAATAAGGAGCACCGCTTCTTAAAGCAATGGGATAAGTTATTTTCTGAGTATAAAGGTAGTTCTAAGTTAGTGGCCCCACTAACTTACTCTAAGGCACTAGCAAAACTTCGTTTGCTTTGCGCTCAAGACAAACAACGCAAACCATTTGATTCTTCTCTAGCCCTCTCTTACTACACGGCAACCGAAGCGATAGGCTTGGAGTTTGATTACATTCGGTTTTTAGGGCTAAACGATCAACAGTGGCCGGAACCAGTCAATCCATCACCTTTTTTACCCTATGACATACAAAAAATGGCAAACATACCAGGCAGCCACAACGACATACAAATCTCAATCGCAAAAAGGCAATTTGATCAACTCATTAGATCAACTCGCGTCTCTATTCAGGCCAGTTACTACTCGACTGATCGTGACCAAAATTATCGGCCGAGCGGTTTCTTAAAATGCTTTTTAGAACACAAAACTCATACCTTCCAACTACAAGAGTTAAGCAACAAGGCAACAAGACAGTTAAATACTTTAGCAATCTCCACTATCATTGATGAATCTACTAGGCTCGAAGCTGAAGAGAGCTTGCAGGGAGGTGCCAGTGTTCTCAGTGATCAATCTGCCTGTCCGTTCCGAGCATTTGCGCTAAACCGTTTAAAGGCCTATTCCCCTCCCAGGCTAGAAGCAGGCCTCAGTAAAATGGCCAGAGGAAGTGCAATTCACATCGCCCTGGAATATTTATTTGCAGAGATCCGGAGCCATGGTGAATTAATCAGCCAAACTGAAAATCAAGTTTTAGAGTTATGCAATCAAGCCGCGGTTGAAGCCATCGAGTATCTCAGCCTAAATCATCGCGACATAATGACTCCAAAATTTCAATCAATCGAACAGAGCAGGATAAAGAAACTATTACGCAAATTCATTCAAGTAGAAAGAAATCGACCGCCATTTCAAGTGCTTGCTCGAGAACAAGCCTTCACTCAGCAATTTGACAACTTTGTACTTAATATTCGAATCGATCGCATCGACCAGCTTAACGACGGAACATTGGCGTTGATTGATTATAAAACTGGCAAATACAGCGTTTCTCCTAAAGGCTGGATGGATGAAAGGCCAAAAGATATGCAACTCCCTCTTTATCACTCCGTAGCATCTGCAAGTGATATTTCTCCTATTGACACTGTATCAATAGCTCATTTACATGCTGAGAAAATTGGCCATTCAGGTATCACTGCATCCGATAATTTCTCACATCAGGTCCGATCAATTGGGTCCCAAAAGGGAACAGAGATGTCATGGAGTGAGGTCACAAAATCTTGGTCGAGCAAGGTCGAATATCTTGCCCATGAATTTAATCAAGGTGTTGCAGATGTTAACCCTGCCGAATCCACTGCTACCTGCACTTACTGCGGACTTCAATCCTTATGCCGAATTCAAGAACTAAGCTCTAATAAGCTAAACAAAATTACCAATGCTATTAATGATGACTCCTCCAACCAGGTAAGCTAATGGGAGTACAAACAAACATAACACCAGCAGACCAGCTCGAACGTGATCAGGCCTTGGATATTAAAAAGTCTTTCATTGTCCAAGCACCCGCTGGCTCTGGCAAAACAGGCCTACTCACATTGAGGTTTCTTAGGTTGCTGAGTGTATGCGAGCAGCCAGAACAGGTTCTTGCTATTACTTTTACCCGAAAAGCCGCGAGTGAGATGCGAGACCGCATTATCAACACCCTTTGGTGGGCGGCGGAACATATTGGCAACAGTACGTCTATAAAAAACAACTACGACGCACTGAGATTAAGAATCGCTAAAGCTGTGCTTAGTCGTGACCAGGAACTGAAATGGCAGCTTCTTAACAATCCTTCACGGTTAAGAGTTCAAACAATTGACAGTTTTTGTTTTTATCTGGCAAACAGACTGCCAGTGTTAAGTCAAATTGGTGGCAACCCTAATGTAAGCACGGATGTTGAATTATGTTTTAGAGATGCCATTGCCAATACGCTTTTACAATTAGAAAGTGATTCAGCATTAAGCTCAGACGTCGAACGAGTGTTAAGTCAACTGGACAACGACATTGCTCGAATTGAAAGATTGTTAATTGGCCTGCTTCAAAGCCGTGATCAATGGCTCCCTTATACTTTAGAACTAGGGAATAGCAGTGACGAAGCAAAGAATTACTTGCAAGGCTGCTTGAACGAACTAATTGTCGAATCAATCGATGAAACCCGAGAGGCATTAAAACCCTATTCAGACGACTTGATAGAATTAGTCAATTTTTCTGTGATGAATTTGCAACAAAATAAGCCACCTAATTACCCAAATTTCATTTCTCTTGACAGCTTACCCGAGTCGACATTTCATGCCTTGTCTGATTGGCAAATTATTATCGAGCTATTGACAACCAAAAAAGGAACTTGGCGAAGAGTAGTGAATAAAAACATCGGATTTCCGATCGGTGATGAGACAGACTCAGATCATCAGGCACTTTGCAAATTACACAAACAACAATTTACCAAATTGAATCAGAGCCTAGTCAGCAACGATGACTTACTAGAATCAATTAGTTTTCTTCGACTTCTACCAGACTCTCCTCTAGACGATAATCAATGGAGTTTTTTAACAGCACTAACTCGTGTACTCGTTCACCTGAGTGGCGAGCTACTATTTTCATTCAGAAAATATCGCAAAGTTGACCACACAGAAACTGGTGCAGCGGCGAGAAGCTCTTTGGGGACCGAAGAAAACCCCACCGATATTACTCTTGCCCTAGATCATAAGATAAATCACATTCTCGTCGATGAATTTCAGGATACATCAAAATTACAACTCGAAATCCTGCAACAAATCACAAGTGGCTGGGAGCCTGGGGATCATCGTTCTCTATTTTTAGTCGGTGACGCCATGCAGTCTTGTTACGGGTTTCGGAATGCCAATGTAGGCATCTATTTAAATGTCCAAAAGCATGGCCTTCCACAAGTCAGCTTACGAAAACTTCAACTTAGTGCTAATTTTCGCTCCGACTCTGGCGTGGTCGACTGGATTAACAGACATTTTTCTACTGCTTTTCCGGCACAGGTAAATATATCAAGAGGAGCAGTCCCTTACACCTCTTCAGAAGCAGTAAAACCAGAATATCTCCCAACCGCAATTACTACTGAAATTATCTGCTATAACGAGGAAGATCGATCAATAGCCAATAATGAAGAAGCAAGAAAAATAATTGATCACGTAAAGGCATTAAAAAATAATGCCCCCAGTGAATCTATTGCCATACTGGTGCGCAACCGAGCTCACCTGAACGCAATAATCCCTGCTCTTACTGAGCACAATATTGAATGGCAATCTACCGATATCGATCGCATGCAAGCCCTGCAATCTATTGAAGACTTGCTCAGTCTAACCAAAGCACTACTCAACCCCGCCGATCGTCTTTCTTGGCTAGCGCTTTTACGAGCGCCCTGGTTAGGCCTGCGAACTTCAGACCTTCTTGTCATTGCGAAAAAAGCTAGCGAGAAAAGTGTTTGGGACACCCTTCAACATTTGGATCACCTAGTTTCACTATCAAAAGATGCCAGAGAGCGACTTCCGCACTTTATAGAGGCTATTGGTTATGGGATGCAGTATAGATATCGTATTTCATTAAGAGTACTAATTGAAACGACATGGTGCCTTCTACGCGGTGCAGCCACTCTTGCTAGCGAGCGGGAAATAACCAGTGCTCACCACTATTTTGATTTACTTAATGAGCATGAAGTCGCTGGCGGGATAGGTAATATTGCTCAGTTTCAAGAGCAGGTATTTAGCGCTTTTATACCACCTTCCATTCAGCATGAAAGACCCACCGAAGACACCCCAATTCAATTACTAACAATGCATAAAGCCAAGGGATTAGAATTTGATCATATAATAACTCCCGGTTTGGCTAAGCTTACAAGAAGTAATAACAACCCTCTCCTTGAATGGCATGAAAGAATTAATAGTCAAGGACAAGCCAGGCTCTTCATGGCGGCATTAACCGAAACTGGCGAGGAAGAAGACAAACTGTACTCTCTCTTGCGCCATGAAAAAAACTATAAAGCTTTCTTGGAAAACACTCGCTTACTCTACATAGCAATTACCCGAGCGAGAAAATCAGCAAAACTATTCGCAACCGTAGGCGTAAATAAAAAGCAAGAATTACAGATTCCATCCAATAGTTTATTGAGTAGAATTTGGCGGGAAATTCAGAGTGAAGCACATAAGGGGATCAATTCTCTTCAGGTTCACTCTGCAGATCTCCTAGCATCAAAGTGCAACTCTAAAGATAATTCCACAAGACTAGGTGTCCCCCTACCGACCCTAATTACACGATTCACCAAATCTCCAGCCTTCGAGCCAAAAGAGCGCCTCCAGTTGCGACAGCAACTACCAAGCGCTGAAACAGACTTAACTCTGACACAGGAATCATCACAAAAGGAAGGAACCTTAAATGCAGCTATTGGCAGCCTTATTCACTCAGTTTTGGAAGACTATTCTAATAGTAATGACAAAGAGAAATTTCTATCCAACCTCGAATCACAAAAGGCGTACTGGAAACTTTTACTCCGCAATAAAGTAACCTCGAAACTTGAACTAACTGAATCGCTAAGTTTTATAGAAAAAAACCTAGAAAAACTGCTGCATGACAATGATCTAAACTGGATATTTAGCCATGATTACACGGAGTGTCACAGCGAATATCCAATCACTTCAATATCCCAAGGAAAAATCCACGAGCATATTATTGATAGGACTTTGGTTGATAATCACGGTGTACGCTGGATTATTGACTATAAAACTGGAATTCCAGTTAACGAAGAGGAAGTAGATTTCATCATTAAACAAAAGGTAGCGCA